>ENA-OQAB01001364-OQAB01001364.1-human-gut-metagenome-genome-assembly--contig:-NODE-1364-length-11584-cov-4.978092_pt1 | contig 11584 bp, 13 predicted proteins | sample MGYA00242490_ERZ504517 | MGnify/ENA primary metagenome ERZ504517 (study PRJEB26092, sample SAMD00036298) | human gut metagenome | host: Homo sapiens | study: EMG produced TPA metagenomics assembly of...
CACCCGAAACCGCTTGACCACCCGTCTTCCGAAATATCAGGGGCGGCATCCCGTTGGTCTATTCATTAACTATACTGACAACACTTGAAAATGGAACATAAGGAAAATAAAAAGCGTAACAAGGGCGGTCGCCCTAAGAAAGGGGCAACCGAGAAACTGACATACCGTGTGGCGGTGAAGCTGGCGGCAGCCGACTACTTCCGTCTGATGACACGGGCGTATGAAGCCGGAGTGTCATCAAGCGAATACATGAGGGAGTGTTTCCGAAACGGTCATGTGAAGGGACGGCTGTCGGAGGAACATGCCGCCCATGTGCGGAACCTGTGTGGCATGGCTAACAACCTGAACCAGCTTGCACGCAGGGCAAATGCAGGGGGCTTCTATGAGGAACGTGATGACTGCAAGGTGGTAGTGGCAAGAATCCATGAACTTCTAACCAAGATTGGGATATGATGGCGAAAATCGTACACGGCAGTAATTTCAAGGGTGTGGTGGACTACATCCTTGACAAGGACAAGGGAGTGCAGATAGTGGCTCATGAGGGCTTGTTCATGGAAAACAAGGACACCATCGCAATGAGCTTCAACATCCAGTCGCAGATGAACGGCAAGGTGGCGAAGCCTGTGGGACACATCGCCCTGAGTTTCTCCAAAGAGGACGAGCCACGCCTGACAAACCATGTCATGGCAGGGATAGCACTTGAGTACATGGAGAAGATGGGATTGCGCAACACGCAGTTCTTCATCGCCCGCCACTTCGACAAGGAGCATCCGCACGTGCATATCGCCTTCAACCGCATAGGCAATGACGGCAGGACCATTTCGGACAGGAACGAGCGGTTGCGCAGCACCCGTATCTGCAAGGAACTTACCTTGAAATACGGTCTGCACATGGCTGGCGGCAAGGAGAATGTCAAGCGCAACCGTCTGAAGGAGCCGGACAGGACGAAGTACAGGCTGTACGACATACTGAAAGCGGAAGTCGGCAGGTGCGGCAACTGGAATATGCTTGTCGCCAACCTGCACCGTCAGGGGGTGAAAGTCCGCTTCAAGCATAAAGGGCATACAAATGAAGTACAGGGCGTGGTCTTCACCATGAACGGCTACCACTTCAACGGTTCCAAAGTGGACAGGCGTTTCAGTTATTCCAAAATTGATGCAGCCTTGCAGCATAACAGGAATGTGGAACGTATGAACAACACCTATACAGCAGATACGCCAAGCGCATCTGCCGACCCTGCAAGAGGTGAACTTTTCAGCGGTTCATTGGGATTGCTGAACGGTAACGGCTTATCCTGCAACGCTGCCGATGCGGAAGCCAATCAGGAGATGGCGGAGATATTGCGCAGGAAGAAGAAACGTAAACGGGGAATGAGATTGTAAAAATATATCCCTAAGTCACATTAACTTACCTTTATGAGACATTTCAAAATGTCTCATAAAGGTAAGTTGCATATATTAAGCCATTCCTAAAAATTTACTCATACGGTCAATACATTTTTTCTTTTGGCTGAGATTGGGATGCACATACAAATTGAGTGTTGTCGCCACATTCGAGTGACCAAGTATAACACTGACGGTTTTATAATCACATTGACTTTCAATACATCTGGTCGCAAATGTATGGCGAAGTCCATGAAAAACCAAATGAGGAATATTAAGCCGTTTTAGCAATCTGCTAAAATAATCACGGTAAGAGCGTGGCTCCTTGGATTGAGTGGAGGTTCCTACTACATATGGAGATTGTGATTGTTTTCTAACCGTTTTCAAGGACTGAAATAGTTGTTTTGAAATAGGAATTTCACGACAAGAGTTCTTCGTTTTAGGAGATGTGTGAATCCTTTCAGTCGTTTTCAACTCGCAATTGTATATTCTGCCAACCGTATGTCTTACAGTAATTATTCTCTGTGTAAAATCTACGTCCTCCCATTGTAAAGCACACACTTCACCAATTCTCATTCCCGTACAAAGGGCTAACAATACACCTATATTTTGCTGTGTAGGTTGTTCTATCAAGTGATTCATCAGTATCCGTTGATGATTCAAGGATAAGGTAGGCAATAATTTGTTTTCCGTATCAGTGGGATATTCGATTTCCCATTCCTCAAAATGGAAAATCCCGTGCTTATTCCCATACTTAACAATGGACTTGAGCACTGCTACCATATCCCTGACGGTTTTCCTTGCTAATCCCGATGCACATTTGTCTATTACAAACTGCTGTACATCACATTCTGCTATTGTTTCCATTGTGCCAAACCATGGCAACAAATGAGTTTGCAATGTAAGCAGATAAGCGCACATCGTGGAGTGTTTCACTATAGGGCGTTTTGCATCACACCATATCTTGGAAACATCTTGAAATGTTTTTTTCTTATTCATAATTTTGAGAGAATTAAAAATATAACTCTCTCAAAATAACATACATTTATCTATTTCCCTTTGAACGGTTATGAGTTTTGCAAAGCATTTCACAATTTTCTATATTAGTTGCCCCACCATTGCTCCATGCTGTCACATGGTCGGCATCCATTTCTGACAGTTTGTAAATGCGGGTCTTATTGGCATTATTCCCTGAAGCACAAAGTGGGCAGTTGGAAACACCCTGTTTCTCTGCCATCTCGGTTTGACGTTTGTAAGCTGTTCTTTTTGTCGATTCTTCAAATATACGAATGTCAAGTAGTTTCTTGTCCATTTCTCCGCCTAACACATATTCATAAATGTTACGGGGGCATTTTACGCTTTCATCTGCCTGTAGGGCTTTTACTCTTTCTGTAACATGGTCAATACTATAAGGAGTGGCATGATATGTTTCATATAACCGTCCCCATTCCAAGCCGCACATATCTCGTTCAACCATTGTGAATGTGGCAGATGTCCAATCAATAACTGAGCGGAAATAACATTCCAACTCACCAGTGGAGGTATCATGACGATGCTGACTCATATAAGCATCTACACTCATTCCTTTGCTGTCGCAAATCCATTTAAGAGCTTCCGCCAAATAATCTTGTCGTTTCACATCCCCCTTGATATAATGACTCCATTTTTGAATTTCCGCATTTTGAGAATTGCTGAATACTCGTTTGGCAGCATTCACGAACTCGCCTGAATAGATGGCATTTAGCAACTCTTGTTCCTTGAGCGGAATACCTACAATGTTGATGGTCTTGAACCACTCCTAATTTCTTTTTTCTTCACCCTCGCATTCATAAACGAGCAGAGGAGATTGCATAATCTTTTGTTGCTGTTCTTCGGGCAATCCCGAAAAATATTGCACATTATCTGATTCGTCCTAATGGCGAATTTTCCTGTAACAAATCGACCGATAGAGGTAATACGCTGTTGCCCATCAAGCACCTCAAATCGCCCATTTGCTGTACGGTTGAAATAGATTAGCCCGATTGGATAGCCCTTTAGCAGTGATTCTATCACAGCCACATCCCGTTTTCCGTCATTGTAAATGTAATGGCGTTGATACTCGGGTTGGATAGTAAGTTGTCCGTTCAATCCGAACAAACCTTTGCCCTCCAACTCATTATAAGTAAATCCTTTGCAAATGTCTGCAACTGTCCATTCTTTATGTAATGTTGTATTCATGATATTTTAGTTTTAAGTTGAAATCTTAGGGATAACCGATAGAGGAAACGAATGGGCACTAAAAGTCAAGGAATACACCAGTTTCGATACTCCAAATTTTGCAGATTTGAATCGTCGAGGTGCTATTTGGAATAGCGGTTTTTTAGTCTCAACATATGCCCGATTACTCATACGCAAATTATAATTCGATATGTCTAATAAGAACTCTTGCATAAACTTGGGTATAACATTTTCCTTCTACGATGTAATAGGTCTCATTCATAGGAGTTTCATGGTGAAGCAGCACCGCTCCATCATTAAGTTTTGTAACTTTAGACTCTTTCCCATGACGGTCTATTTGAATCTGCTCTGGATAGATTTTGGAAGCACTTCCAAACCATGTTTTTGTTATCCCTAAGATTTCAAATTGCTCCGGACAATACTTGTCTAAGAAGGAAATAGGAACTCCCATTACACCATCATAATCTGAGGGTATAGCATCTGTAAAAGGAACTTCTATAGCATCATAATTGTCGTAATGGTCATAAGAGCTTTTACCTTTCAGTTCTTTATGTTTTGAAAAGCGAAGGTTGTCAGCCATAGTCATTAAAGGTAATGGTTCATGACGGCGTCCGTGGTCTATATTGGTAAACCAACGTACACCTTTTACTCTAATGAATTTACGTCCACTCTCATCTATTCTCCATCCAGCTGCTGCTAACGGATATTCATTAGGGACTTCAAATTCTCTGTCTCCACTATGAATAGAATATCCCAGCCACATTTTATTTTCTTTTATTAATGGGAATGCCTCTTTATAAGTTATGGCATTCATGTTGCCAATAATAATAAATTTTTTATCTGCCTCTACAATCCACGCCAAGAATTCACGAAACAAGGAGAACGGAGGGTTGGTGATAATTATATCTGCCTCATTGCGAAGTTTTGTAACCTCTTTACTGCGGAAATCCCCATCTCCTTCAAGATATTCCCATTGCAGGTCGGCAATATTAACTTTCCCATCACCCGTTAAATCTTTATCGAGAATGAATATTTTGCCCTTAGTCTGTGCTTTTGTTGGGTCAAATTGAGGAGCATCCATCTCAAATAAAGAAGGTTCTGCCAATAATTTCATTTTTTGGCATCTGGCGCATAACTTGTAGAAATCAGTTTCTTCAACCCCAACTCATCGAACTTTGCCGCAAAAAAGCGGGTAAAGTTACTCCATTCTGGGTCATCGCAAGGAAGCAACACTGTTTTATCTCGAAATACATCAGGATTGTATTCGAGATAGGCATTCATTTCAATTTCAATGTCGTGAAATTGCGTATAGAACTCGTCATTTTTAGCTGCCTTAGCTTCTTTCAAGTTGGTATTTGCCATATAATCTATTTCTTTAATTCATTAGGAATAAGAAGTGAACGAACATCTTCATTTAATATCTCGGCTATTTGATATAGAACATGGATGGGTGGTTGGACTCTGTTTGTTGTATATAGATTGACCATATTAAAGGTCTTTCCAAGTCTATTTGCCAACTCTGTTTGGCTAATACCCTTTGCATCCAATACTTCCTTTATCCGGTTCATACACGTGCTATCTTGTTTAACGAGTGCAAAAGTACAAAATTTTATTTGGTAAACGGGCGTTTCTGCCATAAAAGTATTACCTTTGCATATAACAATTTTAATTGTCTTCTTATGCAAAAGATACTGATTGACGAAATTAGAATAGATGGATTCCGTGGATTGAAAGATTTTAAAATGAGCCTTTCAGAAACTACGGTACTGACCGGCATGAATAATGTCGGGAAAACCTCTGTTTTAAAAGCTCTACAGCTGTTGTTTGGAAATAGCTCGTTCCTTTCAACAGAAGATTTACACATTGACAAGAACGGCAAATCAAATTGTATCATTGTTGATGCCAAAATAGTAGCAATTGATAATGCTGGAAAACGTATCCCAAATTTCTCAGATGTATGGGAAATTGCATTTGGTGCGGATAATATAAAAATGGATGCTGAAGAACACGCCTATGTGCCTTTGCGTGTTAAATACACTTTTCAAACACTTCAGAATTCATTTAATAGGGATATGCAAATCTTGAATGAATGGGACTCTGCAGGCATCGCTTGGCAAGATTTGAAAGGTAAAAAATCCACTGTTAAGGGAGATTATTTTCAGTTCCACTATTTGGATGCTAAACGAGATATTCAGGATGATTTAAAAGCCAGAACCTCTTATTTAGGTAAAATGCTTGGTGATGTAGTTAGCAATTATGACCCGAAAGATGTTGCTGAATTAGAACAAAAAATAAGTTCTTTAAATGCAGAAGCCATAGAAAAGAGTGATGTGCTTAAAAATATTCAGGAATCACTAAAAGGGATTGACGCTACAATGGACTCTTCGGGCAAGGTCTATGTTTCACCTTTTGCTAAGAAATTGCGAGATTTGAACAAAAGCTTGACGATTCATTATGGAACGGAGGATAGTAGTTTTACAATGGACTATCATGGCATGGGAACTAGGAGTTGGTCTTCCATGTTGTCGTTTCGGGCTTTTGTAAAGCAAATGTGCGATAGCAAGAAGCCGGAAGACGAGGCTTTTTTGCCGATTATAGCTATAGAAGAACCTGAAGCGCATTTGCATCCGAATGCACAGAAGCAACTCTACAAACAGATGAACGAAATGCCGGGCATTAAAATAATCTCAACACATTCTCCGTATGTGGCTGCATGTGCGGAATTGTCAGAGCTGAGAGGTATGTATAAAGCCGCAGAGAAGACTATTTGTGGAAGTTTGCCCGTTGCAGAACTAACACCAGAGGAACAAAGAAAAATCAGACAAGCCGTATTGACGAGCAATGGCGAACTGTTGTTTGCCAAAGGTATTGTGTTGGGAGAAGGTGAAACAGAAGTACAAGCTTTACCTATTTTCTGCCAGCAACATTGGGGATTGACTCCCGTTGAGTCCGGTCTGTCGTTTGTCGATGCAAAGGGGTGTGGTAATTATTATCCGTTTGTCGTCCTTGCTGATGCGTTCAAAATACCTTGGTACATTTTCTCGGATGGTGAAGCAAAAGCCCAAAAAGAACTCAAAAAACTTTTGGAAAGGATCTATAATGAAGATAAGGAACTGGCAGAACAGAAGAATATTTTCCTCATTCCCGATGAAAAGGATTTTGAAGGAATGCTCCTTGACGATGGGTATAAGGATGAAATAGAAAAAGCTATAGAACAATTGAAAGGAGAAGGCTATATTGATAAATTTATTAGAGAAAATAATCATAAGCCTAAGAAACGAGAAAAGACTTCTAAAGTGTGTGAAAGTTGTCATCAGAATATTTTTGTTGATATAGAACGAATATATGATAATGAAGATGGCCGACTGACAGCTTTGGATGATATAATGGAGAAAAACAAGGCCCAGTTAGGTCCGGTGTTGGCAAATTGCATAATTGAAAGCGGAAAAACATTACCTCCATTGGTAATTAAACTATTTGATGGAATAAAAAAGGACATATGCCATGTGTAAGATAAAGTTATCTTCTAAACAACAAGAAATTGCATCATTGAAAGATGGCGCAATTTTAGTACGTGCAAGTGCCGGTAGTGGCAAGACAAGAGTACTTGTTGAGCGTATAAAGATGTTGGCTGGTATGACTAAACGTAAGGTTCTGGCGATTACGTTTACCAACAAAGCTTGTGAGGAGATTAGAACAAGACTTGCGGAAGTGGATGAAAATCTGCTGGAACATGTTTTTGTTGCAACTTTCCATGGTCTGTGTGAGTCAATCATTGAAAGCCATATCGCCGCTACAAGATTTGTGACAATGCCGCAAATCTTTGCAGATGACGACAGAAAAAAAATTTTTGGAAGAAACAATTACAGAAACTCCATCATTGAGCCAGTGGTATAGGGGGCTGAATGATAAAGAACGTAGGGAAACTCTTTATCGGGCATTGGATAATATCAGTCTTATAAAACGGTCTGTGATTTTAGATGATGAACTGTCTAAGGTTATTAAAGATGGACAGATGCGTAATCTATATTTAAGTTATAGAGAGCAGATGGATTCGCTAAACGCAATTGATTTTGATGATTTGTTGCTTAATGCTTACCAATTACTGATACATAACCCAAGAATTGCAGACTTATATCGAAGAAGTTTTACATACATTTGTGTGGACGAGGCACAGGATTTAAACAAGGCTCAATACATGGTTCTTCGTGCGATTACTGGTAGCGAGCATAAGAACGTAATGCTGGTTGGCGACACCAAACAATCTATATATGCCTTTAATGGATCAAGCAGTAAATATATGGATGATTGGTTTGTGAATGACTACACCCCGACCATATATAACCTAAATGAGAATTATCGAAGTGCTAAGGCGATTTTGGATTATGCACAAAAGGTAGTGCATGATGACACCTTAGATGTAACCTTACCTTATACGGGCGTTTGTAAGGAATATGCTTATGATACACCATGTGAGGAAGCGCAAGAAGTAGTAAGTGGTATAAAATCATTGGTTGGTACTGAAATAGAAGGTTATGACGGGAAATTGAGCTATTCTGATATTGCAGTACTTGCTAGAAATAAATTCGTTCTTGGAAAGATTGAAGAACAATTAAAGAGTAGTAACTTGCCATATCATTATAAAACTACGGGAGCAGGTCTGGAATTTGCATCCACTGCTGCTAAAGCCTTTGATTTGGCTATGGTAGTACGAACCAATCCCTATGATAGACTGCATCTTGATATGTTGCAGTCTATAGTAGGCGTGAGCCATTGCAAATCATTAGAACAAGTCGTAGAAAGTATTAGCGATGCATTCTTGAAAGAAGTCGTGCAGCAAGCCTCACTATTGGAAGATGATGGTAGTAATATGTATCAAACCATCAAATCTGTATTGAATACTTTAAAAGCCTCTAATGCTTCGGAATTTAAATCAACAGATGAAGCTTTGGCTGTTTTTGATGAATTTGAATTATTAAAACATCATTGGAGCTCTTATGCTAAGAGTGTAACAAACTATTCTTTGTCTGCTTTTCGTAATGCAATGTCGTTGGGGCAAACTTCGGTTGCTTCTTTGGATGTAGAAGGGGTTACATTGAGTACGGTTCACACTATGAAAGGTCAACAAGCTGTAGTAGTATTCCTTGTGGGTATGGATGAGGGTACATTCCCCGATTACCGTGCTATAAAAAAAGGGAACAATAGCATTGAAATGCAACAAGAGAAAAATAACCTATATGTTGCAATTACTAGAGCTCAAAGACATCTTTATATTTGTTACCCTCAAAAAAGAAAGATGCCTTGGGGCGATTGGTCTCCAAGAAAAAAATCTAGTTTGCTTCCCAAACAAACGATTGTATAAACTGATTGTTTAGGGCAAACGAGATATGTATCAGACGTCAATTTAGAAACATCAATAACGGTATAAACAGAGAATACCTCAAATTGGAGAAAAAAACTCCATTGCAATTTGAGGTATTCCAGTTTTTATTGCTACCTTTGTTCTATACGAGTGACAATGAAAGCAACTCACAGCAAAGCGCAGAAATAGAAACGGTTGCTAAATCATTACCTCATTTTTGCTCTTTCTTCCGAATCTCCTATGTCTAAGGAGGTTATAAAAGTCTTCCAGAATTACTACAAAAAAGTGAAATGCGGAAAGATATAGTGATAGAATTGAGTTACAAGGGTTTTGGTTGAAGTGGCGATAATCCGTGAAGCCATTACAATCCCTGCCGAAGCCAAATCCTGACGCCGCTACGTTACTTGTTCGTAACCATGCCCGAAAATGCGACAAACGGGTACGAATAGCGAAACAAGGCTCTAAGGAATAGTGAGTTATCCATAACTCATGCGAAAAATCAGGTTACGGAAAAAGATTGCGCCGTTCCTCCCCGTTTTGCGTACCAACACCGGACTCTTCACCAACTAATTTTGAAACCCAAAAATTAAGGACAATGAAGAGTACATTTTCAGTAATCTACTACCTCAAGCGTCAGGTAGTGAAAAAGGACGGGACAGTTCCCGTCATGGGACGCATCACGGTGGACGGCAGCCAGACACAGTTCAGCTGCAAACTGACTGTCGATCCGAAACTGTGGGACACCAAAGGTGGACGTGTCACGGGCAGAAGCACGGCGGCACTCGAAACGAACCGTATGCTTGACAAGATGCGGGTACGCATCAACAGGCATTATCAGGAAATCATGGAGCGTGACAACTTCGTCACGGCGGAGAAGGTGAAGAACGCCTTTCTCGGACTGGAACACCGCTACCACACGCTGATGCAGGTGTTCCGCCAGCACAACGAGGACTACGAGAAGCAGGTGGAGGCAGGCATGAAAGCCAAAGGCACGCTGCTGAAGTACCGCACCGTTTACAAGCACATGCAAGAGTTCCTCGACATCCGCTACCATGTGAAGGACATCGCCCTAAAAGAGCTTACCCCGGCTTTCATCTCCGACTTCGAGATGTTCCTGCGCACGGACAAGCACTGCTGCACCAATACCGTGTGGCTGTACGTCTGCCCGTTACGGACGATGGTATTCATCGCCATCAACAACGAGTGGCTGACGCGCGACCCGTTCCGCGAGTATGAAATCAAGAAGGAGGAAACAACACGCAGTTTCCTGACCAAAGATGAGATCCGCCTGCTGATGGAGGGGAAACTGAAAAACGCCAAACAGGAATTGTACCGCGACCTCTACCTGTTCTGCGCCTTCACGGGGCTGTCGTTCGCGGATATGCGCAACCTTACGGAAGAGAATATCCGCACCTACTTCGACGAACACGAGTGGATAAACATCAACCGCCAGAAAACGGGCGTGGTGTCCAACATCCGCCTGCTCGACATCGCCAACCGCATAATCGGCAAATACCGGGGACTGTGCGGGGACGGCAGGATATTTCCCGTTCCGCATTATAACACGTGCCTTGCCGGTATCCGTGCCGTCGCCAAGCGTTGCGGCATCACCAAGCATATCACGTGGCATCAGAGCCGCCACACGGCAGCCACGACGATATTCCTCTCCAACGGTGTTCCCATCGAAACGGTCAGCTCCATGCTCGGACACAAGAGCATAAAGACGACGCAGATTTACGCAAAGATAACCAAAGAGAAGCTCAATCAGGACATGGAGAACCTTGCCGCAAGATTGAACGGCGTCGAGGAATTTGCAGGTTGCACCATCTAAAAAGAAAAGCCATGAAACGTGACACAATCATCATCGAGGACAAGGCAGTCAGCGTAACCGGTAACGACGTGTGGATGACCGCCACCGAAATAGCCGGATTGTTCCATACGACCGTCCCGGCAGTGAACGCCGCCATCAGAGCCGTCCGCAAGTCGGACGTGCTGAACGACTACGAGGTGTGCCGCTACATGCAGCTTGAAAACGGGCTGCACGCGGACGTGTACGCCCTTGAAATCATCATCCCGGTCGCTTTCAGGGTGAATACCTACAACACCCACCTGTTCCGCACATGGCTGGTGGGAAAGGCACTCTCACAAGAGAAACGGCAGACATACGTGATGTTCATACAGAACGGAAAAGCCGGGTATTGCTGATTGCACATACCCCATAAGACAAGTAAACGGGTAGCACCACAAAAGGTGTCACCCGTTTACTTTTTCATGAAACCGCCTCACTCCAGCGGCTTGCGGTAGTTCGCTTCCAGTACCCCGCGCAGCCCCGTTTCCGGGTAAAGCACCTTCCCTCCCAAAAGTATGAAGGGCAACACGCGGTTGTTGCGGTATTCCTGCAAGGTGCGCCGGCTCACACGGAGCAGTTCCGACACCTCGCCGTCCGTCAGGTAACGTTCCCCGTCCAGCGGAGGACGGTAGCTTTCCAGAAATGCGGACAGCCATTTCGAGCCTTTGCGCATATCCTGCATCACAGAGGCTATCGGCTCGTCTTCCATCGTAAAAACATCGTTGGTCTCGTTCATCATAACTTCGGATTCAGTGGGTGAATAAATCAAATCAT
>ENA-OQAB01001365-OQAB01001365.1-human-gut-metagenome-genome-assembly--contig:-NODE-1365-length-11578-cov-2.792682_pt1 | contig 11578 bp, 5 predicted proteins | sample MGYA00242490_ERZ504517 | MGnify/ENA primary metagenome ERZ504517 (study PRJEB26092, sample SAMD00036298) | human gut metagenome | host: Homo sapiens | study: EMG produced TPA metagenomics assembly of...
AGTACACCATCATTGATATACTGAAAAAACAGTTTTTTGCCCAGTTTGCGGATAGTAATTATAATCCATTTCAAACCGTGGAGTTATCAATGTCAAGTCAGAAGGTTTATATTCAGTAAAAGCTGTTTTATCCCAGCCATCGCCATACAGAGAAAAATTGTTTTGTGCTGTATAATAATGACCCTGATAATAAAGTTTTACTAAAACATTACAGGATGTACTAACTGGCGCAGCTACTTTAAATACCGTTTTCGTACCAATATTTTCTTGCTTGCAGTGCTTCTATTTTCTCGCCTTTATGACTGCGGCGGAATCGATATAAACACTGCGCCGATAAAATATCGTGCTTCATAACCTGAAGATCAGCAGTTCCCTTCTTTAAAACGACTTCACAAAAAGCCGATCCATCCTCAGAATATTTTATATCGCTTTGCTGCAGCCAAATATAATTTTCTTCTGCCTGTGCGTTAACTGCAAAAACGATATAAAAAATAGCAATGATAAAGAGAAATACAGTAAAACAGACTCGCCTGCCCGTAAAAAAAACTTATCACGCTTCATCATTTATTCACCAACTTTTAAAAATTTATCATTCAGAAATCTTATCACTGCGTTCTTCTAATTCACCTTCCATAGATAAATATAATTTTTGCAGTTCAGCTTTTGTTTCCGGCTTAGCGTCCCATAAATTTCTTTGCTCTGCTTCCAGCAAAACTGCAGCAATACGCTGCAGTGCCCAGGGATTAACTTGATTAAACCAATCCTGCATATCTTTATCCAGAGCGTATTTTTCGGCAAATTTTTCATACATCCAGTCTTCCATCACATCACTGGTTGCATCCCATTGAAAACAATGGTCTACATATGTTGCCAAATCTCCTGCGCCTTTATAACCAAACTCTTTCATGCCATTAATATATTTAGGGTTTATTGCTTCGCCTCTAAACAGCCGTTTTACTTCCTCGTCCAATGTGCGAATAACGACATGCTGCCTGTCAGAGCTGTCACTGCAATAATTCTTGGGCATTTCACCTTTGATACTTCTTACGGCAGCAATCATCCCGCCACGATATGAATTATAATCATCAGAATTCAGTAAATTCGACTCTCTGTTATCAATATTACTCAATGTTATTTCCAGTTTGGACATTCTTTGAGTAAAAAGATCAGGGCGATAAGCACCTTTTTCTCCTTCACCGTAAACATGGCCGCCCCAACGCACATATACTTGAGCAATATCATCAATATTTTCCCAATTCCGTGCTGCTAAAAGAGCACTGACTCCCGCACCATGTGCCCCGGGAGGATCGCCAAAAAGTCTATACGAAGCTTGTTTCCACGCACTTGCAGCATCTACGCCTTCACTTTCAAGACGTTGTGATTCTTCAATAACATGCTTACGCACAAAATTATCTTCAAAACTTTCATCCAATTCAGCAACCATTTTTACAGCTTTGTCCAGCCAGCAAACTGCTCCCGGCAAAGTATCTCTAAACAGGCTGCTTATTCTTCCTGTGATATCGACACGTGGACGCTGCAATTCCTGCAGTGGTATAACTTCTATGTCAATAACTTTTAGGCTGCCTTTTTGCCAAACAGGTCTTACACCCATCAAAGCCATAAACTCAGCCATACACTGCCCGTGAGACCGCATATTGTAAGTTGCCCATAACAAAATACCCACACTTTCAGGATAGCGCCCTTCCTCACTTATAAATTTATTGATAACATCCTCAGCCATTTGCGAGCCAATTTTCCATGCCACCGGAGTTGGTAAAAGCTGCGGATCTATGCCATAAAAATTTCTTCCTGTCGGCAAAATATCACCTCCGCCGCTGGTTGGCGCTCCAGCCGCGCTTGGTTCTATGTATTCTGCAGCGAGCGCACGTCTAAAATTACTGCGTTCTAATGTTGTAAGCTGTAAATTTGGATATAATCTATCACAAATATATCCTGCTACCAAAAGCAGATCTTGCCGGTACTGATCAGAAAGATTTTTAACAAAATCCAAATCGGTAATTTGCTTTTCCTGCAAAACGAAATCACCTTCAGCCAAAGTTCTGATCAACGTTAAGCATTCATCATTTACTTTATCAAGCAATACTCCATAACTTTTTGAACCATCCGGAAGCAGTTTACTGCTGTTATCCATCAGTTCATAATAATCATATCCATAAGCAGACGCTAAGACTTTCGGTAATGAAGGTATACTGCCATTTTCCAATTTAGTCAGCGCAAAAAGATATTCAATCAACTTCTCCCCAGCGGGAGGGTTTCCTAAAATATGCAGGCCTGTAGTCATCTGCATATTTTTTAAGTCAGTAAGATATGTGTGCAATCTGCCGACATATCCATCAAAATCGTCAAACTCTGTCTCTTGCACTTCATCATTCAAGTCTGCATCAGCAGCTTTTTCTCTTATCTGCCGTATCACTTCTGTAAGATCTGCATCTTTATCCTGTTTAAAATGTCCATATTCTTCCAAAGCTTTTTCAAGCTCTGCAAGTTCTCCATAAACACCAGCAAGACTTAAGGGGGCAGACAAGTAACTGATTAAACAGGCAGCGCTGCGCCTTTTGGCCTGTATCCCCTCGCCAATGTCAACTATCCAATACGGATAAATATTAGGCAGATCACCAGTACAAATGTCTGGATAACATTCGTTAGATAAAGCAGCAGCTTTGCCTGGAAGCCATTCTAATGATCCATGCGTACCCACATGAACCATGGCATCAGCACCCCAAATATCACGCAACCAATTATAAAACGCAAGGTAATGATGTGTCGGGGCACAATCCGGTGAATGATAAATCTTGTCAGGATCCTCTCCAAAGCCACGAGGTGGCTGCACAGTAATAAAAATATTACCGTTTAAAGTTCCAGGTATCAACAGGAAGTCATCATATTTAAAAACCTCACCTGGCGCCTTTCCCCAGTCAATTTCTAATTTTTTCTGAACTTTTTCCGGCAAGATTTGATAAAAATCCTGATATTCTTCAAAAGTCATTTTACCATCGGAATTTTTTATCAGCTTATCATTCATAAAACTACGATCATTAGTTGCATGTTCAATAAGCTCATTGATAAATTCCTGCCTGTCAGCCGGCAAACGGTCAACTTTATACCCCTGATTTTTCAGATCCTGTAAAAACAATCTTATACTTTCGATAGAATCAATCGCGCAAGCACTGCCAATATTAGAATTAGTTGGAGGATTATTATGAAAAACAATAGCAATTTTTTTCTCATAATTGTTCTTGCGTTTTAAAACAGCCAGCTTTTTAGCTTTTCTGATGAGCATATTAATGCGTTCCGGTATAACTTGCGTAAGCTGACTGCCATTCTCATCTCTTTCGTTAGTAGTCACAGGGGTACCATGAATAATCCCGTCAAATTCAGGCAAGCTGACACTATAAGATATCTCCATTGCGCTCATGCCATCAAAATTCTCATACCACTCCTGATATGTACGATATAATGTATAGGCCTGTAATACCGATACATTCATTTTCTCTAAATCATCAAGCGCACAAGCTCTGATAGTAAACAGAGAAAACTTGATCGTATTGATAAAAACATCAGCAACAGCTTTATCATCCTGAATCAAATATCTGTACATAGCGCCTCTAAAACCTTCACAGCCACTGTCACTATCAGGAGCGCTTGTAGAAAAAAAAGCATAAAGGATTACAATGCTGGGTTTCAATTTCTTTTATAATGGCATCGGCAAAAAACGTATTATTCCATAACCAGTCATTTCTATAAAAAACAACAGCTATTGTTGGTTGTCCTTCTTGGAAAAAATCTTTTTTGTATTCTTTAAAATCGGTATAAATTTTATCCGCAGCAGGATGATAAATACCATCCCAGGGTAAATTGATCGGCGGTTCAGCCAAATTCTTTTCGTTTTCCTGATCCTGACTGAGCCAAAGCCATAGATTATACCAATTCTGCAACCCGCCATAAACATAATATTGCTTAATGACTTGTATTTCATGGTCTGTAAAAGCAGCATGCAATACATCTTCCAGATTACCACTCATCAAATAAAGATGTTTTATCTGCCGTTGTTGTAAAAAAGCTGATGATTCTGATAAAAATTTCGTATTTAACCCAGTACCCATCCATGGAAAAATTATTACTTCATGCTCAGTAAAAGTTTTTTCCCATACATTCTCCCAAGAGGCATCACTTTGCAGATAGCAAACCTGACCACTAACTGTTTCCGGATACTGCTTCTGTACTTTTTCTAAAGCATCCTGCAATAATGCTGCTGTTTGTTCCATATTAGTGACAAATAGAATTTTTTTCATCATTAGCTCCCATTTTAATTTCTATTTTAACAGTAATTTCTGCTGTGTCTGTACTAAAACAGATAATTCGGCAAGATTATCATAAAACAGTTCATGAACTAAATAGCTCGGTTCTATACATTCGATCAAACTTTTTAAACCGCTTTCCTTAAAAATAAGATGCTGGTCAATACTTGTAACATGATGCATAATTTCAGTCATAGAGCAGCACTCTGGCACTGCTTTACAGCTGTGCTTTTGATAACTTCCTGACAAAGAACAACTTAAATGCATACCATGAATATAGTTTTTATACATACCCAAATTTTCAACAGTTTGGCAAATAAAGCTTACAGCCTCCAGTTCATTACTCAACGAAATATTAGTATTCATCAAATGTCCTGTATCCAGCATGATACCAACATTTTGTTTTTTTAATCCGCAAAAAAATCGATCAACTATTCCTGGTTCAATAAGCCTTAATCCAGGCCACCACAAATTTTCAAATAAAACAATGACATTATCTGGAATACATTCGCTAACTGCATTAAAAACTTCTATTGACGCATCTATAACCTGCGCATCGTTATAGAAAAAATCAAAAGTAAAAATTTCTTTTAAATTACAATTGCTGACATGCCAGACCAAATATTCTGGATTTACTGCCAAAGCAGCTTTTATATTATTCCTTATTATCTGAAGCCATTCTTCTTGATTTACTGCACCTAAATAATACTCTTGCAGCTGCTTTTTATCAGAATAATTTTCATTTAAATGCTTTTGATTACCATACCAAAAATCTAACCAATAAGGCCAATATTTTAAATGTACACCGATACTTTCTTCTCTATAATCAGAGGTATACGGTTTTTGCTGATATACATAAAGTTCAATCCCATCAAGCTTGTTGTTTTTTAGATAGCCCTTCATTCCAGCTGCATAAGCATTTACCTCCTGTTCATAGCCATGTACAGGACAATAATTTATAAGCTGTTTCACTTTATTTCCTTCTCTCAATTAATTTCAGCTACTGAAATATGACAATTTTCCGGTTGTGAAAAAAGTTCACCATACGCAGCACGAGCTACTTCCTGTACACCAAATACTATATCCTGCGAAGAATTATAAATATAACCCTCCCGCGGATAGAAAAACCGCTTTTCTTTTACTGCATTTAATGTCTGCAATGCAGGATCATCTAAAAATTCTTTGTTATATTTTTCAATATCAAAAGTATTGTGATCATTGTAGACTGGCATAATCAGAAGATCAGGGTTAATAGCAACCAACATCTCTTTTGTTAAAAGCTGTCCATTATGCAATCCGGCATCAGAAACGCCATTTATAACACCTGCATACTGACAAATATCATCAAAAGTACACCCCTTACCGCCATAAGATGTCATCAATGATATCAAAACGAGCTTCTTCCTTTCTTCAGGCTTAATATTATCCACCTTTTCTTTGATTTCTGCTAATTTATCATCCATTTTTGCAATCATAAGATTACCTTTATCTTCCTCGCCTAAAGTTTTTGCTATCAATTTCACATTCTCCTTAACATCAGCAATACTTTTAGGTCCCTTTACAACAACTACCTTAATTCCCAGTTCCCGTAAATTATCAACCATTTCGGCTTTGCCCCAGTTATAAATAAATACAACATCCGGCTTTAAAGATAAAATTTCTTCAGCAGAAGGATTTTTTATTTTTCTGGTAATTCTATTAGCCTTATCTACGATATTGGAGCTTACAGGATCATCAGCCAAAGAATTAATTGCAATCAATTTTTCTTCAGGGAGTATCCCTAACACAATACTGTCTGTTCCCATTGCCAACGTCAGTATTCTTTCCGGTTTATGCTCTAATTGGATCATGGCCCCCTGATCATCAATTATTTCATAAGCGGCATTTTTTACATTGCCATCAGTAGAGCTTCCACAGCTAGCAATAAAAAAATCTACTATAGCAGCATCACTGCAAAAAAAGGTTTTCCGAAGCCATCTTTCTCATTATCTTTAGTTCCTTTGAATATTATCTGCAATAATATTCACAAACAACTCACTCCAGGCTTTCATCATAGCTTCTACCGAAACCTCATTCAGCGCGATACTTTCTGTATCATATTCCCCAGCGATGTCACTCAATAGCTTTTCTGCTGCATTCATGACCTCATCTTTATCAAGTAATCCCCATAAAAACTGGTCCAACAAATGTATATATAAAGAAGTATATGTCAACATTACAGGTTCTTGTGCAAGCTTTTCTGCTGCTTCTAAGAAATCAGGCTTTAAGACAGCTAACTGCTGCTGGAATAAAAGCCAGATACTTTGCGTTGTTACTTGAAAACGTTTTAGGCGTCTAAATACATTGTGCTGTGTTTTAGGATTGAGCCCAGACTGTTTTGATAATGCCGCTTTAACTGCTTTAGTAACTGTTTTTCCAATAAGCTCACCCATTTTAGAATGTTTTCCAGCTCCTTCAAAATACAGCTCAGAATCTGAATTAGCAACAATTATTGTCTGGTCCGTCCCTGATCCTGTAGCAAGTCCTGTAGAATAGTTACTGCCAGCCAGCAGTTCCTGAATTGCAGCCGTCTTTGCTTCAGTACATGTAACCAATGCTCTGGCCAGCGTTCCAGGAGGCATATCTGCGTCTAGTATCAAAATAATGTTAATAGTACCCAATTTATCTGGTTTTTCCGCAGGTTTATAATAATCGGCAGGATCACCGACACGTCCTCCATTTGTTTCAATCCCGCCTGTTACTATAGCAGTAACAGTCAGTTCTTTATAAGTCAAGGATTCTATAGCCACATTTTCCATATCAGCAGCAGTTCCCATTCCAGTTACAAGCTCTGGCTCTAAGCCTATACGCTTAGCTAATATCCGCATATGTTCGGTATAAGTATCAGCTAACATCTCACATGGCATCCCTGAACCAACCTTACCATCATGGTTGAATACAGCTTTATAATTTTCATGATAACCGCCATTAAAAACCGAAGTGCTAAGTACTTTACGCGCACCCTTAAAAAACACTACGATACTTTTTTCATAACGATAAGCTGTATCGCCTGTAGAAACTGTATATAATTTCATTCTAACAACTCCCGTAAAAAAAAGTGTCCTCCTGCCCAGGCAGGAAGACACTAATGTTTTTTATTCCGATCATATCGGTCATTAATCTCAATCCTATCGCTCGTAGGTTATCCAGAGATCGAAAACGGCTGTTTCCAGGGATTAAATAAATACCCAGCGACGGGATCGCGGCTTAACGCACTTCTAACAACCAGATTATGAAATTTTAATGATGCCCACAACCGCCGGTTGCTTCACCAGCCATGATTTTTCTGTATAATTCATGTGCTTCTTCGCTACTTTTACCAGCAGCAATTGCTTTTTGAGCATGGATAACGGCACTCCTATATTTGGCATGCGGTCCATCAGCAGGTAATTTTTCAACATCTTTGATGTCAAATTCCATTACTTTTTTGAAAATATCATGAATTTCTTCAGAAGATTTGCCAGCAGCTTTAGCAGCCTCTACATGCTTCATAGCGCTTTCATAACGATGTTTGGCATGCGGAGTATTCGGCAATTCGTATTTAGGATGTTCTTTACAAGTCATTTCAATCACCTCTTAATAAATTCTTACTAGACTATATTCTTATATTAGACTATATACCAACCATATAGTCAAGCTTTTTTTATTTGTCACTGCGTTCTTCCAACTCACCTTCCATTGATAAAAACAGTTCCTGCAAAGCCTGTTTTGTTTCTGTTTTTGCATTCCATAATCCACGCTGCTCAGCTTCAAGTAACACTTCAGCAATTCTGTGCAGTGCCCAAGGGTTAACTTCCTTCATCCATTGCTGCATTTCCTTGTCTAAAGCATATTTTTCAGCATATTTTTCATACATCCAGTCTTCCATGATCTCACTGGTAGCATCCCATTGATAACTTACTGCTACATAAGTTGCTAAATCGCCAGCACCTTTATAACCATGTTTCTTCATTCCTTGAATATACTTAGGGTTTATTGCTTCTCCTCTAAACCAACGCTTAAGTTCTTCTGTAAGGCTACGCAGCTGAATCTTATTTCTATCAGAGCTATCACTTACATAGTTTTTTGGCATACTGCCTTTATAACTGCGGACAGCCGCAATCATACCGCCGCGATAATTATTATAATCATCACCACTCAACATTGAAGATTCTCTGTGATCTACATTTTGAACAGTGATGTCTATTTGTGACATTCTCTTTTTGAAGCGTTCCGGTAAATAACTGCCTTCGGAACCATCGCCATAAGCATGTGCTCCCCAACGCGTATAAACCGCAGCAAGATCGTCGACTGTTTCCCAGTTTTTGGCCTCCAAAACAGCTCCTGTCCCTGCGCCGTGTGCCCCGGGCGGATCGCCAAAAATACGGAAAGAAGCCTGCCTCCAGGCCTGCGTCTTCTCCATTCCTTCTGCTTCCAGTTCCGCACATTCTTCTAAAACATGTTTGCGCACAAAATTCATGTCCAGCGGCTCGTCTAACTCTGCTATCATTTTTACAGCATCATCCATCCATGTTACCGATGCAGGCATACTGTCTCTGAATAAACCGCTGATACGACCTGTGACATCTATACGCGGTCTTTTTAACTCCTCAAGCGGAATTATTTCTAGTCCAACAACACGCAGACTTCCCGATTGCCATATAGGCTTCAGCCCCATCAGATACAGAAATTCTGCTACGCATTGCCCATGATTACGCAAATTACTTGTAGCCCAGAGAATGATACCCACACTTTCAGGGTAATGGCCCTCTTCGCGAATAAAGCGTCCTATGACATCATCACCCACTGCTTACCAATTTCCCATGCCACTTTGGTCGGTAAAGTACGTGGATCAACGCTATAAAAATTCCGCCCGGTAGGCAAAAGATCAGCGCCGCCGCTGGTTGGAGCTCCTGACGGACATGGATCAATATAATATCCATCCAGTGCTTTCAATGCATTCTCCTGCTCCAGCGTAGTCTGCAGCAAACTGGGAGCAATATGCTCACAAATGTATTCCAACACCTGTACAAATCGTTCCCGCATATCACCCTGTAATCTAGCTGCCCAAGGAAAAGCCAACACTGTTTCAATGTAGCTCTTATCAAAATCATGTGCCTGCAGCAATTGAATAACTTCAGTAGCTTCCGCTCTCATTTCATCAAGCAGCATCCCATAGGTCTTACTTCCGTCAGGAAGCATCTTACCGCTGTTTTCCAATAAGTCATAATATTCGTAACCATGCATTTCGGCCAGAATTTTGGTCAGAGAGGGAACTTTACCGTTATCAAGTTTGGTAAGAGCTAGCAGATACTCTGTAAGTTCTGCATCCTGAGGCGGTACTCCCAAAATATGCAAGCCAATACTCATTTGCATATTTTTGATATCTGTCATATAAACATGCAGTTTACCTACATAATCATCGAAGTCTGCAGCTTCACTTTCAGGAACATCTTCATCCAGATTACATTCAGCTGCTTTGTTGCGAATCATATCCTGAATAGAGGCAAGATTAGCTTTGGCATTATCGTCATTTTTAAAATGACAATATTCTTCCAGCAGTTGTTCCAACTCTGCCAATTCTTCATATGTTCCCGAAATGCTCATAGGCGCAGACAGATAACTTATAAGACATGCAGCGCTGCGTCTTTTTGCCTGGATGCCTTCTCCGACACAGGTGATCCAATATGGATAGACGTTGGGTATATCGCCGGTAGCAATATCTGAATAGCAGGCATTTGACATAGCGTTACCTTTACCTGGAAGCCACTCAAGATTGCCATGCGTACCTACATGTATCATTGCATCTGCGCCCCAAACATCTCTCACCCAGTGATAAAAGCCTAAATAATGGTGCGTCGGCGCGCAGTCTGGAGAATGATAAATTTTCCCGGGATCATCACCAAAACCACGCGGCGGCTGTACGGTAATAAAAATATTGCCGTTTAACATACCCGGAACAATCAGTACATCTTCATATCTGAACACATCGCCTGGAGCCTCACCCCAATCCCGCAGCAGCTGTTCCTGCGTTTTACATGGCAGGCTTTCAAAAAACTTTTTATAATCAGTTTCAGTAAGTTTACCATCGGCTTCACGCAGCAGCTGCTCTGAAATAAATCTTCTGTCATTCGTTGCGTGCGCTGTAATGTCTTCAATAAATTCCTGATTGCTGCCCGGTATGCGATCAACCTTATAACCCTGCTTCTGCATTTTCTCAAGCATAAGCCTAATACTTTCAATAGAGTCTAAACAAGCGGCACTGCCGATATTGGAATTTGTCGGCGGATAATTATGGAAAACTATTGCGATTTTTTTATCTTTATTATCTTTATGCCGCAGTAAGGCCCATTTTTTTGCCTTGCGTGCCAACGTATCTATACGGTCAAGCAACGGCTTGCGATAATGAGTGCCGTCGTCCCTCTCTTCATTGGTAGAAACCGGTACCGAATGGATGATGCCGTCAAATTCTGGCATGGCAACAGCATACGACACTTCGTTCGCTGTCAGTCCCACCATGTTCTTTTCCCACCATTTAAAATCCATATAAACGTTGTAGACCTGCAGCACAGGAACTCCCAAACTCTGGATATCCTGAAGTTTCAAAAATCCTGTAACCGTAAGAGAGAATACAAATGGATTGATAAGGACATCAATAACAGGTTTATCTGCCTCATAAAAATACTGCTGTAACGAATCACTTAATTTTACAGCACCAGTTTGCGCATTCCCCATCGTAGTCGTAAATACTGCAATAATATTACAATCATGCTGTTCAACAGCCCTTATTATGGCTTCTTCATAAGCAAGTTTATTCCACAGCCAATCTTCACGTGAAAAAATAAAACCAACAGTAGGTTTATCTGCTGAATAATGCTGCTTTTGGTATTCTGACAAAGACGTAAAGATATTTTTTGATTCCGGATGATAAATTCCGTTCCATGGCAGCTGCTGTGGCTGTTCATATTTGACCTCAAAACCACAAAAACAAGCTGACAGCCACAAGCAGAGATTTTTGTAATTTTGCAGTCCGCCACAGGCAAAGTATTGCTGAATACTTTCTTTGCAGTCCGCTTCGATACCATATTCCAACAGATCATCGCCGGGATCCATGATGTTGAAAAGATGAGTAATTTTTTGCTGCTGCATATAAGCAGATGCCTTTTTTAAAAAATCACAGCTTAGTCCCGTTCCCATCCAGGTAAACAGAACAAAAGCCGAATCGTTGATCAATTTTTGCC
>ENA-OQAB01001366-OQAB01001366.1-human-gut-metagenome-genome-assembly--contig:-NODE-1366-length-11575-cov-2.451957_pt1 | contig 11575 bp, 6 predicted proteins | sample MGYA00242490_ERZ504517 | MGnify/ENA primary metagenome ERZ504517 (study PRJEB26092, sample SAMD00036298) | human gut metagenome | host: Homo sapiens | study: EMG produced TPA metagenomics assembly of...
ACCGCTTTCCGTAATCGAACCTTTGGGTCGATTGCCACAAAATCACCGTTGCAGATGCCGAGTGCTTCACATCCGCTTTTGTTTTCACAACCTCGTCAATGCGGATTTCCATCTCATCGACCTCACGTTTTCTGGTCGACGCGTCTTTATATACATGCGATGCGGGAGAACAGGAAAGTACGGTACCGCTATATACCCTGCCATCTCTTGTATGAATGCGGCAGTATTCCCCATCCAGTGTGGGAATGATCGGGCCGCCGATGTTGGTGACTGCCAGCATACCGTTGCTTTTGATGGAGCGTACCATCAGCCCAAGTGTGTCGCAGTGCGCACAGAAGCCGATTGTTTTTTCACTGCTGGAGCCCTTTACATAAATCAGAAGGTTTCCCTTATTGTTGCGCTTAGTCTGATAACCCAAGGCTGCTGCCTCGTCGGCTACAAGGTCAATTGCCTTTTTTGTATAACCGGTTGGGGAGTCCGTCCCCAAAAGTCTTGAAGCAAAATCCAATACGTATGTCTTATCCATTTGTCTACCTCACTTACTTATAGAAACGCCGTCGTTTCCGTCAATCTCGCTGACTCTGACCCGAATGACCTCACGCAGGGAGCTGGGAATATTCTTTCCTATATAGTCAGCGCGAATGGGAAGCTCCCGATGTCCGCGGTCCACCAGCACAGCAAGCTGAATTTCCCTGGCTCTACCATAGTGCATGATCGCATCCATCGCAGCCCGTACGGTTCTTCCCTTGAAGAGTACATCATCCACAAGGATGACCTTTTTATCCTTTACCGGCAGGGATTCCATCGGCAGGGGATAGGGCTTTTCCCGATCATCTCTCCAATGTCGATACATCCAGGGCAAAGCAGGGAACACTGATGTCCTCCACGTTGCATATAATGTCTGCCAGTCGTCTGGCAAGAATTTCTCCTCTTGTCTTGATACCGATTAAGACGATATCCTCTACGCCGCGGTTATGCTCGATGATTTCATGCGATATGCGGATGAGAGAACGTTTCATCTGGAGCGCGTCTATGATTTCCTTTGTTTCCATGTACTACCTCCTGACGTACAGCTACTATAAGTATAGCGGTTCGTCTTCGTTTTCGCAATCATTTCCAAGGATTTCACGTAAAATCGAGGCTGTATATTCCTCATACAGCTGCGTATTGTTTTCCGCCCTTCTCGTGTACAGAACATAGACCGGAATATCCTGCAGATAGAGGATGGTAAAGAAATCCCGCAGGAGGGCGTCACAGACAGGCTTGTTTTGAGCACAGCCAAGCGGATTGATGAAATAGGAGGAAATCAGCTGTCCGTTTCTGCGGCAGGGTCCCTTGCGGAACAGGTCCAGACATTCATCCAGTGTTTCCAGTCGCCGATAGCCGTATTCATCGCTGACATTATCCAGATAAAACAAATGTGTAACCTTGTGAAACTGCAGGGTATTTGCATGCTGAATAAGCGGCAGAATCTGATACAGCTCCTGATTTTCCTGTATCAGAAACAGGCTGTCGGAAAAAGTGGAGAATACCGAGGTGATACGGGAATGTGTGATGTTTTTCAGGGCACCGATTTCTCCGCCGGTGCTGACAATTTCCTCATCCAGATAATGCAGGGTTCCATGATCATCATAAACGGGGGCTGCCGATAGCCCCTTCTGTTCACAGACTCGAAGACAGGCATCAAGCAGCTCACTTTTGCCGGTTCCGCTTTCTCCGGCAAAGACCAGTCCTTTCTTTGTATCACCCGCCTGCATCTGAAGCATGGAGGCATGAATGGGCAGATCGTGCTTCTCCATGCAGATTGCATTGTAAAGGGTCTGCAGCATATCCTTGAGATAGCGTATATGATGCATACGCGGGGTTCCGCTGACCAGTCCGATGGTGATCTGATTCGTTTCATCGTAATAGTAGCAGGCCTGATCCTTTGCGGAGGCTAAGGCAAAAATGAGAATGAAGTCCTGTTGCAGGGACAAGGCAGTGAGCGGATACAGGGCGGCGAGACAGACGCCCAGCTGTACGCATTCTCTGGACAGATAAACAATGCCCTTTTTATCCGCAATCGCAATACTCATTGCAAAAAAAGCATTTGCATCCATACTGATATCGCGGTAAGATGAAGGTGGAGGAGCGCTCAATAGAAATATTGGCGGCATCCGGCTGCTGAAAGAGTGGTACATGATGCAGCTGTACCTGTGAAATAAAGGGAATCTGCTCCAGAGGAAGGTGTGCATAGGGATGGGATACCTCACATACACGCAGCTGCAGGGTAGCATCAAATCCAAAGGGCTGCATATGCAGCAGGCTGTTGTCCTTTTGCTTCAGGACGGCCATGTTCTGAAACAGGGTGTCCAGAGAAGGGTTTCGTGCTGCTTCACTGCTGCACAGACGAAATTTTGAAAGTGTCGCGGCATAGGTCAGAAATTCCAGCAGATACGGACTGGGGTGCGGCTGTGCGGTAAGCAGGGCGAGTACTCTTGCTTCCTCAATATCATAAGGATAGGCGTCTATCAGACGGCGCAGGTATTGCTCACCGTCACAATCCTGTGGAAATAAAGTTCTTTTTCATATGGGATCACCTGTTTGTAAGCTATGCGGCGGCTGTCGAAAAAAGTACAAATTTGCACAACAGTCAGCAGAGTGGCTCTATTCTACATCATACCGTTTTCTACAGCTTCAGATAGAAAATGCGGAGGTATGCAATCCACTGATGATTTTAAGGGGAAAAGCGGCTACAGAATGCATGTCTTCGCTGTATACGGTTATGGAGCATTTAAAAATCAGAAGGCATCGTTCGTTTTTCTTTGCTGATATGGGAATGAGATGCAAGAAACCGCTCATTTTTATAAGCAGCGAAAGAAATAACTTGTAATCGTTTGCTTAACGGAGAAAAGATATGCTGCCAGCATGCTTCCCTATGTCTTTCTCTTCCGCAAATGAGTAAGACAGCCATTGCGCTGTGAAAAAGCGTTCAGAGGTCTATCGTAAGGTTGGATATAGAAAAAGACGCAGTACATGGGAGTATCCAAATGTATATGCGTCTTTGTTATGATAGCTTCAGCTGTGCATTATGCCATGCTGTTATAAAAGACAGCCTTATAAAAATAGCAATGAAATTCAGCTTGTGTAAGTATCTCTATTTTTGTACATGACCTTGTCAGACAGAGGCAGTGCGTTAGAACAAATTCATCAGCTCTTCCTTGCTCATGCTGGTGATGATTCCCTCGTTATTGTGAATAATGGAGTCGCTGAGGTCCTGCTTCAGACTCTGCAGCTGCATGATTTTCTCCTCGATGGTATCCTTTGCTATCAGCTTGACAACCTGTACATTGTTATGCTGACCGATGCGGTAGGCGCGATCCGTTGCCTGATTCTGTGCAGAAACGTTCCACCATGGATCAAAATGGATAACGACTTCCGCACTTGTCAGATTTAAGCCGGTACCGCCTGCCTTCAGGGATATCAGGAAGATGGGGGTATCATCACTGTTAAAGCTGTTTACCAGCTGCTGCCGCTGCAGCTTCGGTGTGCTTCCCTTCAACAGATAGTAAGGGATATCCTGGCGTATCAGCTCCTTTTCCAGCAGCGAAAGAAGCGAGGTGAACTGTGAGAACAGGAGAACCTTTTTTCCGGATTCCCGGCAGCTTTCAATAAACTCCATACAGGCACTGATTTTGGCACCGATACCGTTATAATTTTCATACAGCAGGCGCGGATCACAGCACAGCTGACGCAGTCTGGTCAGCATACTGAGAATCATGATTTTACTGTTTGCGAAGCCTTTTTCCTTAAAGCTTTTGTTAAGGTCATCCCGTATGAGGGATACATTGGCCATATATAATTTTCTTGTTTCTTCATCCAGCTCAATCAGCATGGTGTTTTCCACCTTTTCCGGCAGTTCCTTGAGGACATCCTTCTTCACACGCCGCAGGATAAATGGTTCAACCATACGTTTCAGCTCCTTCAGCATTCCCATATCGTTTTCCTTGACGATGGGCTGCTCATACTGCTTTTTGAAATAGGAATAGGTATACAGATAGCCGGGCATTAGGAAATCAAAGATGCTCCACAGCTCTGCCAGTGAATTTTCAATCGGTGTTCCGGTCAGGGCGAACCGATGGCGGGCCTGTATCTGCTTTACGCTGATGGCATTCTTGGTGTTGTGGTTTTTGATATACTGCGCTTCATCGATAATCTGATACTGGAAGGTAAAGTCCTCGTAGGCTTCAATATCCCGTTTTAAATAATCATAGGAGGTGATAACGACATCATAGTCCTTACAGCTGCGGATTTGTACCTTTCGCTCATCACTGGAGCCGCTGATAATGATGCTCGTCAGCGTCTTGGAAAATTTCTCAATTTCACTTTGCCAGTTGAGTATCAGCGAAGACGGGCAAACGACCAGTGACAAAGAATCTTTGCGCTGCAGCCGTTCATCCTCCAGCAGCGTGATCACCTGCAGGGTTTTACCGATACCCATATCATCTGCCAGTATACCGCTAAAGCCATAGGCAGCCATGGTTTTCATCCAGCGAAAGCCGGTTTTCTGATAATTACGCAGTGTTGACTTCAGCGCTGGAGGGACTGCAAAGTCACTGTCCTTGACATTGCGGATGCCGCGAATGATATCCTTGAAGGAGGAATCCCGGTCGACCTTGATCATATCGCTGTCCTTCAGACTGTTGTCAATATACAGAGAACGATATTTGGGAACCTTGATCACACCGCTGCTGATTTCCTTTTCACTCACGTGCATACCATCCAGAATTGCACTGAGCTCCTGCAGTGCACTATCCTCGATATTGACAAAGGAGCCGTTTTTCATACGGTAATACTTCTTATTCATACGATAAGAGGCAAGGACCTCCTGCAGCTCATTAACAGGGAAATCGTAGGTATCAAAATTAATTTCCAGCAAATCACTTTCAATGCGGACACCCATGGAGATATTGACACTCTCCTTGATCTGCAGCTTTTTAAATTTATCTGTAGCAAATATCTCACAGGTATTGCCAAGCTCCTTCAACCCCTGATTCAGAAATTCATACATGGCATCCTGCGAATGCTCGATATAGGCAATGCCGTCCACTGCATCGATTCGGGTCATGTAACGGGTAAAGACAAGCCGTGTCGCAATTTCATCATTGAAATTTCTGGAGGTGGACAGGGCACTTGTGCTGAAAGCGTTGTATTCCTCATTTCCATAGCAGTACATCAGGCGTGCGGAAATCACATTGTGCTTGGGCATATCGATATACAGACGGCATTCCAGAGGAAGCGGTGCAAAGGCAGAAATATCCACACCTCTCAGCGGAATATACCGGCGTGTATTCATAATGACATTATTATAAAAGGTGGGCATGAGTTCACTGCTTAACAGCAGTGGTTTTTTCTTTTCCAGATATGTCTGCAGCAGGCGGCTGCAGGCTTTGGAATAAGCGGTATCACAGCGGTACAAAATATGATCCATTAACAAATATACATGGCTGCGGCCTTCAAATATGCGATAGCTCAAAGAGCTCAAGGCGATTTCATAGGAGTCATCCTCCTGTTTTTTAACTTCCATGGTAAGCTTTGGATTTTCATCCAGAAAGCGCATGTTGATCAGCATTTTTTCCTTCATGCGATGCATGATATCCTCACCGGCGTACAGCTGGAAAAATTCATCAAGCGCATCCGGTGTCATACACAGGTTTCGTGCCTGCGGACAGCGCTCCAGTGCATGGCGGTTCTGGAAATAGAGGACATCATGCTCATGGCGCAGCATAAAGTCAAGCAGCTTCTGACTTTCTTCATCAAAGCTTAAGCGGTTATGCAGAAACTCCAGCTCCTTGCCATAGCTTTTTTTCACATTGTGGCGGATATCGTCAAGAAACTGCGCAATATCCTTTACGATATAGCGCTTTGCATTCCCCACCTTCAGTGTCAGTGCCAGGATAGTTCGCTGACGAATCTCCAAAACAGGCTCGATATGTACCGCCTGCTTCAGATTCATAGCCAGCGAGGAATAGATGATTTGTTCCTCATAGGCATTCATAAGGGTAATGGCGTAGCTGTCATGCTGCTGAACTGCGGTATGTGCATCCGTCTCCTTCTGCTTCTTTTCATGCTCCTCATTCAGCTTTATTAAAACAGCCGTACAGTGCTCACAGGACAATGTATCTTTCCCATGCTGCGGACAGCTGCATAAATGTGCGCGCACCGTTACATCATCCTTGTCGATGGACATGTTGACTTCCCGGTAGTTCTTTCCATCCTTAATGGTAGCGTTGATCATGATGATTTCCCTGGAAGAAAAATCATCGATATCCAGAGATACGATTCTCTGCTCATCCACCAGTCTTTTCGCTTTTTCATATTGTTCATCACTTCCGGCAAAATCCCGGATTTGTGCATTGGTAAACTCCATACATACACCCCTGCTTTCATCTTATTATTGTACCATCTTTTTCACTAATTTGTCCCTGTATATGAAATGTTTTTCCATAAAGAGAAGATATGTATACCGTTCAGTGTTTGTAAAAAATAACGCCTGCTGCTTGCATTCAGAACTGTGTCTGCGGAAAAAAAATGTTGTAAGGCAACAGTTGCTGAAGGTACCGGATATACATAAAGGATCAAATGACTAAGACGAGATTACACAAAGGTAAGTAAAAGCTGCTGTTTACAGTATGAAGCATGTATATACTGTGAGAGGATTAGCATGTTAATAAACTTTTCGTTATGTTTCATAAGTATGAATGATATATTCCTCTATATTTCTTGTAGGTTTATGCTACACTGTAAATACAAAAAAGGAGAGGTCGGTCTATGAGAAACTATATAAATAATGCATTGCATTCACATCTAATTTATCCGCAAAAGTCCCGGCCTTTCAGTAGCTCAACCGCTTGCTAGAAGCGTTTTTTCTTATGCTTTCATTCATTCCTTACAGTTATTAAATAGCTTACAGCAGCTGAACACCGCTTGTCGGCGGTAAGGACTGCCTTGTTTTTGTTGCATCCGTTCCTGCGTATGATACGAAACAGCAGATACTTCTATTTGCTAATGAAAACAACAGCAGAACAAGAGCACCACCGGATCATATCCTTAAAGTACAGATAGCAATAGGAGAAAGAAAGGATATGATTATGACAACAAAAATGAAAACAGAAGCAGCAGCTATGATTAGTCGCTATGATAATAAAAAGAAATATGACATGTACTGTAAAAAGCTATTATCTAACAAGCAGATTCTCGCCTATGTGATGAAGGGCTGTATTCCGGAATACGCAGATATTCCATTGGAGGACATACCGTCCTATATCGAAATGTCTTCCATAAACACAGCAGACTGTGAATATATCGATGATCATCAGGTTGAGGTCACGGATGAAGCTATACCGGGGGCACAGATCAAATACGATATTCAGTTCGAGGCGACAATCCCCATGAAGCAGAAGGAAGCCGATAAGAGCACACCTGCGGATAAGAAAGTTCGCATGATCATCAATCTGGAAAGCCAGGCAAAGGATGATCCCGGTTATCCTCTGATCAAGCGTGCTTTGTATTATTGCAGTAGATTGATGGCAAGACAGAAGCATCCCAAGGATGGATTTCAGCATTCGGATTATGACAGGATCAAAAAGGTCTGTTCCATCTGGATCTGTATCGGACATAACAATCAAAAGAATGATGTCATTAACACCTATAGGATACAGGAAACATGTGAAACAAAGATATGGCATGCCGCAAAGGAGGACTATGATTTGCTCACAGCAGTCATGGTGTATCCAAAGAAGGAAGGCATACGAAAAGCGCAAGATATTCCGAATGCGGTAGAGCAGCAGGATGAGAACAAGCAGAGACTGCTGGAGCTGTTAAAGATTTTGTTTATAAAAAATCTCGTTATAGAGGATAAAAAGGAACAATTACAGAAGACGTATGGTATACTAATGGAGAAGGAGATAGATAAGGAGGTTATGGATATGTGCAACTTTAGCGATTTCATTGAACAAAGAGGGATTGAAAAGGGGTTGGAGCAAGGACTGGAAAAAGGCTTATTACAGGGAAAAGCGGAAGGCAAAGTGGAAACAACACTGCTATATGTAAAAAAACTGATGCAGAGAATCAACGTCAGTGCAGTGGATGCCATGAATATGCTGGATGTTGAAGATGATATTCGACCTGCGATTTTGCAATCTCTACAACTATCGTAAAAAGCTATACTCACAATATTTTAAAGGGCTGTTTCATCACAGCTCTTTTTCTGCATACATTACAGAAGCGATAAGAGGCTTTAGCTAACCTTTAATCATCGGCGATTTACTATCTTTTTGACGATAATCTGTGAAAAGCTATAGTAAAGAAGTAAGAATGTGACATTTAATGTGTTTTAACTTCCAAATATTGGAAATTACCTCTATAATATATGAGTAGCATTACTAGAGAGTGAAGTTAAAGGCAGGGATATATATGAATGTTAGTAGAGATAGATTATCAGTTATCGGTAAACTGATTGGCATTTACAGAGAAGAACGGCGGGGTAATACACAAAATAGTTTTACTCTGAAGAAATTTTGTGATGGCATTTGCAGTATAAATACGTTAAAGAATATCGAAGCTGGCGGATTGAGCAGATCTGAGGATGTTTATATTGAATTGTTGGATAAGCTGGATTTGAAGTTTGGCGAATTTCCTGTTATAGATGAAGTGCTAGATAGACTTTTAATGAAATTATATAAAGCTATAGAATTTTATGATATTGATGAAATAGAATTAGTTTCTGATAAAATGATACGTGTATTAAAAGAAGTTAATAAATATGTTTACTATTCAGAAGTTGAATCAATTGTAAATGATTTGAGAGATTATTATTTCAAGGATGGATATATTGATGATGTTGTATATCAGAAATACAGAAGTATTCTTTATCAGTTTGAATTAAAATATATGGATCTATTAAGAATTTTAATGTTTCCAAAAATTGAATGTAATAGCATAAATAACCACAATGAATATATAGAAGAGATAGAATTCATAAAATTATCTGATGCTAAATTGTCATGTATAAGACTAAATCTTCTGCATTACTATTATACACAGAATAAGTATTTAGAAATGAAAAACGAAATTGAATCTTTAGAGAGCCATTTCATGAGAGAATCCAATCATATTAGGTTATTAGATACATATAATTATGCTATTGTGATGTTGACAGATGTGAATATAGATTGGAGTTCAAAATATCTTAATAGGATTGAGGAGTTAGTATCTGAGTGTAACTTACCAAAAATTAAAATATGTGAAGTATATGCTAATATAGGATGTATATTTCATATGATAAAAGATTATGCAAAATCTTTGGTATATTATGAGAAAATGCTTACTTACGGATTCAATACATTAACTAATCTAATTTATATGGCAGATTGCCAAAATAGATTAGGAAGGCCTATTAAAATGCCTATCATCGAGAACTTTGAGTATGATAAATACCCAATAGATTTGAAATGTATGTTTAAATATTTCACTTTAAGTGAAGATACTCCGGTTTTTATAAAGCAAAATTATATTTTAAAGAAAATTCTACCGTATTTACATGATAAAGAACTAATTGAGATATTTAGATTTGAGCTACTGAAATTACTAAATTACACGAATCAATATAAACTTTTACATGTTTTTGAGACAGGAATTCAGCAAAAATTTTAAATTGAAGTTGACGGTTTTATCTAAAAAAGGCATTTAATCGATCAAAAAAAACGTTTTATGTTAACTGTTTCCCTTTTCATTGAATAGAATTATTAAATCATTTAAATATATGGATGTCGATGATGATATGCATATGGTCTACTTTGTTGTAGGTGTATTAAATGAAAAAGGTAATTTTAGCTGGTGCATGTGGTTTAAGTCTGTTATTTGCATGTGCGTTCGGATTAGAAACAAAACCAAATCTTAATGTAGCTGGTTCTGGTGGAAACATACATGTTAGAGTCTAAAGTTGAAAACTACTTCTTTTCATAAGAAGTTTTTTCTTTTACAGCCCGAGTTGACGGTTTTCTTGAAAAATCTGTAATAATCGCCAAAATTTTTTATTAAATGTCAACTTACATGAAATCCATTGTATAAATTCACTATTTCTAGTAACATATAGGTGTCTTGAAGAGGGTGGGCTTCGAGACACTGGGGATCACTTCGGTGATCATATGGGAATCGTATTGATGGAGATTGTGAAAATGGTCTTCCCCAAGCCCGTTTATTCTCATGTACACTCTTAGTAAATAAACTGATACTGTTTACAAAATCAATACGAATGGGGGATTACAAGAACAGCAGCTTTTGCTCGACAAGGTTTGCTTTTTTTTGTTCTCTTCGGGCTACACTTAATGTGGAATATGGAGAGATGTGCATGAGTAAACTCTTATTGAAAAATATAACAAAATCCTATGGGGATATTAAGGCAGTACGCGATTTTCATCTCGAGCTCTCGGAAAAAAAGGCTTTATTGTGCTTGCAGGTCCATCCGGATGTGGGAAAACGACATTGCTTCAGCTTGTCGCAGGATTTCTGACTCCGGATTCAGGAGAAATATATATTGATGATCAGCTTGTCAATCAGAAAACACCTGCTCAGAGAAATATCTCCATGGTATTTCAGGAAGCTGCATTGTTTCCTCATATGAGTGTTTTTGAGAATATAACCTTCGGTCTTGCTCACAGCGGAATGAGGCAGCAGGATATAAAGGAAGCTGTCTATCAGATATGTGAAGTGCTGGGTATCTGTGACTTACTGGAACGCAAAGCGCGTGATTTATCAGGTGGACAAAAACAGCGTTGTGCGATTGCCCGTGCACTCATAAGAAAACCGTCGTTGTTTCTGATGGATGAGCCTCTGAGTTCTCTGGATGCGAGACTTAAGACACAGCTTCGAATTGAAATTGCGCAGCTGTATCAGAAAAACAGTGCCACCTTTCTCTATGTAACACATGATCAAATGGAAGCAATGACACTGGCGGATATTCTGATTATTATGAAGGATGGAGAGATTCAGCAAATGGGAAATCCGATTGCCATTTATCAAAATCCAATCAATCTGTTTACTGCCTCTTTTTTAGGTGTATATGATATCAATCAGTTTACAGCAGTCCTTGCACAGGGGGTGCTTCTCTTTCATGAGCAGAAGATACCATGGCTGTCAGAGGATAAAGATCTTTCCGTAATACTGGCGGTGCGTTGTGAACATATCATTGAGGTATCAACTGGTGGTATATGCGGCAGCATCGTATTGGTTGAACAGTCCGGTGAGCAGGTGTATTATCATATCCAATATGAAGAGGGAGTCGTTATTATGAAGTCAGATACTTCCCATATCCATCAGCGCATGGAGAATATCCGGTTCTGGATTGACTGGGAATATGTACTTCTGTTTGATGCCTGTACGCAAAATCGTATATATAAGATGAAATAAAAAAGCCGTATTCCCGTATTTTCTCCTGTTGAAGGATGTGGAATCGGCTTATTTTTTATACCATTTAAACAAAGCACAAAAAAAGATTCCGTTAGGAATCTCTTCTGATCTATCATGGTGGATTGCC
>ENA-OQAB01001368-OQAB01001368.1-human-gut-metagenome-genome-assembly--contig:-NODE-1368-length-11563-cov-2.416055_pt1 | contig 11563 bp, 6 predicted proteins | sample MGYA00242490_ERZ504517 | MGnify/ENA primary metagenome ERZ504517 (study PRJEB26092, sample SAMD00036298) | human gut metagenome | host: Homo sapiens | study: EMG produced TPA metagenomics assembly of...
TCACTACGCAAGCGGGAGCGAATTACGGCTTGGTGAAGGATCCCCGTACCTATAAGTTCCCCATCCTCCTGACGGTAGGTGCCGGAGGCGGAGGCGATAGCGAGAGTCCGGACGAGATCTGATAAGGCAGAGAGCCTTATCTATGAGGGCTGATAAAGCCTAGGCTCTCACCCCTCATAGACGAGGCTCTCTCATGGTTCATGGCCTAGGCTCTCTCACCGGTCATAGACGGGAAGCTATGAGCATACCCGTGAACGAATGTTAAAACGATTGTTCATTATAAATATTAGCTTATGAAACTAGATTTACAAAAAATTAGTTTAAGACTGTCACTGTTGGTGATGGCTTTCTTATGTAGTGGAACGTGGATTGCCAGTGGGCAAGAGAACGCAAAAGTGATGCACAAGATCACCTATGATCTTAAGAACATGGAGCTTGTGGAAGGTCCGGCGGAGGTTGGACATGGCGAGACGTTCACCTTTAGGTTAAAACCTAAATACGAATCGTATGGGAATCCTATGAACTATAGTGTCTCTATGGAAAATTCACAGGGGCATTTGGAGGAAGATAAGAAGGAACCTAAGTTCTACAAGATATCCAATGTGACAGGGGATGTAGTTATACATGTCACAGGATATGGTACTGCCGTGATAGGAGGATATGCCTACAGTCTTGATCGTGATGGCAAAACAGCCTGTATAAACGATGTCCCGAGTACAACCAAGAACCTGATTGTGCCGGACTCTGTGACGTTGAATGGCTCTAAATATAGGGTCAAGGAGTTTATGTATTTTGGGAATGTGCTCCCGAAGTCCCTGGCTTCCATCACATTTAAAGGATATATTCCTGTTGGTATAGCAAGTTATTTGTTTGATGCAGTTGACAAGGATAACTTGAAAATTATTGTTCCTAAGGGGGCCGGTAAGGTTTATAAGGCTTATTCAGGTCTTCCGGTACAAGAGGCTAATATCTCTGAGTCTGATGAGGGAGTAGCTCCATCCAATGATTTGAAGATTACTTATCAATCTAAGAATGTAAGTTTTGATGGGCCGGAATCAGTAAAATACGGAGAGGACGTAAATGTAACCGTCCGAAAGCAAAGATGGAACGCGCTCGGTTAGCGTAAGTTGCAGATCTATAGAGACAGGAGAGTATTGTAGACCGGACTTTCTGAAAAATTAATGACCAAGAACAAAAGATTCAAGTACCAGCGTTGTTTGGTGATCTGCAAATAACAATAGATGGATATGAGGAATATAAAGAGGGAGTCAATACCTATGAGTTAGGATAAGGCCAATGCGGAAGCTACGCTTTTCTAACTATAAAGGGGAAGTAATGCCATTATCCCTTCTCTCCTTACCGTGGGGGGAATAGATTATGCGGTGACGAAGATACAGCATTCTTTCGGGAGTTCCTTGGATTCGTTGACGGTGCCGGCCTCAGTGAAAGGTATGGGTTCGTCAATAAGGAATTGCGTCAATCTACGGACAATAAAACTTTCGTCACCGTTAATGCAGGGAATTGATGTCGAAACGCTTAAAAGCGTAGATACCTTGACTTGTAAGATATTGGTCCCGGAAGGCTGCTTGGATGTCTATAAGAATAATGATTTCTGGGGTAAATTCAAGAACATAGAGGAATACGATCCCAGTATCAAGGATTCTTATACGATAACATACGACTTGAAGAACATCTCATTGGCGGATACCGTCAAATCCATCCAGAGAAATAGTACGCTGAACCTTACCTTACTGGCGCTGGAGGGTTACGAACTGCCCGATAGTGTTGAGGTAAACGTAAAGGGATATACGTATGACAAGGCCAAGGGTACCTTGTCCGTGCCATCTGTCCTCACGGATCTGAAGATCGTGGCGGAAGCCGTAATGCTAGACTCTCTCAGGATCAATCAACAGGATTCTGTAATAGAGAACGCGATAGTAGGGGATATCATGATATCAAATGAGACTGCCGCTAAAGATACCGCTACCATTCAATTGACGAACGTGACAGCTCCTACGCTGACTGTTACCCCGGAGGCGAAAGCGGAACTGGCTCTCTCCGGCACGAACCGGTTAGGTGAGATCAAGAATGAGGGCGTACTGATCTTGTCGTCGGCCGATGAACAAGCCAAGCTAGTCAATACTACGGTTGAGAATGCGGGTATATTCGCAGATAGTGTCGGCTTGATCTCAGAAGTTAGCGGCACGGGAGCTCTCGCGATCGCTCCGATCGGAGATAAGACCGTGGAAGAAGGCTCCTCCATTGACTTGATGGCTACCGCTGTCCCCGGCGAATCTTATACCTCGGTGATTTTCCAATGGCAGAGATTAGAGAATGGTACATGGATTGATAAGAAGACAACGACAAAGACCCCAGCACCTCAAGCGATATCCTTGTCTCTCTTACGTGCTGCCGAGCCGTTGGCTGATTCTTATAAGGTAGAGGCTCCCGAGGTAGGTACGTACCGTTGCGTAATCACGTGTAAGGTGAGCGACCAGATCGCTACGACTTTGACCACCCTATCGAAAGTAACCGCAGTCTCTTCCGAACCTGATCCGGTAGTGACATTCAGCGTCGTTCTTCCATCCGTTGAAGGTGCCTCGTTGAATCCTTCCGCCGGAACCTACTCCGTGGAAGAGGGTGGCAGCTTCTCTTTCTCTCTTACGCTGGAAGCGGACTACGATCAATCTACCCCTATCGTGAAAGTAGGTGATAAGGTGATTGAGCCGACCTCTGACGGTAAATACGAGATCAAGGGTATCGCGTCCGACATTACGATCTCTATCACCGGAATCATGAAAAACGCCACCGTAGGCAATGCCGAACTCGAATCCAATGACTTGAAAGTCTGGGGATCGAACGGGGTATTGCATATCCGGTCCGCTCATGCGGGTACGGCTTATCTAGTGACATTCGGCGGTCAACTATATAAGGCTTTAACCTTGCCAATTGGTGAGACGATGATAACCATTCCGCAAGGTGCCTATATCATCCGTATCGAAAATCAATCCTACAAGATCCGCTTCTAGCCATTCTTGAGGAATCGTAGGAAGGCGAGTCATTTGCGAGTGGCTCGCCTTTCTTGTTTAATAAATCTTAATATTTACCGGGGATATAAGTATCGTAAGCCATTAGAAAGTATATTCATGTGTAATCTCAATCTATTTATCATGAAATGTATATCTATCTACTTTGTGACCCTATTGTTACTGATGTCGGGCTGTGAATCCGGGCGGAGGTTCATCTTAAAAGATCTTCGTTGTGAGAACTTGGAGAATCCGGTTGCGATCGACAATACCCATCCCCATTTTAGCTGGAAAATCGAGACAGACGGGCAAACTATGCGGCAAGCGTATTTTGAGATACAAGTAGCCACGGATAGTTCCTTGCTGGATCAAGGCAAAGCCGATCTATGGAATTCAGGTAAGGTGGAATCGTCCGCTTCCGTGATGGTCCCTTATCGAGGGAAAGAGTTGCGATCTAGTGTACTGGCCTATTGGAAAGTCCGGGTATGGGACGATAAGGGGGAATCCTCGGATTGGAGTCCAATCAATCGCTTTGGGATCGGGCTTTTGGATAAAGCGGAATGGCAAGGGAAATATATAGGGATGCCGGATGAGAAGAATCCGATGTTAAGGAATAAGTTCGAGCTTCAAGACCGTGATGCCACATTACTCCTTCATGTAAACTCCTTAGGGTATCATGAGATCTATTTAAATGGGAGGAAGGTATCGGAAGATGTTCTCTCGCCTGCGGTATCTCAATTAAACAAAAGATCATTATCGGTGACGTACGATCTTACGCCGTACGCAAAGCAGGGAATAAACGACTTATTGCTCTGGTTGGGCCGTGGCTGGTACAGAAAAGCTACTTTTAATGCCGTTCATGATGGGCCGTTGGTTAAACTGCAATTGGACGAGATTCAAAGAAATGGCGCTACAAGTACGTTACTCGTTACAGATAGCTCTTGGGAAGGCCGGGGAAGTATGTATGGTGAGACCGGTACCGGTACTTGGTATCCCCATCAATTCGGGGGTGAATGTGTGGATGGGCGGAAGGCGTTGCCGGATTTGACAACGGCTACGCTTGACAAACTGGATTGGACGCCGGTATTGGAGGTGGAGGTACCCGGGATAGAGGTAAGTCCCCAGATGTGTGAGCCTAATCGAATACAAGAGATTATCCGTCCCAAGGAAATCAAGCAGATAGGGGACAGTATTTGGCTCGTAGATATGGGAAAGGCGTTGAATGGTTGGGTCGAGCTGAGTTTCCCGAAATTGCCGGAAGGCCACCGGGTCCGTATGGAATATACGGATTGGTTAAATGAAAACGAAGATTTCAAGCCACAAGAGGAGAACGGACAGTATGAGGATTGGTATATCGGTTCCGGACAAGGCAAAGAGGTATTCCGGAATAAATTTAACCATCATGCGTTTCAATATATAAGGATATCCGGTTTGGCGAAAGCCCCCGAGGAGGTAACCGGCTATCTGATTCATACGGATTATAAGGATGCCTCGTCTTTCGAGTGCTCGGATCCGGACTTGAATACTATCTACGCAATGATCAAATATACTTTCAAGAACCTAGCTTTCAGTGGTTATATCGTAGACTGCCCGCATTATGAGCGTATGGGATACGGTGGGGATGGAAATGCCTCTTGTAAGAGTTTCCAGACATTGTATGAGGGCTCTTCCGTGTATATGAACTGGATGCAGATGTGGCAGGATTGCATCCGTGAGGATGGGGGTATGCCGCATTGCGTACCGAATCCATACCCGGCGGGAGGTGGTCCGTATTGGTGTGGCTTTATTATCACGGGATCGTGGCAGACTTATTTGAATTATGGGGATAGCCGTCTGATCGAGCGATATTATCCGGTTATGCGACATTGGGTTGCGTTATGTGGATGCGTATACGGTCGATGGATTGCTGAAACGTTGGCCGGATACGGATTATCGGGCATGGTATTTAGGGGATTGGTTGGCTCCGGCGGGTGTCGATTATACGGCGCAGTCATCGGTAGATCTGGTTAGTAACTGCTTTATAAGCGATTGCCTCACTACGATGGAGAAGATCGCGAAGGTATTGGGGAAAGCGGAGGATGCCGCTAAGTATAAAGAGCGTCGCCAACGATTGAACGAGCTTATACAGAAGACTTTCTATGATCCGGAGAAGAAACAGTACGCTACAGGCTCCCAGATCGATCGGATTTATCCGATGTTGGTCGGCGTGACAGATGAACAGCATATGCCCGAGGTAAAGGAAGGTTTATATCGAGAGACATTGGAGAATTGCAAAGGGCATATCGGTTCCGGCTTGGTGGGTGTTACGATCTTGACCGATTGGGCGATAAAGGACGGAGAGGCCGATTTTCTCTATTCCATGCTGAAAAAGAGAGAGCTGCCGGGATATCTATATATGATCGATCAAGGGGCTTCTACGACTTGGGAATACTGGTCGGGAGAACGTAGTAAGGTTCATAATTGTTTCAATGGCATTGGCGCTTGGTTCTGTCAGGCGGTCGGAGGGATCTTGCCGGATGAGGATGAGCCGGGCTATAAACATTTCTTTATCAAACCTCAGATACCGAATGGCGTGACGTGGGCGAGGGCGGCGAGAGAGACCCCTTACGGTACGGCACGTGTGTCTTGGACTATGGAGAACCGATCGCTTTCCCTCGATCTGGAGATACCGGCGAATAGTATGGCGACCTTTATCGCTCCATTTAACGTATCGAATTGTGTGTTAGATGGGAATAATGTAGAAATATCGGCGGGTTCGATCCTGTTGGAAAGTGGAAAACACACGCTATCGCTGCCTGCGGAATAGGAATCATATGATTCCCTTTTTGTTGACTTATGTTAATAGCTGTTTTTTAATTATTACGCCGTAAGTGTTTATTCTATTGAAGGGTATATAGTATAAAAGGCTAAATAATAAAAAGGATCTATTACCATGTTTAAATGTAAACAGCTTTTAAGGCGAATATGTGTGGTTAGCTATGTTTTCTTGTTGTGTGGAGGTTTGGTAAATGCGTCAAATCTCGTTTCTAAGACCAATACCCTGATAGGGACTCAAGGTAATGGGTGGGCTTCCGGATATTTGTATCCGGGGGCTACCTATCCCTTCGGTATGGTACAGTTTACCCCGACTTATTTCACGAAACAACTAGGCTTTGTTATCAATCAATTGAGTGGTGCGGGATGCGATCATATGGGAAATTTCCCTACGCTTCCGATTGCCGGAGCTTTACGGGTTTCTCCGGATAGTATCTTGAATATGCAGACTCCGGTCGGCAAGGAGATCGGAACGGCCGGTTATTACGCAGCCACCGTAGATCATTCTATACGTGCGGAATTAACCGTTACGGAACGTACGGGTATGGCTCGTTATACGTTTTCTTCCAAGGAAAAGCAGGGTACCGTGATTATCGGAGGAGGAGTAGCCGCTACTTCTATCCAAGTAGCCGCTATTAAGATTACGGGTCCTCATAGTTGCGAGGGATATGCGGAGGGTGGTGCTTTCTGTGGAATCCCAACTCCCTATAAAGTTTACTTTGTGGCTGAGTTCGATGCGGATGCGGAGAGTTTTGGTACATGGAAGGAGGAGCGACTACATGCGAATCATACGTTTGCGGAAGGCAATCACTCGGGGGTGTATTTTACTTTTCCGTTGAAAGAGGGGAATCAGGCGGTGCAGTATAAGATCGGTGTTTCTTATGTCTCGGTGGAGAATGCCCGAGAGAATTTGAGGGTTGAGAATCCCGCTTGGGACTTCTCTGCGGTCCGTCAGGCGACGCAAGATAAATGGAATGAATACCTCGGGAAGATAGAGGTAGAGGGAGATAACGAGGATCGCCAGATGCAATTCTATACGCATCTATATCGTTCATTAATCCATCCGAATGTTTGTAGCGACGTGAATGGGGAATATATGGGGGCGGATAGCCAAGTGCATAAGACAGCCCGAAAATTCTATACCTCTTTCAGTAATTGGGATACGTATCGTACGCAGACTGCTTTGATCGCTATGCTAGCTCCCGAGGAGACCTCGGATATCGTTATGTCTCATTACTTATTTGCCGAGCAATCCGGTGGTGGCTTCCCTCGTTGGGTACTGGCGAATATAGAGACAGGTGTTATGCAGGGGGACCCGACTCCGATTCTTGTAGCCAATGCGTATGCGTTTGGAGCTCGCAACTATGATCCTCGAACTTTACTGCGGACTATGCGTTATGGAGCAGAAGTGCCGGGGGCTAATTCCCAAGGTGTTTTGACTCGACCGGGCTTGGAACAGTATTTGGAGAAAGGGTATTACGACGCTTCGATCTTACTGGAATATACATCTTCTGATTTTGCGATTGGCCGTTTCGCCTTGCAAGCCTGCAATGATGAGCCGGTTTGTAATTGGTATACGCAACGGGCGATGAACTGGAAGAATCTTTTTAATAAGGAGACCGGTTGGTTGCAGTCCCGAAACGAGGATGGTTCGTGGAAACGTTATGATGCGGATTGGCGGGAATCGACATATAAGAATTATTTCTGGATGGTACCTTATGATTTGCAAGGGTTGATCGATAGTATAGGAGGAAAGGAAGCGGCGGAGAAGCGTTTGGATGAGATGTTCCGACGTTTGGACGCTAGTTATGGAGATGAATGGTTCGCCTCCGGTAACGAGCCTAGTTTCCAAATCCCTTGGATTTATAATTGGGCGGGGGCTCCTTATAAGGCGCAACAAGTGATCCGGCGTATACTGAACGAACAATATAGTAGCCGTGTGAACGGTTTGCCGGGCAACGACGATTTAGGATCGATGGGAGCATGGTATGTCTTTGCCAGTATCGGTTTGTTTCCAGAGATTCCCGGAGTGGGAGGTTTCTCTGTGAATAGTCCGGTATTCCGTAAGATTGTTTTACATTTGCCCGAGGGAGACGTGATTATCAAGGGGGGTTGATGAGAAAAAAGAGTATATCCATTCCTTAAGTCTTGATGGAAAGAAGATGGAGGGCACTTGGATCGATTGGTCGGATTTATATCGGGGGGCGACCTTGGAATATAAATTATCCGGGAAGCCGGGATAAGACGTGGGGAACTCGGATAGCTCCCCCTTCATATGGAAAATAAATATAACTTAATACTACGAATAACATGATTAAAGAAACATTATTAGTCTCTACTTTCGGCTTATTGGGATTGGTTACCGTAGCTTTGCGGCTCTCAAAAGAAAGACCAGACGGCGGAAGCTGTATCGGAAACAGCTTGGTGCTTGGACGGGTTTGAGCGTCCGACAGGAGTGAATCCGGTAATTAAGCCGTTACCAACTAAGGTTTTATTGCCCGATGCGGGAAGATTCTGTAGCATGGGAGGAGAGTGACACATTTAATCCGGCGGCTACGATTTTACGATGGGAAGATTGTGGTGATGTACCGTGCGGAAGATAACTCCGCTCAGGGAATCGGTTCCCGGACTTCCCGTTTGGGATATGCGACCTCTACTGACGGTATCCATTTCGAGAGGGATACGAAGCCTGCTTTTTATCCGGCTAAAGATAATCAAGTAGAGAACGAATGTCCCGGAGGTACGGAAGATCCTCGTATTGCTATGACCGAGGATGGTACGTATGTCTTGCTATATACGCAATGGAACCGCAAGGTGCCTCGTCTGGCGGTGGCGACCTCAAAGGATTTGAAACACTGGACGAAGTTCGGTCCGGCTTTTGAGAAAGCCTATAATGGCAAATTCAAGGATGAGGCGACCAAATCCGCATCGTTAGTCACGACTTTAAAGGGAGATAAGCAGGTCATTGCGAAAGTGAATGGCAAGTATTTCATGTACTGGGGGGAGAAGAATGTATATGCGGCTACCTCCGATAATTTAACAGATTGGGACCCACTGTTGGACGAGAATGGTGAGTTGCTTAAATTGTTCTCTCCCCGTTCCGGCTATTTTGATAGCCAGTTGACCGAATGTGGACCTCCCGCTATCTTGACAAAGGATGGCATCGTTCTGTTGTATAACGGTAAAAACGAACCGGGAGAAAAAGGGGATACCGCTTATCCTGCGAACTCTTATTGTGCCGGACAAGCATTGTTCGATGTAAATAACCCGACAAAATTGATCGGTCGTTTGGATAAGCCTTTCTTGCAACCGACGGATGATTTTGAAAAAAGCGGTCAATACCCTGCGGGTACCGTATTCGTGGAAGGTCTGGTCTATTACCGGAATAAATGGTATCTGTATTATGGCTGTGCTGATTCATTCGTGGCTGTGGCCGTATCGGATAAACAATTGAACTTCTAAGTGTCCAAAAGTAAATAAGATGAGAACTAATCGATGGCTTTTTAGTTTGGCGTGTATGCTTTCTGTGTTTGTGTGTGGCAATGCGCAGAAAACTCCTTCCCCTTTTCAAAGGGGTGACCGGGTTGCTTTTTTTAGGCAATAGCATAACAGAGGGCGGACATTATCATTCTTATATATGGTTGTACTATATCACTCATTTCCCGGATATGCGGATGCGGATGTATAGCGCCGGTACCGGTGGTGACAGTTCTTGGGATATGTTGGAACGGATCGAGGAGGATGTATATGGTAAAAATCCGACGGTGGTTACGGCTACTTTCGGTATGAACGATAGTGGTTATTTCGAATATAACGGCGATAATCCTACGGCTTTCGTGGAGCGGCAAATGTATCGGGTAGATACGACCTTTCAGGCGATGCAGAAGATCATGAAATCTCACAAAGATACAAGGGTGATCATGATCGGTGGCACGCCGTACGACGAGACTTGGCAAAATGAGAAAAATAAGCCTTTTCTTGGAAAGAACGCTACGATCCAGAAAATCATCCGTCTGCAAAGAGAGGCGGCCGTGAAGAATGACTGGGCGTTCGTGGATTTCCACAACCCGGTATTGGAGGTGAACAGGGTACAGCAAGCGAAAGATCCGCGGTTTACCTTAATGCAAGGAGATCGGATTCATCCGGATAACCACGGTAATATGTTGATGGCCTATTTCTTCTTGAAGTCTCAGGGATTGGCGGGTAAACCGGTCGCTAAAGTTGATATCGATGCTTCCCGACGTGTGGTGCTGGCGAACGAGAATTGTTTCGTGAATGAATTGAAAGTATCAGACAAGGGTACGGTCTCTTTTACCTATTTAGCGAAGTCTTTACCTTATCCGATGGATACGATCTCTCGGGGCTGGGAGAAAAAACATACGCAATATGAGGCGACCTTATACGCTCCGATTATGGAGGATCTTAATCAAGAGGTATTGCGGGTGGATGGATTGAAAGGTGCGTATAGGTTGGAGATAGACGGGGATTCAATTTCTACGTTTTCGGCCGAGGATTTGGCAAAAGGTATTAACTTAGCGGCGTTAACGAACACACCGCAATATCAGCAGGCCGTTCGGGTCATGCATTTGAATGAGGAACGTTGGAATATCGAGAAACGTTTCCGGGAATATGCGTGGACGGAATTTTATATCTTGAAGCGGAAGGGCATGTTATTTCAGGATAATATCGCCGCTATGGATACGTTAAGGGCGAACCTTCATACGAATATCTTCTTGGCCGGCCATCTGGATAACTACTCCAAGATGATGTATCCGGAGATCCGGGAGGCTTGGAACCAACAAATCGATATGTTGGTGGATCGTATGTATCAGATCGCCCAACCGAAGGTACGTAGAATAGAACTTATAAAGAAATGATACGATTAGTAAGAAGTTTAAGATGGATAACGACTACGGCGTTATCGCTCGCATTGGTGGGAACGGCCTGTTCCGGTCCGACCCGGACTATCGAGGAGGTTCATTTCTCTGATTATGTAAATCCCTTTATCGGGGCGAGTACGAATACGGAGGCGGCCGGTGCTTACCATGGCTTGGGGAAGACCTTCCCCGGTGCGACTACCCCTTTCGGTATGGTACAGGTAAGTCCGAATACGATTACAGGGGGCGACAATGGTTCCGGATATAGCTACGAGCATGAGACGATCGAGGGATTCGCCTTTACGCAGATGAGTGGTATCGGCTGGTATGGTGATCTGGGTAATTTATTGGTAATGCCTACCGTGGGCGATCTGCGCACGAACTCGGGAAAAGAGGGGGGCGTAGCCGGGTATCGTTCCCGGTATGATAAATCTTCCGAGGAGGCCAAGGCTGGATATTATAAGGTATTGCTAAGCGATTACCAGATACAAGCGGAGGCGACAGCGGCTCCTCATAGCGGTATGCTGAGATTCGTTTTCCCCGAGAATAAGCAGTCCCGCATCCAGTTGGACTTAGCCCGTCGTGTAGGAGGTACTTCTACGTATCAGGCGGTTCAAGTGATAGATGACCATACGATCGCCGGACGAATGGAATGTACGCCGGAAGGCGGAGGCTGGGGGAATGGTGAAGGTTCTTCCCGGTATACCGTGTATTTTTATGCGCAGTTCTCCAAACCGTTGAAAGATTATGGTGTATGGAGCGTGGATATTCCGGAAGGACAGGATCGTCATCGGGAATTCGTGGAGAGCCCGACTTTCCAGACATTGACAGCGAATGCGAAGATTT
>ENA-OQAB01001369-OQAB01001369.1-human-gut-metagenome-genome-assembly--contig:-NODE-1369-length-11559-cov-2.572866_pt1 | contig 11559 bp, 18 predicted proteins | sample MGYA00242490_ERZ504517 | MGnify/ENA primary metagenome ERZ504517 (study PRJEB26092, sample SAMD00036298) | human gut metagenome | host: Homo sapiens | study: EMG produced TPA metagenomics assembly of...
CGGCGGCTGTTTTATGTTGGAATGACCCGTGCCAGAGAAGAACTGTTTCTTACCTGCGCTCAGGAACCGTCCTCATTTCTGGATGAAATTCCTGAAACATACACGCAGCGGAAAACAGTTGGAAAGCAGAAAAGGGTGCAGACCTATGAACAGCTCAGTCTGTTTGATATGGCGCCTGAGAAATAATATTTTTTCAGAAAACAGATATGAGATTTTAGCTGAAAGGGAAAACAGAATGGATTTAAAAGAATTTTTTCAGCAGAATCCAAGGGCTGCTCTTGGGTTTTCCGGTGGAGTGGATTCTGCTTTTTTGCTTGCCATGGCAGTAAAATATAAAGCTCAGGTACAGCCTTACTTTATTAAAACAGCTTTTCAGCCGGAGTTTGAGCTGCATGATGCCAGAGAGCTTACCCGGCGTCTTGGTGTGGAGCTTACAGTGATTGAGCACGATATTCTGAGCAGCCGGCAGGTGGCGGAAAACCCGGAGAACAGATGCTATTACTGCAAAAAAACACTGTTCGGACTTTTAAAGGAAAAAGCTTTGAAGGATGGTTATACCATGCTTCTGGATGGAACAAATGCTTCCGACGATTTTTCGGACCGGCCGGGAATGCAGGCGATCCGTGAGCTGGAGGTTCGTTCGCCTCTTCGGGAATGCGGACTGACAAAAACAGAGATACGAAGGCTTTCCAAAGAGGAAGGGCTTTTTACCTGGAACAAGCCTTCCTATGCCTGCCTGGCAACAAGAATACCTGCGGGTACTGTGCTTACAGAACCGGAGCTTCAAAAAATCGAAAAGGCTGAAGACAAGCTGTTCAGCCTTGGATTTACGGATTTTCGCATCCGGCTTTTTCATGGGGCAGCGCGTATTCAGCTTCCGGCAGAGCAGATGGCAAAAATGACAGAAATACGGGAAGAAATTTACAGGGAACTGAAGCCATACTTTAAGGCAGTTCTTCTGGATCTGGAAACACGGAAGTCGGTTTGAGAAAATAGATAAAGATCTATAAATGAGCAAATAAAAATCGAATAAAACAGTTTCTTATTTACCGCTGCGTAATGTAGTACATACACAGAGAAAAAATTCAACAGGATTAAGGAGGAGCCGAAAATGAGTCAGTTAAATGAAACGCTGGAGCTGATGCAGACAAGAAGAAGTGTTCGTGATTTTAAACCGGATATGGTTCCGGAGGACATTATGGATAAGATTATAGAAGCGGGGCTTTGGGCAGCCAGTGGAAGGAACCGCCAGTCTCCGATCATTATCAAGGTTATAGATAAGAGTGTCCGTGACAGACTGTGCCGGTTAAATGCGGAAATTATGGGAACGGATTCCGATCCCTTTTATGGCGCGCCGGCAGTGCTGATCGTCCTTGCAGATAAAAACGCCCCCACATATCTTTATGACGGAAGCCTTGTAATGGGCAACCTTATGCTGGCTGCCCATTCTCTTGGAATCGGAAGCTGCTGGATCCACCGGGCAAAAGAAGAATTCGATGGTCCGGAGGGAAAGGAGCTCCTCAAAGAACTGGGAATTGAGGGGGACTATGAGGGAATTGGTCATTGTGTGCTGGGATATGTAAATGGAGAATATCCGGAAACAAAAGCCCGGAAGGAGAACCGAGTGTATTCCATAGACTAAAATGACTGGTCCGGCTGACCGGTTTTGTGAGATTTTATTCAGTCCTCAGCTGATCTGCATAGGTATGCTCAGTCAGCTCAGAAAGTACCGCGATTTTTTATTAATGATCGGGCGCATACAGTTTGGCACATGCTCCTGGTGCGCCCGGTGTATGGCAACGCATTCCTTGCAGTTGCCGTGATATCTGCATGCTTTTGTGCAGGAGCAGTGATCCTTATGGGCATACTCTGTGCGAAAAGCAGAGGCAAATTCTTCCTGGATTTTAAGGCCTTCTTTTCGATTGCCCAGATGAAATTCTTTCATAGCTCTTTTTTCTGTTTCATTATTGTCGATAATCATGATTTTCCTCCGTTTTTGTGAAGTTTTGTTTTACAGGCTTGAGATGGTTGTCAGGAAACGAATATTTTTGACCGGATTCTGTTTGTAGTGACATTGTAACTTAGTCAAAATCTGTTTCAAATCATCTTTGGTGACGGCGTTTTGCTCTGTATGTCCCGGGATTTGGACATTTATGAGAGAACACCTTACAGGACGGTACTGTGTAAACAGTAACACCTGTCTGTTGCAATATCATAATATCACGATATTTTATTGAAATATACCATAATAAAAGGTAAAATATATATGAAAATCACCAAACAATGAGAATATTGCCAGTGGAAATCGTAATATATTTTCCTGTAAGGAGAAACGCCATGGAAACAATTAAGGATAATACCCCAATATATTCCCATAACCCCTGTCACAGTACCAAATTCCCCCTTCTTGTACTTGACGTCAGCAAAAAAGTCTGCAAACCTTTTAACGAGGGATTTCAGATGCTGCACTGGCATGAGGAAATACAGTTTGTGGCAGTGCAAAAAGGCGTGGTACATTTTAAGATATGGGAAAAGGAATATGAGCTTTCAGAGGGAAGCTGTATGTTTATTAACTGCAATGTTCTGCATCATATTTCAGAAAAACAGGATTGCAGCTATCACAGCTTTCTGATCCCGCCTAAAATGCTGGGATTTTTTGAGGGAAGTGCCATGGAAGAGCAGGAGGTTGATACAATTATCAAAAATCCTGCAGTCACAAATATGATTTTTCTGGCACAGGAACAAAAAGACAAAAAGGTTCTTAAAGCCATGAATCAGCTGGATGACCTTTATTTTTGTAAAACCAGGCCTGCTCATTGGGAATATGCTCTTTCTCTTTGTATCTGCAGGTTGTGGCTGGAAGCAACAGAGAGAATCATGGAGTTTTATGGCTGCGGAGAAGCCTTCGGATACGGTGACGGCGGAAACCGAAACAGAATACTTCCGGAAGTTCTTCAAAAAGATCATGAGCGTGTCCAGAAGCTTCTGAACTTTGTCCATGAAAATTACAGAAACGGGATTACTCTGGAAGAGATTTCCAGGGCGGGAAATGTCAGCATCACAGAATGTCTCAGATGTTTTAAAAGGTATACGAGAGAGTCTCCTTATCAGTATCTTCAGAAATACAGGCTTCAGGCGGGAGCTTCCCTTTTGGAAACAACAGGGGACAGTGTAACTAAAATTGCTCTTCGGGTGCATTTTCCATCGGCCAGCGCATTTATATCTGCATTTCGGAAAGCCTACGGCATTACGCCAAAAAAATTCAGGGAGAGTAAGCAGATAAAATCTCCTTCCCTCCCTGGCTGATAAAAATTTCCGGGCTTTTATGGTGTCCCGTAACGGTCTGGAATTGTTCTCAGCTTATTGCTGTGAAGCTTCTTTTATTTCCGAGATATCCGGCTGGGCCATAAGGGAATAGTTGGTGTAATAAACCACAAATCCCGGTTTGGCTCCTGCCGGTTTTTTTACATGCTTTTTCTGGATATAATCAATTTCCACCTTGGGGGCAGTGCGGCCTTTGGAGTAATAGGCAGCCAGACGTCCGGCTTCTTCAAACGTGCGGTCAGGCAGTTCTCCGTCAGGGGTTTTTACGATCACATGGGAGCCTGCCATTTTTTTTGCGTGGAACCACCAGTCATTTCCGGATGCCTGCTTAAAGGTCAGCTCATCGTTCTGGAAGTTGTTTTTTCCTACAAAGATATCAAAGCCGTCACTGGAAACATAGTGGAAGGGCTTTGATTTTTCCTGAATTTTTTTGCCTTTTTTGGAAGAATAATGTTTTTTGATAAAACCGTATTCTGTCAGCTCCTCCTTGATCTGACTGAGATCGCTTTCAGCCCGGGCAATGTCCAGGGCATTGGAGATGGACTCCAGATGTTCGATTTCAGATTCTGTTTCTGCAATCTGACCGGTAAGAGCCTCTTCCGTACGTTTCAGCTTGGTGTACCGGTCGAAGTATTTCTTTGCATTTTCTCCCGGAGTAAGGGTGGGATCAAGAGGAATGGTAACCTCTTCGTTTGTATAATAATTCAGGGCCTTAAAGGACTTGCAGCCTTCCTCCAGACCGTATCCGTAGGTATTGATCAGCTCGCCGTAGATCCTGTATTTTTCCTTTTTGGCAGTATCCTTCATCTGTTTTGTCTGAAGGGCATACTTCTTTCGGTTTCTTTCAAGGGCAGTCTGAACGATCCGGCGAAGGTCAGAAGATTTCTGGCGGATACGGTTCAGGGTATCTCTGGAAGAATAGTAGGTGGACAGCATGGAAGATACGGTTTCAAATTCCACGCTGTGATATTCCGGTCCGAACTGGGTCAGAGGAAGAACGGCATATTCTACCGGTTCATTTCCGCGATAAATGATATTTGGAGTAAAATCCCCTTCCTGTATCTGCTCCATCAGTCTTTTGAATGTATGATACAGATGGACGCAGGCGGTTTCATCCAGAGAGAGGGCAGGGTCATTGCCATCAATGGATGCGCGGTAACAGATTTCCTCTGCAATAAGAGGACTTAAACCCGTAAGGGAAGAATAGAGCGCCCTGGAAATATTGCAGGGCTTTTTGCATACTGCGCTGATAAATTCCTCCTCGTTAATAGTAAGGGGATCTGACTTTTCCTGAGTCTGGGGAAGAAAATACTGCCGGCCCGGAAGAACCTCTCTCACAGAGCTCATGTGAGAGGACACATGTTTGATGCTGTCAAGGACCATTCTGTTTTCATCGCAGAAAATAATGTTGCTGTGTTTGCCCATAAGCTCCATGATAAGAATTTTTTTACAGGGATCTCCCATTTCATTTAGATGCTCCAGCTCAAATTCCACCACTCGCTCCATTCCCGGCTGTTTTATAGAAGCGATTTTTGCGCTGCCGATATGTTTGCGCAGAAGCATGCAGAAATTGGGCGCAGTAAGGGGGCTGGGCTTGTTTTTATCAATAAAATAAATCAGCGGAAGAGAGGCGTTTGCAGACAAAAGCAGTCTGCACTGTCCCTGACCGCCTTTTGCCGTGATCAGAAGTGCGTCTGATTCCGGCTGGGCGATCTTATTAAAACGTCCGCCGTCAAGATATTTATGTAATTCCTGAACCATTGCTGCAATGGTAATTCCGTCAAAAGCCATAATGAGTACTCCTTTTTTCTTTCTGGCTACAGTATAGCATGTCTGTGAGAATTCCGCAAAAGAATATGTATGGTAATTTGCCGGGCTGACAGTCGCAGAAGTTATTTTGTTACCGTTTACACGGTACTGTTCCGTAACCGGAATGAACAGGAACTTTTTGATCGGATACAGAAAAAACAGTTTGACTACCCTGTTTAGATGCTCTATAATAAATCTGTATGTAAACATATATTGTGTCTGATGGAATATGCAGACATACATCATGCAAAAAGAAGTAACCTGCAAAGTGAGACAACATTATGATAAAAAGTATGACAGGCTTTGGCCGTGCCGAGGCCGTGACAAAAGAGTGGAAGATCACAGTTGAGCTGAAGTCGGTAAATCACAGATATCTGGATCTGAATATCAAGATGCCCAGAAAACTGAACCTTTTTGAGGGACAGGTCCGTAATCTGATGAAGACTTACATGCAGCGGGGCAAGGTAGATGTTTTTATTACCTATGAGGATTATACTGCCGGAAGTGTGGCTCTTAAGTACAATCGTGATCTTGCAGCAGAATATCTGGGATATTTTAAAGAGATGGAAGAGGAGTTCCGGTTGAAAAATGATATCGGTGTAGCTGCACTTTCCAGATATTCCCGAGGTTCTGACTATGGAAGAGCAGCCGGTCAATGAGGAAAAACTGTGGACCTGCCTTGAGGGACCTCTTCATGAAGCGTGCAGACGCTTTGTGGATACAAGAGAGACCGAGGGAAGAAACTTAAAAAATGATCTCCTGACCAAGCTGGATGCGCTGGATGAAAAGGTCAGCGCAGTGGAAGCCCGTTCCCCTGAAGTGGTCCAGGCGTACAGAGAAAAGCTGGAAGCAAAGGTTCATGAGCTCCTGGAGGATTCTCAGATTGACGATAACCGTATTGCCGCAGAGGTTGTGATCTATTCAGACAAGATCTGTAATGATGAGGAAACAGTACGGCTTCACAGCCATATCCGGGGCATGAAAAAAATTCTTACAGAAAAAGAAGGAATTGGCCGTAAGCTGGATTTTATGGCACAGGAAATGAACAGGGAAGCCAACACCATTCTGTCCAAGTCCAATGATATTGAAATTTCTGATATTGCCATTGATTTGAAGACTGAAATCGAAAAGATCCGTGAGCAGATTCAGAACATAGAGTAACGGAGGCGGAAATCGGTGGCAAAGCTGATCAATGTAGGTTTTGGAAATGTAGTAAATTCTCAGAAAATAGTTGCTGTAGTAAGCCCGGATGCGGCTCCTGTCAAGCGTATGGTTCAGAGTATCAAAGGAACCAGAGCGCTGGTAGACGCCACACAGGGACGTAAGACAAAGGCAGTGATCGTTACTTCAGACGATTATGTGGTACTGTCGGCGCTGCAGCCGGAAACGATCGCAAGACGTTTTGCGGAAGCATACGATTATGAGGAGCGAGGAGAGGAACATGAGTAAAGGCGTTTTGGCAGTGGTATCCGGATTTTCCGGAGCCGGAAAAGGAACAGTCATGAAAAAGCTTCTGGAAAGCTTTGATGACTATGCGTTGTCGGTTTCTGTAACAACCAGAAAACCAAGACCGGGAGAGGTGGACGGAAAGGATTACTTTTTCCGCACAAAAGAAGAAGTGGAAGAAATGATCGCTCAGGATCAGCTTCTGGAATATGCCCGGTATGTAGACAATTATTATGGAACTCCCCGTTCTTATGTGGAGGAAAAGCTTTCTGAGGGCAAAAATGTGATCCTGGAAATTGAGATCCAGGGCGCGATGAAAATAAAAGAAAAGATACCGGAAGCGGTTCTTATTTTTGTAACGCCTCCTTCTGTGGACGAGCTGAGAAGACGTCTGGAAGGACGGGGTACTGAGACACAGGAAGTGATCGAATCCCGTCTCAGCCGCGCTGCTGAGGAAGCGGAAGGAATGGAAGATTATGATTATCTTCTGGTAAATGATGACCTGGAGGAGTGTGTAAATGAACTTCACCGGATCATTTCAAGTGAACGCTGCAAGACACAGCGGAATACAGAGTTTATTAACAGAATCCAGGAGGAATCCCGGGGATTAATGAAAGGAGATTTATAATATGATACATCCGTCATATTCAGAACTGATTCAGGCGATCAACAACAATGCAGAGGAAGACGACAACACTATGATGCTGAACAGCCGCTACTCTCTGGTACTGGCTACCAGCAAACGTGCCCGTCAGCTGATCGCCGGCGCTGAGCCTATGGTAAGAGGAGCTGCAGGAAAGAAACCTCTGTCCGTAGCCATTGATGAATTTTATCAGGGTCAGGTAAAGATCGTGGCTGACAACACAGAAGAGGAAGAAACTTCAGAGCCGGCAGTGGAAACTGCAGAGGCTGAAGCAGAAAACGCTGTACAGACAGCAGAAACAGAAGAATAAAAATAAAAGGGGCGGTGTAAATCGAACTCCCGGCGGCATTTTTTGAGGATTCCGGCGGAAAGATGATTCTGCAGCGCTCCTTATATATATCAGGAGAACATATGAAAGTATTATTTATTTCACTTGGCTGCGACAAGAACCTGGCAGATTCCGAGGAAATGCTGGGGCTGCTTACGGGAAAGGGCCATGAGATCGTGGACTCTGAAGAAGAGGCAGAGGTAATTGTCATCAATACCTGCTGTTTTATCCATGATGCAAAAGAAGAGAGTATTGAAAATATTCTGGAGATGGCGGAGTACAAAAAAGCAGGAACCTGCAAGGTACTGATCGTGACAGGCTGTATGGCGCAGCGCTATAAAGAAGAGATCATTGAGGAGATTCCTGAGGTAGACGCAGTTCTGGGAACCACCTCTTATATGGATATTCTGAAAGCAATCAACGAAGCCTGTGAGGGAAGACATTTCCAGGAGTTCCGGGATATCAATGAACTTCCGGAGGATTCCGGAAGAAGAGTTCTGACTACAGGCGGCCATTATGGTTATCTGAAGATTGCCGAGGGCTGCGACAAACACTGTACTTATTGCATTATTCCTTCTCTCAGGGGAAGATTCCGTAGTGTTCCTCAGGAGCGGCTGATCGCTCAGGCAGAGCATATGGCGGAACAGGGGGTAAAAGAACTGATTCTGGTAAGCTCAGGAAACTACCATGTACGGTACGGATCTTTACGGAAAAAAGACTCTTCATCTTCTTATGAAAGAGCTTTGTAAGATTAAGGGAATTCGCTGGATCCGTGTTCTTTACTGTTATCCGGAAGAAATTTATGATGAACTGATCCAGGTTATGAAGGAAGAAAAGAAAATCTGTCATTATCTTGACCTTCCCATTCAGCATGCCAGCGACCGGATCCTGAAAAGAATGGGCCGCCGCACAACCAGAGCCCAGCTGACTGCCACCATAGAAAAGCTCAGAAAAGAGATTCCGGATATTGTTTTAAGAACAACGCTGATCACAGGCTTTCCGGGAGAGACAGAAGAGGATCATCAGGAGCTGATGGAATTTGTGGACGAAATGGAGTTTGACCGTCTGGGAGCCTTTACCTATTCTCCTGAGGAGGGCACTCCTGCAGAGACCATGGAAGATCAGATTCCTGAGGAGATAAAAGAAGAAAGACGGGATGAGATCATGGAGCTTCAGCAGGAGATTTCTCTGGAAAAAGGGAAATGACCGGATCGGTCAGGAGCTGCTGGTCATGATCGAAGGCAAGGTGTCCGGGGAGAGCGCTTACATTGCAAGAACCTATGGAGACACCCCGAAGGTGGACGGATATATTTTTGTTCAGACAGGCGAGCTTCTTATGACCGGAGACTTTGCAAAGGTTCGGGTGACCGGAGCCCTGGAATATGATTTGATAGGAGAGTTGGCAGATGAATACACCGAATAAACTGACTGTTGGAAGAATGATACTTGTGCCCTTTATGGTTCTGTTTTTACTGACTGACCTGGGCGGAGAGGCAAACCGTTATATATCCCTTGTTATTTTTGCCGGAGCCAGTATTACGGACTGGTTTGACGGTTATCTGGCAAGGAAACACCATCTTGTAACCAATTTCGGAAAATTTATGGACCCGCTGGCAGATAAGCTTCTTGTGTGCTCTGCCATGATCTGTATGATCGAGCTTGGAAGACTTCCGGCATGGATCGTTATCATTATTATTGCAAGAGAATTTATTATCAGCGGATTCCGTCTGATCGCAGCAGAAAACGGAGTGGTGATCGCTGCAAATTACTGGGGAAAAATTTAAAACAGTTTCCCAGATGATCATGATCATTGCTTCTGATTCTTCATTTCGGAGGAATTTTTGCAGTACTGGAGCAGATCTTTATCTGGCTGTCTCTGGCGCTTACCGTTATTTCACTGATCACTTATATATGGCAGAACCGTTCTGTCCTGTCCATGCAGGAATAAAAAACGGCTGTTTCAGAATATCGGGGATACAAAAAGGAGGCTGTAAAAGATGATTACAGAACTGGTAGCAGTAGGAACTGAGATTTTACTTGGCAATATCGTAAATACAAACAGCGCGTATCTGGCAGAAAAATGCGCGCAGCTTGGACTTTCTCTGTATTATCAGACCGTTGTGGGAGATAATGAGCAGAGAATGAAGGATACCATTAAAACGGCCCTTGACCGTTCTGACGTTGTGATTCTTACCGGAGGCCTGGGGCCTACGAAGGACGATCTGACAAAGGAGATCACAGCGGAAGTTATGGGGCTTCCTCTTGTGGAAGACGCTCACAGCAGAGAGCTTCTGGACGCGTACCTGAAGCAGTACGAAAAAAATGACGCTCAGCGGAGAATCACTTCCAATAATTATAAACAGGCAATGGTACCTCAGGGAGCCCTTGTTCTGGATAATCATAACGGAACCGCTCCGGGCCTGATTATTGAAAAGAACGGAAAAACAGCAATCCTTCTTCCGGGACCTCCAAATGAGCTGAAGCCTATGTTTGAGGAGGAGGTTTTCCCGTATCTTCGTAAAAAACAGCCGGAGATCATTTATTCACAGATGGTAAAAATCTGTTCCATCGGAGAAAGCCAGGTGGCAGAGGAAATTCAGGATCTGATTGAACAGCAGTCCAACCCTACCATTGCTCCTTATGCAAAGACCGGGGAAGTACATCTGAGGGTTACAGCCAAGGCAGAAAGCGAAAAAGAGTGCAAAAAAGCTGATCAAGCCGGGTTGTAAAGGGGAGCTGAAAAAGGTCAGGGTTTTGGGCAAAAAAATTATTTTTTGCAACAAGAAGAAAAAAAAGGACTCTGGAAGAGGCAGTAGTGGATATGCTGAAAGACCAGAAGCTTACCCTTTCTCTTGCAGAGTCCTGTACAGGCGGCGCTATTGCGTCCAGAATTGTAAACGTTCCCGGCGCCTCTGAGGTATTTCTTCAGGGCATGGTAACTTACAGCAACCGTGCCAAGCGGAAAAGCCTTGGGGTAAAAAAATCAACACTGAAAATGCATGGCGCTGTTTCTGAGAAGTGCGCCAAGGAAATGGCAAAGGGCGGCTGCTTTGTTACAAAAACAGACATCTGTCTTTCTGTTACGGGGAATTGCCGGACCGGACGGCGGCACAAAAGGAGAAGCCGGTAGGTACTGTGTTCATGGGCTGCTGTTATAATGGAAAGACTGTTGTCCGTGAATATCATTTTACAGGCAACCGGGCAAAAATCCGGGAACAGTCAACTGCGCATGCGCTTGCCTTTTAAGAGAATGTATTATGGAGGGTGTCAGCAAAAAAGACTGATTCCCTAGCGGATCATTCGCATAAGACTTACAATGCGGTCAATTTTTGCAGCTTCCTGAGGGGATTTTCCCATTTTGAGAACTTCCAGAACAGCGGAGATTTCATTAGAGGAAAAATTAAGCCCGTTTCCTTTCCCCGGGAAGCTGCATCCATCAGAAAAGGGAGCATATCTGAGGCGTTTTTGCCTGTTCCCTGTTCTGCAAGATTCTGAAGCATTTCCAGTTTACTTTTATCCATATCTGCAAGTCTGGGGTCATTCTGCCAGTTTTTGTCCATAGGATCTCCTTTTTTAATTATTCGTTTAAAATCTGAAGCATTTGTACCAGGATCAGCATGTTGGTAAGCTGATCCACTTTTTGCCGGCTTTTGCCATAACTGAATCTGCGGATATCCTGAAGCATTTCCACCGGATCGGCAGCTGTGTTTTCGCAGATCTGCATGTCAGCGCGTTCTGAAGAGAACAGCGCCATTGTGTTGGATAATTCCTCCAATTTCGTATAAAGAGAAATGATCTGCCGTGCAGAAGGCGGGAGATAAGGAACGGCTGCCTTGATAAGCTGTGTCTGGTCGCTGCTTACCATCTGGTCAAGAGCGGTCTGAGAAATAAGTTCCTGATCCATAGTCAAGACTCCTTTTTTATTAATATATGATTTCTTCTTAAAGAATATGTGACTGAATTTTCAGGCGGAAGGTGTGTACCTGAAAAAATATCTGCTACATATAAT
>ENA-OQAB01001371-OQAB01001371.1-human-gut-metagenome-genome-assembly--contig:-NODE-1371-length-11554-cov-3.732476_pt1 | contig 11554 bp, 9 predicted proteins | sample MGYA00242490_ERZ504517 | MGnify/ENA primary metagenome ERZ504517 (study PRJEB26092, sample SAMD00036298) | human gut metagenome | host: Homo sapiens | study: EMG produced TPA metagenomics assembly of...
AGGAGATGAAAGCCTTTTTCCAAAATGGAGATATGCGCCGTGTGGATGTGAACGGTAATGTTCTGATTATCTTCTATCCGGAGGAGAAAGACAGTACGATGATCGGAATGAATTATGCCGAAGGCAGTTTCCTTCGTATCTATCTCAAAGACCGCAAAATGGAAGAAGCCGCTTTAATAGGCAAGTCCAATGGTATATTGTATCCCATGGACCAGATACCGGCGGACAAGATGAAACTGCCGTCCTCGTGTGGTTTGATTACATCCGTCCGTTGGATAAGTATGACATCTTTGAGTGGCGAGGTAAAAAAGCGGGTGAAACATTGCAAAAAAGTGACCGGAAACCTTTAACTTCGCCAAGAGATATGCATATAAAACGAACTAAAAAATAACGCTATGGGAATGTTTACAATGCGTAAGCCGCGAGGTTTTCACCATTCATATATCTATGTGGATGAACGGAAAGAGAAGCTGGCTAAAATGGAAGAAGATGCCAAGCGCGAATTAGGCATGTTGCCGGAAAAAGAGTTTTCACCCGAAGATATCCGGGGAAAGTTCGTTGAGGGTACCACCCATCTGAAGCGTCGCAAGGAAAGCGGGCGTAAACCCGTTCATCTGGGAGTACTGCTGCTTATCATAGCTTTGCTGATATACCTATGGTACGCTATAACCAACGGTATCATCTGAATTTTTCCGTACCTTTATATTTCATACTTTATACTTACTACTTATCATGAGCGATATCATTCATTTGCTGCCCGATTCGGTTGCGAACCAGATTGCTGCCGGAGAGGTGATTCAGCGTCCGGCATCTGTCATCAAAGAATTGGTAGAAAATGCGATTGATGCGGAAGCCGGAGAAATACATGTTTTGATAACGGATGCCGGAAAAACCTGCATTCAGGTTATCGACGACGGAAAGGGAATGTCCGAAACGGATGCCCGTCTGTCCTTTGAACGCCATGCCACCTCTAAGATACGTGAAGCGTCCGATTTGTTCGCTTTGCGTACGATGGGTTTCCGCGGCGAGGCATTGGCTTCTATTGCCGCGGTGGCAGAGGTGGAACTGAAAACCCGTCCGGCTGATGAAGAGCTCGGTACGCGGCTTGTGATTGCCGGTTCCAAAGTCGAAAGCCAGGAAGCCGTATCTTGTCCTAAGGGCAGTAACTTTTCCGTAAAAAACCTGTTCTTCAATATTCCCGCCCGCCGTAAATTCCTGAAAGCGAATTCAACGGAGCTGAGCAATATACTGACCGAGTTTGAGCGTATCGCTTTGGTGCATCCCGATGTCGCTTTCTATCTGTACAGCAATGATACGGAGCTGTTCAATTTGCCCGTCATGCCGTTGCGCCAACGTATTCTTGCCGTATTCGGTAAGAAACTGAACCAGCAACTGCTCTCGGTGGATGTAGATACGACGATGATAAAGGTTTCCGGTTTTGTGGCGAAGCCGGAGACATCCCGCAAGAAAGGCGCGCATCAGTACTTTTTCGTGAACGGACGCTACATGCGTCATCCGTATTTCCATAAAGCGGTTATGGATGCCTATGAGCAACTGATTCCCGCAGGGGAGCAAATATCCTATTTCATCTATTTCGAAGTCGACCCTGCCAACATAGATGTGAATATACATCCTACGAAGACGGAAATCAAGTTCGAGAATGAACAGGCTATTTGGCAGATACTTTCGGCCGCCGTTAAAGAATCGCTTGGCAAGTTCAACGCTGTACCGTCCATCGACTTTGACACCGAGGGTATGCCCGATATTCCGGCATTTGAGCAAAGCCGCCCTATCGAACCGCCTAAAGTGCATTATAATGCGGACTTCAATCCTTTCAAAACTTCATCTGCCTCTTCCTACGGTGGCGGAGGTAATTATTCCCGTCAGAGCGTGGAATGGGAGGGGTTGTACTCCGGCTTGGAGAAAGCGAGCAAGATGAACGAGCCTGTTATGGCGGAAGAGCCTTTTGATTTCGGGGAAACGGCTTCTGCCGTGGCAGAACCGGTTGCGGCATCTTCCCAATCGTCTTTGTTGTACTCCGGTGAGCCTTCTTCGATGGAGAAGGGAGCGCAGCATCTGCAATTCAAGGGACGCTTTATTCTTACCTCCGTAAAGTCCGGCTTGATGCTGATAGACCAGCATCGTGCGCATATACGTGTGTTGTTCGACCGGTATATGAATCAGATTCGCCAGAAACAAGGGGTATCTCAGGGAGTACTGTTTCCGGAAATGATTCAGTTGCCGGCTTCCGAGGCGGCGGTACTGGAAAGCCTGTCGGATGATTTGGCGGCAGTGGGCTTCGACCTCAGTCCTTTGGGCGGAGGCAGTTACGCCATCAACGGTATTCCTTTCGGTATCGAAGGATTGAATCCCGTGGAGCTGGTGCGCAATATGGTACATACCGCTATGGAGAAAGGTAATGACGTTAAGGAAGAAGTCCGGACTATCCTTGCGCTGACACTGGCGCGTGCGGCAGCCATTGTCTACGGACAAGTGCTGAGTAATGATGAGATGTCCAATCTGGTGGACAGCCTGTTGCTTGTTCCACTCCCAACTATACGCCTGACGGGCGTACGGTTCTTGCCACTATCAAGGAAGAGGACATTGAAAAGCTGTTCCTGAAATGACGATTTGCGTACTGTTCCTTTTATAAAGCATAGAGGGTCGGTATAAATTCCGGGCACGGATTATATGGAACTTCACAGGTGACGATAAATAAATCCCTGATTTTCCGTATAATCCGTGCCTGCTTTTTATATTATTTGTCCACAACTATTAAAAAAAATCTTTTTTTCAGAACCTTTTAGTCTTGCCAGGCGTTTAATTAATCAGTTTGAATGATAAAGAATTTAATTAACCAACTTAACTATTTAAGGTATATGAAAAGATTCTAATGTTGCTGGCTTTGGCCAGGCGTATCTTCTGCCGCTATGGCGCAGCAAAACCTGTTGTTGTAGAACAGGTAGACATTATTCAGGTACAGGATAAGTACCAAGTAATCACAAATCCGTTCTGGAGCAACTGGTTCTTCTCTATCGGTGGCGGTGCATCGGTAATGTATGGGACAACGATCAGGAGTTGGGCGACTTCGGTAAGCGTATCAGCCCTACGATGAATATCTCTGTCGGTAAATGGTTCACTCCGGGGCTCGGATTGCGTTTGCAGTATAGCGGCCTTCAGGCAAAAGGTTTCACGACAGACCCGTTAGCCGATTATGTAAAGGGTACCCAACGTGAAAACGGTTCGTACAAGCAACGCTTTGACTATATGAACTTCCACGGTGACGTAATGTTCAACCTGAATGCCCTGTTTGGCGGATACAACCAGGACCGTGTATACGAAATCATCCCTTACCTGGGAGCCGGTATTACTCATAACTATACAAAGCCTCACCGTCAGGCGCTGTCGGTAAACGCAGGTATTATCAACCGCTTCCGTATCTCGAATGCGATAGACATTAATCTGGAGCTCAGTGCGATGGGTGTTGAGGATAAGTTCGACGGAACAGTTGCCGGCAAAGGTTATGACGGCGTATTCAGTGCTACGCTCGGTTTGACTTACCACTTCCCGAAACGTGGTTTCAACCGTCCGATGCCACAGTTGATTTCCGCTCTCGAATTGTCTGCCATGCAGCAACAGATGGCTGAAATGGCTGCCGCCAACCAACAGTTGGAGTCAGCTCTGACCGCAGCGCAGAACAGACCGGTAGAAGTTACCGAAACCGAAGTTGTCGTTACCGATCCGAACATCGCGCCGCGTACCGTATTCTTCAAGATAGGTTCTGCCGAATTGTCTCCGCGTGAGGTTATGAACATCTCTTACCTGGCAAAACAGATGCAAGAGTTCCCGAATGCATCTTATACGGTAAACGGTTACGCCGACTCTGCAACAGGTACTCCTGAGTTCAACAAAGAGTTGAGTTTGAAACGTGCGCAGGCCGTGGTAGATGTTTTGGTAAAGGATTACGGTATTCCTGCCAACCGCTTGAAAGTTTCCGCCGACGGTGGCGTCGACAAGTTCGGACAACCGATTCTGAACCGTGTGGTATTAGTAAAATCTGCCAACTAACAGATAAAAGGAAAAGAACAAGGGCTGTATCCGGTGACGGGTACAGCCCTTTCTTGTATGCTTTTTTTATTCCGCGCTGAATTTCTTTACCTGTTCCGCGATAAGTTCCGCGTCATCGAAGTAGTTAATCTTCATGGCTCGACGCACGTCGTCCAATGTCGCTGCGGCTGTTTCGCGTGCCGCTTCACAGCCTTTCTTCAGCATATCGTAGATGCTCGGAATATCTTTCTCGAATTCCTTGCGGCGATTACGAATCGGTTCCAACGTTTCCTGCATGATATTGTTGAGGAAACCTTTCACTTTCATATCACCCAAACCGCCACGTTGATAGTGCGCTTTCAGCTCTTCCAAGGAAGGATAGTCGGGCAGGTAACGCTCGAAGTGTTCGGGACGGCAGAAGGCATCCAGGTAAGTAAATACGGTATTGCCCTCAATCTTACCTGGGTCTTGTACGCGCAGATGGTCGGGGTCGGTGTACATGCTCTTCACTTTTTTCTGAACCTCGTCGGCGGTATCGGAAAGGTAGATACAGTTGCCCAAAGACTTGCTCATCTTGGCTTTTCCGTCCGTACCCGGCAGGCGCAGACAGGCTGCATTGTCCGGCAGAAGGATTTCCGGCTCCACCAGCGTGTCGCCGTAGATGAAGTTGAAGCGGCGTACGATTTCACGGGCCTGTTCAATCATCGGTTCCTGGTCTTCGCCGACGGGAACGGTGGTGGCGCGGAACGCTGTAATGTCCGCGGCCTGGCTGATGGGGTAGGTGAAGAACCCTACCGGAATACTCGTTTCAAAGTTGCGCATCTGGATTTCCGTCTTTACCGTCGGGTTGCGTTGCAGGCGCGATACGGTGACAAGGTCCATATAATAGAAAGTCAGTTCGCACAGTTCCGGTATCTGCGACTGGATGAAGATGGTACTCTTCGCCGGGTCCAGTCCGCAAGCCAGATAGTCGAGGGCTACCTCGATAACGTTCTGACGTACTTTTTCAGGATTCTCCATGTTGTCTGTCAATGCTTGCGCATCGGCGATGAACACGAATGTCTTGTCATACAGTCCGGAGTTCTGCAACTCCACTCTGCGTCTCAACGAGCCTACATAATGTCCGATGTGCAGGCGTCCTGTGGGGCGGTCGCCCGTAAGGATGATTTTTTCTTTTGCCATATCTGTATTTATTATTTTTTTCTTATAAGTAAATACGTATGATTTCGTTTATACCGTCTGAATGACAGATACTCTTGGTATAAACCGAATTTCAACATATACTTAACATCTTGTCTGTTATAACGGAATGCAAAGATACCATTATTTTCGTCGAATACAGTGCATCGCTTTAAAAATTAAACGGTGAAAGCTCCGTCCTGTCCTTATTCCTTTATATATATGCGGTGGCTGCCATAGCCGCTGATGCCGATTCCGCTTTCGGGCGTATGCGCCCATTTACGCAATTCCGTGGTAGCGGAACTTTTCAGCAATCCGGTCAGCCGGCAATAGATGCGTACGGTGAGGTACGGATTCTCTTCCAGGTATTTCCGGGCTATGTCCAAACGTTGTTCCGGAACGTATTTTTGCGAAGAACGGCGCGGACGCCAATGAGCACGCTCCAAACGGCATTTCCGGCGGGTTTCTCCGACCAGTCTTTTATCGGCCCGGAAGTTGATGTTGCCCACAACGATGCTTTGGGCGTTGCGGTGTACCGCATTTTCATCGGTCTTTTCGCGTTCTTTGTCCTCACGCAGGGCAAGCGCGGGTGAGAATACGCCTATCCCTTCTATCTTAACCGAGCGTCCCATGGCCATTTCATGCGCCAATGCTTCTCCAAGCTCCAGTATCACCCCTTCGGTGACCCCTTTGGCAAAAGCGCACTTCGCGGATATGTATTCCGCCAGTTCACGAGTTCCCGTTTGCCCCGTCATAACCATTTGCGGATAGGTGATTTCCTCGCCCGTTCCATGAATATCGGGCATTTTCTTCATTATATACTGTGCAGACATGATTTCCTTGTATTATAAAGTGGGTATTGTTGCAACGCAATCTCAGAATTAAACTTCTGTTCTTAAGAATTAAATCTTAGTTTTTATAAACGATACTTTAGTTCCTATAAATCAAAGTTTAATTCTGAGATTGCGTTGCAACAAAAGTAACTATTCTTTTCGGATAAGAAATTTATTCTTTTGATTAATTTGCTCAAATCGTAAATAAGTCGTTACTTTGCAAAAATTTTAGAGATAACTATGCAACCGCAGGAAAAGAGAAGTACATACAACCTACGTTCGAATGAATTTCATTCGCTGGCTGTCGGTTTCTCTTTTTTCGAAAACGATATTTTTAGTTCTTTGGTAATGCGTTAATCCTTATTCGGGTAACGCATTTTTTTTGTGCCGGAACGTGAAGAATGAACTTAATAGACAACAAGAGAATATGGAAAAGAATTTAAAGAAAGTGCTTGTCTTGGGCTCAGGTGCGCTCAAGATCGGTCAGGCCGGGGAGTTTGACTATTCCGGCTCGCAGGCTTTGAAGGCTTTGCGCGAAGAAGGTGTGGGTTCGGTATTGGTTAACCCGAATATTGCTACAATCCAGACGTCGGAAGGTATTGCCGATAAAGTTTACTTCTTGCCGGTAACTCCTTATTTCGTAGAAGAAATCATTAAGAAAGAGCAGCCGGACGGTATCCTGTTGGCTTTCGGCGGACAGACTGCGCTGAACTGCGGTACGGAACTTTACCTGAACGGAACTTTGCAAAAATACGGCGTACGTGTATTGGGTACTTCGGTAGAGGCTATCATGTATACGGAAGACCGCGACCTCTTTGTGAAGAAGCTGGATGAGATTCCTATGAAAACTCCGAAGAGCCACGCCGTGGAAAGCATGGAAGACGCCCTGAAGGCTGCCCGCGAAATCGGCTATCCGGTAATGGTGCGTTCGGCATACGCTTTGGGCGGCTTGGGCAGCGGTATCTGTCCGGACGAGGAAGCGTTTGTCAAGCTGGCTGAAAGTTCTTTCACGTTCTCCAAGCAAATTCTGGTGGAAGAATCCCTGAAAGGCTGGAAGGAAATCGAATTCGAGGTAATCCGCGATGCCAACGACCACTGCTTCACGGTGGCAAGCATGGAAAACTTCGACCCGCTGGGCATTCATACCGGTGAGTCTATCGTGGTTGCTCCAACCTGCTCTCTTACCGACGAACAGGTGAAAATGTTGCAGGAACTTTCTACCAAATGTATCCGTCACCTCGGCATCGTGGGCGAATGTAACATCCAGTATGCGTTCAACGCCGAGACCAACGACTATCGCGTAATCGAGGTGAACGCCCGTCTGTCCCGTTCCTCCGCATTGGCGTCCAAAGCCACCGGTTATCCGCTCGCTTTCGTTGCCGCCAAGATTGCATTGGGCTATACGCTCGACCAAATCGGCGAAATGGGTACTCCTAATTCCGCTTACGAGGCTCCGCAGTTGGATTACCTGATTTGTAAAATTCCCCGTTGGGACTTGACTAAGTTTGCGGGTGTGTCTCGCGAAATCGGTTCGAGCATGAAGTCGGTAGGCGAAATCATGTCTATCGGCCGCTCTTTCGAGGAAATTATCCAGAAAGGTCTGCGTATGATAGGTCAGGGCATGCATGGCTTTGTAGGCAATGACGATGTGGAATTCGATGATTTGGATCACGAATTGTCTCATCCCACCGACCTGCGTGTGTTCGCTATCGCCCAGGCTTTGGAAAAAGGCTATACAATCGACCGTATCTTCGAACTGACGAAAATTGATCCCTGGTTCCTCGGCAAGCTGAAGAACATTGTGGACTATAAGAATAAACTCTCGCAATATGATAAAGTGGAAGACATTCCGGCCGACGTGCTGCGCGAAGCGAAAGTGCTCGGTTTCTCCGACTTCCAGATTGCACGCTTCGTGCTGAGCCCGGAAGGCAATATGGAGAAGGAAAACCTCATGGTGCGCGCCCGTCGTAAGGAGCTGGGTATTCTTCCGGCTGTGAAACGCATCAATACCATCGCTTCCGAACATCCGGAGCTGACGAACTACCTCTATATGACGTATGCCGTACAGGGGTATGATGTGAACTATTATAAGAATGAGAAATCGGTGGTTGTATTGGGTTCGGGCGCTTACCGCATCGGTTCTTCCGTAGAGTTCGACTGGTGTTCGGTGAACGCCATCCAGACTGCGCGCAAGCTGGGTTACAAATCCATCATGATTAACTATAACCCCGAAACAGTGTCTACCGACTATGATATGTGCGACCGCCTGTACTTCGATGAGCTGTCTTTCGAACGTGTGCTCGATGTTATCGACCTCGAACAACCGCGCGGCGTAATCGTGTCCGTGGGCGGACAGATTCCCAACAATCTGGCTATGAAGCTTCATCGCCAGTCTGTTCCTGTGTTGGGTACTTCTCCTATCTCTATCGACCGTGCGGAGAACCGTAACAAGTTCTCAGCCATGCTCGACCAGCTCGGTATCGACCAGCCGGCTTGGCAGGAACTTACCAGTCTGGAAGACGTGAAGGGCTTCGTTGAGAAAGTGGGTTATCCGGTATTGGTGCGTCCGTCGTATGTGCTTTCCGGCGCTGCGATGAACGTGTGCTACGATGAAGAAGAATTGGAGAACTTCCTGAAAATGGCTGCCGAGGTTTCCAAGGAATATCCGGTAGTGGTTTCCCAGTTCCTGCAGAATACGAAAGAAATTGAGTTTGACGCTGTTGCTCAAAACGGCGAGGTGGTGGAATATGCCATCTCCGAGCATGTTGAGTTTGCCGGTGTACACTCCGGTGACGCTACACTGGTATTTCCGGCGCAGAAGATTTACTTCGCTACGGCGCGCCGTATCAAGAAAATCAGCCGTCAGATTGCAAAAGAGCTCAATATCTCCGGTCCTTTCAACATCCAGTTCCTGGCACGCAACAACGAGGTGAAAGTTATCGAATGTAACCTGCGTGCTTCACGTAGTTTCCCGTTTGTGTCTAAAGTGCTGAAACGCAACTTTATCGAAACTGCCACGAAGATTATGCTGGATGCTCCTTATTCCCGTCCGGACAAGTCGGCGTTCGACATCGACTGGATCGGCGTGAAGGCTTCCCAGTTCTCATTCTCCCGCCTGCACAACGCAGACCCTGTATTGGGTGTGGATATGTCCTCTACGGGTGAGGTGGGCTGTATCGGTGACGACTTCTCCGAAGCGTTGCTGAACTCCATGATTGCTACCGGCTTCAAGATTCCGCGTCCTGAAAAGGGTGTGATGTTCTCTTCCGGCGCGATGAAATCGAAAGTGGATTTGCTGGATGCCAGCCGCATGCTTTTTGCGAAGGGGTATAAGATTTACGCTACGGCAGGTACCGCCGCATTCCTCAATGCGCATGGCGTAAGCACCGAAGCCGTGTTCTGGCCGGATGAACGTGCCGATGCGGAAAATAATGTAATGACAATGATTGCCGAGCATAAGTTCGACCTGATTGTAAATATTCCGAAGAATCATTCCAAACGCGAGCTGACTAACGGTTACAAGATTCGCCGCGGCGCTATCGACCACAATATTCCGTTGATTACGAATGCCCGTTTGGCAGGCGCTTTCATTGAAGCTTTCTGTGAGATGAAAATGGAAGATATCCAAATCAAGAGCTGGCAGGAATATAAATAAGCCGGTTGGTATGTTATTGTAATAAAGAGGTTGTACCAAACTCGAATCCTACTATCATTCTGTCGTGCAGAGCGTAGCTGATGACAGAATGATATGTTTATCAGAGTTTTGTACAGCCTCTTTTCCTTAAATAGGCATTGGCGTATGATAAAGAATCTATTATTTGATATGGGCGGTGTGATATTCCGCCAGAATTCGGAAGAGGCTTATCGCCGTTTTCGGGCGATGGGAGTGAATACGGATGATTACATGGGTGAATATGGCCAGAAAGGTTTTTTCCTGGATGTGGAAACGGGAAAAATCGACGCCGGCGAGTTTTGCCGGAGAATGGCTGAGGCTGCCGGACGCGAGTCTGTCAGTTGGGATGAAGCGCAGTATTGCTGGTTGGGCTTTATACGTGATGTTCCGGTGGACAGGCTTCATAACTTGTTGAAGTTGAGGACTGAATACCACGTCTGCCTGCTTAGTAATACCAACCCGTTTATTATGGCTTTTACCCGTAGCGATAAGTTCAGTGACGAACACAGACCGATAAGCGATTACTTCGATACACTGTTTTGCAGTTATGAAATGCGGGCTTACAAGCCTGAACCTGATATTTTTCTTAAAGCGTTGGCCGCTGACGGTATGAAAGCCGAAGAAACGATATTTGTAGATGACAGCTTAAAGAATATCAGGGCTGCGGAAGCGCTTGGCATACGCGGGTTGCATGTGGCTCCCGATGAAGATTGGATGGAAAAGCTGACAGCGTTGTTGCATACATGTAATGGTTTGTAGTATATTTGCAATGAAAAGCAATTAGGATAAGAATATGAGTGAGGTAGATAAAATGAGAAGCTCGCAATTGGCGAATACAGCTTCTCCGGAAATTCAGGAGCGTTTTAAACGTGCGAAAAAACTGTTGCTGAGACTGAATGCCACGAGCGGTTATGATGAAGAATGCCGGAGCGTATTGGAAGAATTGATACCCGGTATTCCCGCTTCCGCCACTATTTGGCCGCCTTTCTGTTGCGACCATGGTGACGGTATCCGTCTTGGGGAACATGTCTTTATCAATTCCAATTGTACTTTCCTGGACGGTGGTTACATCACTATCGGAGCGTATACGCTGATAGGACCTTGTGTGCAGATTTACACCCCTCAGCATCCGTTTGATTATCTGGAACGGCGTGTGGAGCAGGAACACGCCTATCCGGTGACGATAGGTGAAGATTGCTGGATTGGCGGCGGCACTGTTATTTGTCCCGGGGTAACCATTGGCGACCGTTGTATTATAGGTGCGGGGAGTGTAGTGACAAAAGATATTCCGTCCGATTGTGTAGCCGTTGGGAATCCGGCAAGGGTAATCCGAAAAAATGAAGTAAAAAAGTGATGAGGCTAATTGCTTGAATTTCAATAACAGTTGGTATTGTGCGAAAAAAAACTTGCAAAATAGATGGCGAAAGTTTTGGTAGTTTCAAAATAAGCTGTACCTTTGCATCGCTTTTGAAACGGAAGTGTACGGGCGTTTAGCTCAGCTGGTTCAGAGCATCTGCCTTACAAGCAGAGGGTCGGCGGTTCGAATCCGTCAACGCCCACGCAAAAAATCCAAACACTTCCGTTCGTCAAAAGGGCGTTTAGCTCAGCTGGTTCAGAGCATCTGCCTTACAAGCAGAGGGTCGGCGGTTCGAATCCGTCAACGCCCACAGTGTAGTTTTTATTGAAAATAGCTTTGCATGATATATGCAAGGCTACTTTTTTTTGTCCTGCGACTTCATTTTTGTAATTTATTTCTTCTTTATACCTTATTACTCGGAAAAAAGCCGTAATTTTGCAGCCCGATAATTATCATAAATACGAC
>ENA-OQAB01001372-OQAB01001372.1-human-gut-metagenome-genome-assembly--contig:-NODE-1372-length-11551-cov-2.494223_pt1 | contig 11551 bp, 8 predicted proteins | sample MGYA00242490_ERZ504517 | MGnify/ENA primary metagenome ERZ504517 (study PRJEB26092, sample SAMD00036298) | human gut metagenome | host: Homo sapiens | study: EMG produced TPA metagenomics assembly of...
CCCCGATCCCGCTCCTGCACGACCAAACCTGCGACAATAAGGGGAACTCCGATATAGGTTATTCGATAGGCACGCGAAGAGGTTATCCGCTCCATATCCCGGACAAACGGGCTGCGGCGGAGGGGGGGGGTAATCGGACTCAATGTATCGACCTGGGCGAAAGCGCCGATCGACACCCCCAGCAGAAGGCACAGCAACAGCAATTTCTTCATTTACCAAATACAAGATTCCGACCGCATCGGAAAAACCTGTTCTCACCGCTTACCGACAGCCGGGACGGGGACGGATGCGGCGGCGGATACTCCGCACGACATCGCCCAGAATAGCGATCAGAGAGGTATAGCCGATCACTTCGAGCCATTGTACCCACGTGAGCGGCGTAGTACGGAACACCGGACCTCCGAATTCCACGATCAATACCTGTCCGACGGCGATCAACAGCAGCACCAAGAAGAACGTACGGCTTCCCCGCAGATCGTGCAGCACCGAATGGCACGCTTCGAAGCCTTTGGCGTTGAACATATTCCAGAACTGCAGAAAGACGAATACAGAGAAGAAAACGGTCAGTTGTTCGAGACTGAGCTCGCCGGTCGTAGCACGCCAGTAGAACAGCATACCGAGCAATACGCCGACGAAAATCGTTCCGCAGGTAAAGATCGTCCGGGCCATGGCCGGTGTGATGATAAACTCGTCTTTGGGACGCGGCGGTTCGTTCATCACCGCCGGATTGGGCGGCAGGGAAGCCATCGCCAGCGCAGCGAAAGTGTCCATGATGATATTGACCCACAGAATCTGCACTACCGTAAGCGGCATCTCGGTCCCGAAAATCGAACCTACGAAAACCACGATGATCGCCGCGAAATTGATCGTCAGTTGAAACAGTACGAAACGTTGGATATTGCGGTAGAGCGAACGCCCCCACATCACGGCCGATGCGATCGACGTAAACGAATCGTCGAGCAGCGTGATGTCGCTGGCATCCTTCGCCACCGACGTACCCGATCCCATCGAGAGTCCCACGTTAGCGAAATTCAGCGCCGGTGCATCGTTCGTACCGTCACCCGTTACAGCCACGATTTCGCCCTTGCGCTGCAAAAGACGCACGAGCCGCTGCTTGTCGAGCGGTCGCGCCCGGGACATAATCTTCAGAGCCTGCACCCGCTCGAGCAGCTCCTCGTCGCTCATCGCCGCGAACTCCACGCCCGTCATTTCGTTCCGTGAGGAGTCGGTTTCATCGTGCCATAAACCGATGCGGCGTGCGATCTCACGGGCCGTGGCCGGAGTATCGCCCGTGACGATCTTAATGTCGATTCCGGCCTTCATACAACGGGCTACGGCAGCCGGCACATCTTCCCGCACCGGATCGGCGATCGCCGCCACGGCCACGAACAGCATCTGCGGATCCCGCAGCGCGTCTTCGCATCGTTCGGCCGTCGTTTCGGCATACGCCACCGCCAGCGTACGCATCGCACGTCCCTAAACAGCAGCAACTGTTCGTTCACCTGGGCGTCCTTGCCATCCGGCATACACATCGCCCGTACGATTTCGGGAGCACCCTTCACGCAAATCAAACGCTTTCCAGTGGTTTTGCTCTGTATAATCGTCGCCATATATTTGCGTTCGGTGGTGAACGTCATACGATCGACGATCGGAGCCTCCTCGCGCAAAGCCGCATAGTCGAATCCCTCTTCCCGCAGGCGGATCAGCAGGGCCCCTTCGGTCGGATTGCCGATGACATTTGCGTCGGCATCGAGAAAAGCGGTCGAATTGACGGCGATGATCTCGGCCAGCAACCGTTCGTCGATGGACGCATAATGGATGATCTCCTCGACCCGCATCCGGTTCTGGGTAAGCGTACCGGTCTTATCGGTACAAATCACCGTAACGGCCCCCATCGTTTCGCAGGCGTGCATCTTGCGCACCAGGTTATTCGTCTTCAACATCCGACGCATCGACAACGCCAGCGAGAGCGTGATACTCATCGGCAGCCCCTCAGGAACAGCCATCACGATCAAAGCCACCGAAACCATAAAAATACGCAGCAGCTCCTTGGAAGTCTGGACCCAATCGCCCGTCGAAAGCTCGCCGCCCAGGTATGCCTTGGCGAGCATCGCTACGAAGATCGCAATCGACACTGCAATACCGATCTTACCGATCATCCTCGAAAGACGCGTCAGCTGCTTATACAACGGCGTAGGCTCTTCGCTGGCTATGGACGACTGCTCGGTTACCCGCCCCGCTTCGGTGCGGTCGCCCACAGCCTCGACGATCATCTCGCCGTAACCGTCCACGACGGTCGTACCGCGCAACAGCGCATCGGAAGGATAGGTCGCCTCGGCATCGAAAAAGCATTCGTCGGTAGTCTTGTCCACCTCAGGCTCGCCCGTCAGCGTCGATTCATTGATCTTGAGCGATACGGCCTTCACCAGCTTACCGTCCGCCGGGACCGTTTCGCCATTCTCGACATACACCAGGTCGCCCACGACCACATCGCGTCGGGGCACCTCGGTCATCTCCCCGTCGCGGACGACCTTGACCGGAATGTCGTCATTCACCAGATTGAGCCGCTTGAACCGCCGCATGGCGTCCAATTCGAAGAAAAAGCCGACACAAGTGGCCAAAACGATGGCGCAGATAATTCCGATGGTTTCCAGGAACTCCCCATCGATAAAAGCCATCGCCAGCGACAGCAGCGCCGCTACCAGCAATACCTGAATAATCGGATCGCGGAACTTCTCGGCAAACAGTTTCCAGGCCGAATCCCCCTTGCGGGGCGTGATGAGATTATCCCCATGCAGACGGCGGCTCTCCTCCACCTGGGCGGAAGTCAAACCTCTGTGTTGATGTTACTTTCATAAAGTCAGTCGGATATATAAATAAGGTTGTGAATGTTATCGAAAAGAATATTGCCGGGTCGAGGCATCCAGCCGGACCGCAATGAACAACATGATGGTAAAAGCCATGAGCGACGAACCACCGTAGCTGACCAACGGCAGGGGAATTCCCATCACCGGCATCAGTCCGATGGTCATCCCCACATTAACGAGCAGATGAAAAAGCAGGAATGCCGCAACGCAGTAACAGTAGATCCGTCCGAAAGGCTCCTCCTGCCGTTCGCCCATACGCATCAACCGGAATATCAACAGGCAAAAGAGCGTCAGCAGAAGCATAGCGCCCAGAAATCCCCACTCCTCGCCGATGGTACAGAAAATGAAATCGGTATGTTTCTCCGGCACGAAACCGTATTTGATCTGGGTCCCTTGCAGGAACCCTTTGCCGATCCAGCCGCCCGAACCGATAGCGATCTTGGCCTGATTGACGTTATAATCCGTACCGAGGGGATCACTGACCAGCCCCAGGAAACTTAAAATACGGTTCTGCTGATGCTCTTTGAGGATGGAATTGAAAATATAATCGGTAGTCGGAACGAAAAGCATTGCCGTCAGAAACAGTCCGATCGTAATGAAAATATTGCGCAGATTGGCGCGGAAGGCATAAATCGCCACAAAGATGAGCGACAGCAGCGTCACCACGAGCAGGCAGCGGTAGAGATCCATCGCTCCGGGAGCCGCCAACAGCATCCCGAAATAGAGAAGCAGCGTGCCCAATGCCAGCGCAGCCAGATAAACCATGCGGGACCGCCACTGTCCGTTCATCATCGCCTCGGAAAGCGTACAGACCAGAATCAGCATCACCAACAGGGTCAGCGGCGTAAAAGAGGAACGAAAAAAATAAAGAGTACGGCGATCAGGATCACCGGAATACAGAGCCACTTGTTCAAACCTTCGCGGTACAACACGAACAGCAGCGATACGAGCACGATACCCGATCCTGTATCGTTCTGCATGACGATAATCAACAGCGGCAGACAGATCACCAATCCCACCTTGAAAAGATCCCCCGCCCGGTTGATCGAAAACGAGCTGGAGCTCATCACGCGGGCCAGCGCCAACGCCGTAGCGATTTTGGCGAACTCCACCGGCTGAATACGGACCGACCCGATCTCGAACCAGGCCTTCGCACCGTTCACTTCACGACCGAACAGCAGAGCGGCTACCAGGGTCAGCAATCCCAGGACATAGAACAGATAAGCCCACTTGTGATAGATGCTCGCATCGACCAGCAACACGACGACCGCTACGGCGAACGATATTCCCATCCAGACGAGCTGTTTCATATAGAAATGCGAGAAGGAAAAAATGCTCTCCGCCCCCTCTTCGTACGAAGCGGAGAGGATAGCCACGAAGCCGACCAGCACGATCAGCACATAGATCAGCACTGTCCAGCGATCGACGCCCTCGAACAATTTACCGATGCCGTTATTTTCCATAGGCCGGGTAATAAATCGTTTTCTGCTTGACCATCTCCACCAGCCAGGGCCGTGTGACGGTGTCGGTCAAATAGTACTCTTCGAGCAGACTGGCGATGGGCAAAGCGGCCGAAGCCCCGAACCCGCCGTTCTCGACATACACCGAAATAGCGATGCGGGGATTGTCCTTCGGAGCGAACGACAGGAAGGTCGAATGATCCTTGCCTCGAGGATTCTGCGCCGTACCGGTCTTGCCGCACACGTCCAGACCCGGCAGATAAGCCGTCCGGGAGGTTCCGCCCTCCTTGTGCACGCTCTGCCACATACCCTCCACGATCGGTTCGAAATATTTCGGATCGACTTTCGTATAATGTTTCTCGTAAAACCGCCGGTCCATCGAATCCCGCCCCTCTACCGAACGGACGATGTGCGGGATATAATAGTACCCGCGATTAGCGACGATAGCCGCCAGGTTAGCCATTTGCAGCGGCGTACACTCCAGCTCCCCCTGACCGATCGAGAGCGACAGCACCGTCAGCGCGTTCCACGATTTCCGATAACGCCTGTCGTAAAACTTCCGGTCGGGAACATAGCCGTTTCCCTCGCCCAGAAAATCCGAATCCAGCTTGCGGCCGAAGCCGAAACTCTCGACATACTCCCTCCATACGTCGAACCCCTCCTTGACGCTTCCGTACCGGGGATTTTCGAGAATATCGCGGAATACGTAACAGAAATAGGCGTTGCACGAAGTCGCTATGGCAAAACGCAGGTCCGCAGGCGACGTATGGGCGTGACACCTCATCTTGAGCCGTCCGACCTGATAACCCTCGTGACAGGGATAACGCATGGAAGGAGTCAGCACACCCTCCTGCATCCCGATCAGGCCCTGAACCAGTTTGAAGGTCGAACCGGGCGGATAACGGCCGCTTACGGCACGGTTGAACAGCGGCTGCCGTTTGTTATAGAGCAGCTCCATATAGTGATTGCCCCGCTGCCGTCCCACCAGTTCATCGGGATCGTATGTGGGCGAGGAAACCATCATCAGAATCTCGCCCGTCGAAGGTTCGATCGCCACGGCAGCCCGACTTTGCCGGCCATCAGCTCCTCGGCGAAGAGCTGCAACCGCGCGTCGATCGTGCAGACGATCGACTTGCCGGGTACGGGCAGCGAATCGAAACGACCCGTCCATATACGCAAACCCTTGATCGCTCCGTGCGTATCCACCTCGGAGATCTTCACCCCCTTCTTACCGCGCAGCTCCGGCTCGTAGGCCGACTCCACAGCCGCTGATTCCGAACGTATTTCGCCCGCCTGATACGAAGGATAACGCCGCAACATTTCGGAATTTGACCTCCCCCACATATCCCAGCAGGTTTCCCCCTACTTTACGAGGGTATTGCCGGGCAGTCCGGTAAACGGTATAGAAGCCGGCGAAGTTACACTCGTCGAAACGAAGTTTTGTCCTCCTTGGACATATAGTTCATCACCATACGGGGCGCACGCGGACGCACACGGGCATTGGCCAGCTCCCTCACAAGCCCTTCGCGCGAAAGCCCCGTAACCTGACAGAAAAGCGTCGTATCGAACCCCTCCCGATCCATCTCGCGATAGATCACCATCAAGTCATAACACTCGCGACTCTGTACCAGATATTCGCCGTTGCGGTCGAACACCTCGCCACGGGACGGATACTGAACTTCGTAGCGCAACGCATTGCCCCGGGCCAGCTCCTCATATTTGCTGTCGATGAGCTGAATATAAGCAAGCCGCGCGGCGATTACGCCGAAAACGATCAGCACGACCACCTGCAGCACCCGCATCCGGGCAACCCCTTCCCCACCGTAACTCATAGCCGAACCGTCAGTTTAGTGGTGAACAGCCGCGCAAGCAGCCAGATGAAGCCCACCGTAACAGCACTGCTCACGACCAGTCGGACGAGCGTATGGAACAACTGCGCCCAAGACAGGGACTCCAACATGAAAAACAGGAAGTGGTGTACCACGACCATCGCTGCCAGGTAGCGCAGAAATCCGCCCTGCCCCAACCGGATCGAAGAAGGAATACCACCCTCCCGAATCCCCTCCTTACCGCAGACAGACTGCAGAAGCGGCCGGCGCAGCATAGCGACCGGAAGCGTAGCGATCGTATTGATCCCCGCTGCCCCCATCGCCCAATCCATCGCAACGGACATCGACAAAGCCAGAAAAAGCACTGCAACCGGCGGAGCGTCGATCGGCAGCAGGACAATGAAGCCGATATAGACCAAAGGGCAGAGGTAGATACTGATCGACAGGTTGTCGAACAGAAAAAGTCTGCAACAGGGCCAAAATAAGGAATAAGACGATATAGGGAACAGTCCGGTACATATTTATCTTCTGTTTTGCCGCTCGGCTTCGGCTTCGAGCTCCTGCACATCTTCGATATCCCGGTTGCGCACCAGGATAACATCCGTCAGTTGCGACACATCCACCGCCAGCCGGATCACCACGTCGTAAGCCATCTGGGTATCGGCCAGCGAAAAACTCTCCACATAGCCGATCAGCACGTCAGCCGGAAAATACTGCGAAAAACCGGAGGAAACCACCTCTTCCCCCTCCGTAACGCGGGCATATTTGGACAATTCCTTCATGCGGACGTGGTAGCGATCGTCACCCGCCCAGTAGATCGAGCCGAAATAGTCGTCGCCGGCGAGCTTGCCGCTGGCATTGAACGACGTATTGAGAATCGACACCGCCACCGCATGACGGTCGGAACTGGCGGCCACGTAGCCGACCATGGCCCCTTCCGGAGAGAGCACGCCCATCCCCTTCTCGACGCCGTCGCGTTCGCCCCGGTCCAGCACGATGAAGTTACGGTTCTTGTTGATCGAATTGGAAATCACCCGGGCGACGGTCAGCTCGTAGGGCTTCTCTCCCATATCGTGCAGCAGGTCCGTACGCACCGAATCGGCCGCCGACCTCCGGTAAAAAGCCAACTCCTCCTCGAGTACGGCGACACGCTCCAGCAGGCGTTCGTTTTCGCGCCCCAGGGTAAAATAGGAGCGAATGTCTGCGAAGATGCCGTTCACCCCGCCAACCACCTGGTTCGAGCGGGTGAGCAGCTTGGCCTGCGTATAATTCGAAGAGTGCGCATAATACCCGATGGCGATCGCTTCGAATACGACGAACAAGACCGCCACGTAGATTCTGCGCAGGAATTCGATCAGTTTATACACGGCTCACGGGAAAGCTTCCGCAGCTTCGTTATTTCATCAGGAACGAGAAACGGTTGATATTCTTCAGCGCGATACCCGTACCGCGCGCAATAGCACGCAAGGGATCCTCGGCCACGTGGAACGGAATACCCGTCTTGGCATTCAGACGCTTGTCCAGCCCCTTGATAAGCGCACCGCCGCCGGCCAGGTAGATGCCGTTCTTCACGATGTCGGCATACAGCTCCGGCGGCATGGTTTCGAGCACCTTCATCAGCGCCGCATCCAGCTTGACGAGCGACTTCTCCAGTGCATAGGCGATTTCACCGTAGCTGAGCGACACGGTCTGCGGCAGGGCGGTAAGCATATTAGGACCCGTCACCACGTAATCCTCGGGCTCTTCGTCCAGCTCGGTGAGCGCCGCACCGATCGAACACTTGATCGCCTCGGCCGTGCGTTCGCCGATACGGATGTTGTGCTGCTGGCGCACGTAACTCTGAATATCGTTGGTAAAGACATCGCCCGCGACATTGATCGACTCGGAGCAAACGATGCCGCCGAGCGAAATGCAGGCGATCTCGGTAGTACCGCCGCCTATGTCGATCACCATGTTGCCCTCCGGTGCTTCGACATCCAGACCGGCACCCAGCGCCGCAGCCATCGGTTCGTAAATCATATAGACCTCACGCCCCCCGGCATGTTCGGCGGAATCCCGCACGGCACGGATCTCGACATTGGTCGAGCCGGAAGGAATGCAGATCACCATGCGGATCGAGGGAGCGAAGAGATTGCCCGAAGTCTTGACTTTCTTGATCATGCCGCGCAGCATCAACTCCGTAGCGTTGAAATCGGCGATCACGCCGTCCTTCAGCGGACGGATCGTCTTGATGTTCGGATTGGTCTTCTCGTGCATCTGGCGGGCCTGCGTACCGATAGCCACCAGTTTACCGGTGTGTACGTCCAACGCCACGATGGAAGGCTCGTCCACCACGACCTTCCCGTTGTGAATAATCAAAGTATTGGCCGTACCCAAGTCGATAGCCAGCTCCTGTGTCAGTGAAAAAAGTCCCATAGTACTCTGCTTTCCTCTCTCTATATTATAATCTATTAATTTCTGATAATCAAAATATTGACTTTCTTTCCCAGAAGCCTTCGCCTGCCCGTGAAATCCGTGTCAATACATCAGGAACAAAGGTAATGAAAATGAAAGCAGAATAAAACAAATTCGTTTGTTTTTTTCTGCCGAGTGCGTCTTACCCTCTACAAAGGTAGGGAAAAGAAGGATAATTATGTGTCCTTTCCCGTTTTTTATTTACTTTTGTAGAAAAGAAAATTTTATTCCGAAAACTTATGGACCACAAGATAGGCAGCGGCGCCAGATGCGCCATGATCGGATACGGAAGCTGGGCCACGGCGCTCGCCAAGGTATTGACCGAAAACGAACCCTCGATAGGTTGGTACGTCCGCAATCCGGAGGTGCTCGAAAGCCTGCGCGACAAGGGTCGCAATCCCCGCTATTTGAGCAACGTACGGTTCGACCGCACGCGCATAAACCCCTCGGACGATCTCGACCGGGTGGTTTCCGAGGCCGACATCGTCATCCTGGCCAGCCCCTCGGCCTACCTGAAAAAGACGCTCGAAACGCTGACCGTTCCGCTCAAGGAGAAATTCGTCATCTCGGCCATCAAAGGCATCGTCCCGGACGACTACACCACCGTCGTGGAGTATATGCACGACCATTACGACCTCTCTTTCAAGCAACTGGGCATCATCACCGGTCCCTCCCATGCCGAAGAGGTTTCGCTCGAACGGCTCTCCTACCTTACGGTGGTTTGCACCGATCCGGAAAATTCGCATACGATCGGACACAAATTCGCCACCGAATATATCAAACTCTCCTATTCGACCGACCTGTACGGCATCGAATATGCTACTATCTTAAAAAACATCTACGCCGTAGCCGTCGGCATGGCTGTCGGATTGGGTTACGGGGACAATTTCCTCGCGGTGCTGATCTCCAACAGTGCGATGGAAATGGCCCGGTTCCTGCGGGAAAGCTACCCCGACCAGCGCGAAACCCGCGCCTCGGCCTACCTGGGCGACCTGCTGGTGACCTGCTATTCCGTTTACAGCCGCAACCGCAAACTGGGCCTGCTGATCGGGCACGGCTGCACGGTCCGCGATGCTTTGGACGAAATGACCCAGGTGGCCGAAGGCTATTTCGCCGCCGACTGCATCCGTCACATCAACGCCCGCCACAAGGTGCAGATGCCCATTGCCGATATGGTCTATGAAGTCCTTTACAAAGGGGTTCCTGTTCGGGAAGCCATGCAGGAGCTTACGACAAAACTGATTTAACACCAATACAGTCATGAAAACCCTGTCGTTCGATCCCATTCGCGCCGATGTCGCAATCACCGAGAAGGAAAAATCCGCAGCCCTGCACGCCAACGCGCTGCTGCACAACGGCCAAGGTGCCGGCAACGATTTCCTGGGCTGGGTGGGGCTTCCCTCCGCCCTCGGCGAAGAGGAGTTGCAGGCGATCGAAACCGAAGCCGCCCGTCTGCGCGACCTGGCGGAGGTGATCCTCTGCATCGGCATCGGCGGATCCTACCTGGGTGCACGCGCCGTCTATGAGGCGTTGAGCGACCCGTTCAACCTGCTGCACGAACATCCGGCGAAACCCATTCTGCTTTTCGCCGGACAGAACCTATCGGAAGACTATCTGGCCCGTCTGCTCGCAGCCGTCGAAAACCGGTCGATCGCGGCCATCGTGATCTCCAAGTCGGGCACCACGACCGAGCCGGCCATTGCCTTCCGGCTGATCCGCGACGAAATCGAACACCGCTACGGACGCAAGGAGGCGGCCCGGCGCATCGTCGCCGTTACGGACCGCAGCCGGGGGGCGTTGAAAACCCTCGCGGACCGCGAAGGCTACCGCACTTTCGTCATTCCGGACGATGTGGGCGGACGTTACTCGGTTCTGACCCCGGTGGGTCTGCTGCCGCTCGCGGCGGCGGGAATCGACATTCGCTCCCTACTGGCCGGTGCATGCGAAATGGAACGGGCGACGGCCGACGGAGTCCCGTTCGACGAAAATCCCGCAGCCCGTTATGCCGCCGTACGGAATATCCTCTACCAGCAGGGATTCATGATCGAAATACTCGCCTCCTACGAACCGCAATTACAATATCTGGCCGAATGGTGGAAACAGCTCTTCGGCGAGAGCGAAGGCAAGCAAGGAAGGGGAATCTTCCCGGCCAGCGTCACCTTCACGGCCGACCTGCACTCGATGGGACAATACATTCAGGAGGGAGAGCGGACGCTGTTCGAAACGGTCGTCTCCGTCGCCGCCCCGGAGCACCGGGTGAAGATCGGCAGCGACCCGGACAACCTCGACGGACTCAACTTCCTGACAGGCAAGCGCCTTTCGGAAATCAACCATACGGCCGAACTGGGCGTGAGCCTGGCCCATGCAGACGGGGGCGTCCCCAACCTGCGGATCGAAATTCCCCGCATCGACGCCCGCAGCCTCGGCACCCTGATCTATTTCTTCGAAAAAGCATGCGGCATCAGCGGTTACCTGCTGGGAGTGAACCCCTTCGACCAACCGGGAGTCGAGGCTTATAAAAAGAATATGTTCGCCCTTCTGGGCAAGCCCGGCTACGAAGAGGAGGCCGAAAAACTACGCCGGAAACTGTAATCCCCTCGGCTGCTGCGACCGGCGAACACAAGAGGATCCGACATTCCAGACCGAATAAAACAGGAGTAAAAAATCTTTGTGATTTTTACTCCTGTTTTTTAGTAAAACGACAACTATCCAATCAAAAGTCCATTGCCGGTAAACCACCTCCTACTCAAGACATTTTTTTTAGAATAATTCCAAATGCCGCAATCCAAAGACAAACACCGAAAAATATATACCAGTACGGATGCGGGGCACACAAACTCTTGGGCCCAAATCTCCCTGTTTTTTAATAATATCCATATTGAGAATAGAACATCAAAAAAAAGCATGATTCCAAAAAGGTACAAGAAAAAACTCATCGTGC
>ENA-OQAB01001374-OQAB01001374.1-human-gut-metagenome-genome-assembly--contig:-NODE-1374-length-11549-cov-4.528804_pt1 | contig 11549 bp, 10 predicted proteins | sample MGYA00242490_ERZ504517 | MGnify/ENA primary metagenome ERZ504517 (study PRJEB26092, sample SAMD00036298) | human gut metagenome | host: Homo sapiens | study: EMG produced TPA metagenomics assembly of...
ACACCGGTGTGTGCGATAAGACGACGGTTGCGAATATGACAAACCATTCTTACTTTAATCTTGCAGGTGAAGGCAGCGGAAATGTTCTGGATCAGTATCTGACCATTCACGCTCAGACCTACACCCGGTAAGAGAAGATTCCATTCCTCTGGGAGAAAATGTTCCGGTAGAAGGAACACCGATGGATTTCCGGAAAGAAAAACAGATTGGAAAAGATATTGAGGCAGAATTTGAACAGCTGAAATTTACAGGCGGATTTGATCACAATTACGTGACAGACGGATATACTCAGGCAGAGATCAGAGAGATTGCCTGCGCCCGCTGTGAAAAAACAGGAATTGTGATGGAAGTTCTCAGCGACTGTCCCTGCGTTCAGTTTTATGCAGGAAATTTTGTAGAACAGGAGGCCGGCAAAAACGGTCATATTTATGATAAGAGAGACGGATTCTGTCTGGAAACACAGGTAGAGCCAAATGCTGTAAATGTAGAAGAGTTCCATTCACCGGTTCTGGAAAAAGGAGAACGTTATTATTCTGAAACCGTTTATCATTTTTCCGTGAGAGCTTAAACATATTTTTCTGGTTTTTCTCATACAATGATAATATGAGGAAAACCAGAATTTTTTTTAGATATCAGATTTTATTTTTGCTTCTTTTTTCGTGGATGATGTTGTTAAACAGGGCGGCAGAATCGCGGCTGAAAGAAAAACAGGAATACATAAAAGCGGCAGAGCAGCAGAGTCGCTCTGAAAGAGAGACTGTAAAAGAACCGGCACAGAATACAGAGTATCAGGAGAGCTTTGAATCTGAAATACAAAGCACAGGAGAGTTCTCCGGAGCCGGGGAAGAAAAAGTACCGAGTGCGGGAAAAAACAAAGGCGCCGGGAAAGTGGAGACACGGGAGGAAAAAGCCGGAAACGGAGGTTCTGTAACAGAGGAATCAGATACTGAGGACGGGATGAAAGAAGCCGGAAACATACGGGTTCTTCTTATGACAACAGATTATCAGTCGTATTTTCATCCTCGGGTAACTGCTTTGCGTGATGGAAAAGAGATTGTCTGCAGCTTTGAAAATATGGCGGCTTCAGAGGAACCTGTGGTGATACCGGCTCATGAAAATGGGATTCAGCTTACATCAATACAAAGGCAGTGCGGAAATCCTGTTTATCAGGGAAGTTTGGAGATACAGAGGACCGATCAGGGATTTACTGTGATCAATGAGCTGCCTCTGGAAACGTATCTGGAAGCAGTGGTGCCAAGTGAAATGCCTTCCGGCTATCATAAGGAAGCTTTGAAAGCTCAGGCGGTATGCGCCAGGACCTATGCGTGGAAACAGATGCAGGAAGGACGACTTTCAAAGTACGGAGCAGACGTAGATGACAGTGTAAACTATCAGGTATACCAGAATATCGCTCCTCAGCAGGCAACATCAGAGGCGGTCAGGGACACAGAAGGAAAAATTCTCTGTCAGAATGGAAAGCCTGTTCAGGCATATTATTTTTCAACTTCTTCCGGCGTCACCAGTACAGACGAGATATGGGGAGCGGAGGAACCCGCGCCTTATCTGAAAAGCGTTGACTGTGGTTTTGATTCGGAAGAACCGTGGAGCCAGTGGGAGACAGAGATCCTTTGGGAAACGCTGGAAAGGCGCGCACAGGAAATCCAGGGAGCTTCAGGAAAGCTTCTCGGTGTTTCTGTTTCCAGAATAAATCAGAGCGGCGCTGTAACCGGGCTTCAGGTAAATACAGAAAACGGAGATTTTCTGGTTGAGACCGAGTATGATATCCGTCAGTTTCTGTCCCCAAAGGGAAGTATGATCACAGAAAAGGACGGGACTCAGGTGCAGGGAAGCGAGCTTCTCCCAAGCGCCTATTTTGATATCAGCGCAAAGCCGGGAAATTCTGTGGTTCTCACAGGCGGCGGCTATGGTCACGGGGTGGGAATGAGTCAGACAGGAGCGGACAGAATGGCGGAACAGGGATATACCTGTCAGGAGATTCTTGAGTAATTTTTTTAAAGATATTGAAATATTGCAGATTGGGGGCTAGAAACGCCTCCGCTCATGTGCTTGTCACAGGAATATTTTCATGGTATCATAATAAAAGACGTATCTGACTTCAGACACTGGACAGAAAATAAACCGTCGTAAGCTGGATAACGGGAGAAGTAATTATGGAAAAGAAGAATGATAAGGGAGCTCTTCATCTGGCTCTGGGCTTTATGGAGAGAATGAGAAAAGATCATGTCAGCGCATATGCGGCTCAGGCAGCGTACTTTCTGATCATGTCTTTTATCCCTTTTGTTTTGTTCCTGACCGCGATCGTGCAGTATACACCTCTGACCTACCGGGAAGTACGTCAGGCAATTATGAGTGTTGTACCGGAAAATCTGCAGGGATTTGTTTTAAATATTGTGGCAGAGGTTTTTTCAAAAAGCGCGGCCGTGCTGCCTCTGTCTGCTCTGGTGGCCCTCTGGTCCTCGGGAAAGGGCATGCAGGCTCTGATCAATGGCCTGAACACCATTTACCATGTAAAAGAAACACGAAACTGGCTGGTAAACAGAATCTACTCCATGTTCTATATGTTTCTGTTTGTACTTGCCCTGATCGCCAGTCTTTTGCTTCTGGTTATGGGAAACAGGATCCATGTTCTGATTTCCGGATATGTTCCGTTTCTGGGAAATGTGATCGGCAGGATTCTGGGGGCAAAAACCTTTCTGGTCTTTGTGATGCTGTTTTTTGTTTTTCTGGTGCTGTACCGGTATCTGCCAAACAGAAGGGCATCCCTGAAAAGCCAGGTTCCGGGAGCTTTTCTGACAGCTGTGGCATGGTCTGTGTTTTCGTATCTGTTTTCTCTGTATTTTACATTTTTTCCGGATTTCAGTATCATGTACGGAAGCCTTTCCACTTTGATCCTGGTTATGGTATGGCTGTATTTCTGTATGAACCTTCTTTTGTACGGAGCAGAGATCAACGCATACTTTGAAAGTCAGTTCCGCCAGGCAAAGCTGTCTTTCTGGCAGCTGATCGCAAGAAAACGCAGGGAATGGAAGCTGGAGCGGAAAAAAGAATAGACAGGAACTAAAAAATAACGGAAAAATCTTGACAGGAAAAATTTTCTGTGGCATAGTAAACAAAGATATAAAAGCGTTGAAGGCGTTATAGGGAGTTGTTTTCTTTCAGAGAGAAGAAGTCACCGGCTGCAAGCTTCTTTAAGTTCAGACAGTTCCTCAGTTTCCCGCCGGAGCTGCATTTCTGAACCCCGAAGGCAGTAGGTAATGACGTAGCTGCGCGTTAAGCAGATACTTTGAGCGCCTGTATGTACATGCAGGAAACAGGGTGGTACCGCGGATATTCCGTCCCTCTTTTGAGGGGCGGTTTTTTTGTATATGGAGAAATTACTTCCGTAATATTCTCATATACAAAATAAAGTTCCGGACAGCGGGCACAGTTTACGCATGCCTGCATGCAGGAGACTGTGCACATTGGACGGGCTGACAGGAATGAGCAGGCAGGACAAAAGCCCGGATTGCGAATTGCTGACGATTACGGGAGTGCATAAGCGCAGAGTAATCGACTTTATTAATGATACTGCAGATTTATCCGGCAGGTGCAAATATGAAATGAAATAAGAAAAAAGGAGAATACAACCATGGATATGAAGGAAAAACTTCAGGAACTGGCAGAAGCAGCCAGAAAACGTATTGAAGAAGCTGAAGGTCCTGACAAACTCAATGAAGTAAAGGTGGCTTACCTTGGTAAAAAAGGTGAGCTGACAGCTATTTTAAAGAGTATGAAGGATGTTGCTCCGGAAGACCGTCCGAAAGTAGGACAGCTGGTAAATGAGACAAGAGCAAAAATCGAGGAGCTTCTGGAAGCTTCCAGAAAGAAACTGGAGGAAGCTGCCCGTGAAGCAAAAATGAAAGCAGAGGTTATTGACGTAACCCTTCCTGCGAAGAAGTCAATGATCGGACACCGTCATCCAAATACCATTGCCCTGGAGGAAGTGGAAAGAATCTTTATCGGAATGGGCTATGAGGTAGTGGAAGGTCCTGAGGTAGAGTATGCAGACTATAACTTTACCAAGCTGAATATTCCGGAGGACCATCCGGCAAGAGATGAGCAGGATACATTTTTTATTAACAGCTCCATTCTGCTTCGTTCTCAGACATCTCCGGTACAGGCCCGTACCATGGAGAAAGGCAAGCTGCCGATCCGTATGATCGCTCCTGGACGAGTGTTCCGTTCTGATGAGGTAGACGCTACCCATTCTCCGTCCTTCCATCAGATCGAGGGCCTTGTAATTGATAAAAATATTACTTTTGCAGATCTGAAGGGAACTCTTCAGGAGTTTGCAAGAGAACTGTTCGGACCGGAAACAAAAACAAAATTCCGTCCTCATCATTTCCCGTTTACAGAGCCAAGCGCAGAGGTGGACGTATCCTGCTTTAAATGCGGCGGAAAAGGCTGCCGTTTCTGTAAAGGCTCCGGATGGATCGAGATTCTGGGCTGCGGAACCGTTCATCCAAACGTTCTTCGTATGTGCGGCATTGATCCGGAGGAGTATACAGGCTTTGCTTTCGGTGTGGGTCTTGAGAGAATCGCGCTTCTGAAATATGAGATCGACGATATGAGACTCCTTTACGAAAACGATATCCGCTTCCTGAAACAATTCTAGTAAAGATAAATATACGGAAGGATATTTATCTTTGCGGCTTCCTCGATCCTGTATCGAGGAATTTTATTGATCTTCCGACACAACAGAAAGGAAGCACGAGCAAAGCGAGTATTTACTTTCTGTGTCGGTTAAACGACGGAATCAAAAGGATCACGAAGTGATACGTCGGCATGAAATGCCGGATTCCGGAGTAAAAACGTTCTGGAAAAGACAGAGTAAAGAGATACAACCGAAAGGAAGCAGGAGCGAAGCGAGTATTTGCTTTTACGAATTTTATCTATAAACAACAAGAAAGGTGGATATAAACATGAATACATCAATGTCCTGGATTAAAATGTATGTGCCGGATCTGGATGTGACAGCTCAGGAATATACAGATGCCATGACCTTGTCAGGAACAAAGGTTGAGGGCTTTGAAAAGCTGGATGCAGATCTGGAAAAAATTGTAATCGGACAGATTGAAAAAATAGAAAGACACCCGGACGCAGATAAGCTTATTATCTGTCAGGTGAATGTGGGAACAGAAACAGTACAGATCGTAACCGGAGCTCCAAATGTAAAAGAAGGAGACAAGGTTCCGGTAGTTCTGGACGGCGGCCGTGTGGCAGGAGGCCATGACGGCAAAAAAACTCCAGGCGGCGTAAAGATCAAAAAAGGCAAGCTCCGCGGGGTAGAGTCTTTTGGCATGATGTGCTCTATTGAGGAGCTGGGAAGCACAAGAGAAATGTATCCGGAAGCACCGGAATACGGAATCTATATTTTTCCGGAGGATGCCCCGGTAGGCGAAAGCGCCATCAAAGAGCTTGGACTTGACGATGTGTTTTGAATACGAGATCACATCCAACCGTGTAGACTGCTATGGCGTTCTGGGTATTGCCAGAGAGGCAGCAGCGACCTTTAACAAAAAATTCTGTCCTCCTGTTGTAAAAGCTACAGGAAATAATGAGGACGTTTCTGATTACATTAAGGTGACAGTAGAGGATCCGTCTCTTTGTCCCCGCTATACCGCAAGGGTAGTAAAAAATGTAAAAATCGGTCCTTCTCCGAAATGGATGCAGAGATGTCTGGCTTCCAATGGAATCCGTCCGATCAATAATCTGGTAGATATTACAAACTATGTAATGGAAGAGTACGGACAGCCCATGCACGCATATGATCTGGATCTGATCGAAGGAAATGAGATCATTGTCCGCAGAGCAGAAAACGGAGAAAAGTTTGTAACCCTGGACGGACAGGAACGTATCATGGATGAAAACGTCCTGATGATTTGCGACGGCAAAAAGCCGGTAGGCATTGCGGGAATCATGGGCGGCGAAAACTCCATGATCACAGATCAGGTAAAAACAGTGCTCTTTGAAGCAGCATGCTTTGACGGTACAAACATCCGTCTGTCCTCCAAGAGAATCGGCCTTCGTACAGACGCATCCGGCAAGTTTGAAAAAGGACTTGATCCCAATAATGCCCAGGCAGCCATTGACCGTGCGTGTCAGCTGATGGAAGAGCTTGGAGCAGGTGAGGTTGTGGGCGGCATGGCAGACGTGTGCAGTGAAACAAGAGAACCGTCCAGAGTGCCTTTTGAGCCGGAAAAGATCAATGGGCTTCTTGGTACAGATCTTACAAAAGAAGAAATGCTGGAATACCTTGGCAGAGTGGAACTGACTCTTGATCCGGAAACAAATGAGATCGTGGCTCCTACCTTCCGTCAGGATATTCACTGTATGGCAGATGTGGCAGAGGAAGTGGCAAGATTCTTCGGCTATGATAAGATTCCAACCACTCTTCCTACAGGGGAAGCTACCACAGGCCGTCTTCCTTTTAAGCTGAGAATTGAGCAGATTGCAAGGGACATTGCAGAATACTGCGGATTCTCTGAAGCAATGAGCTACTCCTTTGAAAGTCCTAAGGTGTTTGACAGGCTGCGTATCTCTGAGGACAGTGAGCTGAGAAAGGTAATTACCATCAGCAACCCTCTTGGGGAAGACTACAGCATCATGCGTACTACAACTCTGCATGGAATGCTTTCTTCTCTCGGAACAAATTATAACAGAAGAAATAAAGATGTACGTCTTTATGAGATCGGAAAGGTTTATCTTCCGAAATCTCTGCCTCTTACAGAGCTTCCTGACGAGAGAGTTCATTTTACTCTTGGTATGTACGGAGCAGGCGATTTCTTTGATATGAAAGGTGTCTGCGAAGAGTTCTTTGAAAAGGCAGGCATGAAGAAAAAAGTTTCTTATACACCGGACAGCAATAAACCGTACCTCCATCCGGGAAGACAGGCAAATATCATTTATGAAGGAAAGACCGTAGGTTATCTTGGAGAGGTTCATCCGATCGTTGCAGATAATTACAATATCGGAGAAAAAGCCTATGTTGCAGTGATCGATATTATGGATATTCTGGAATTTGCCGGATTTTCTCATAAATTCACAGGAATTGCAAAATATCCGGCAGTTACCCGTGATTTAAGTATGGTTGTACCAAAGAATGTTCTCGCAGGCCAGATTGAAGCGGTTCTGGACCAGAGAGGCGGAAAGATCCTGGAATCCTATGAGCTTTTTGATATTTATGAGGGAGCCCAGATCAAGGAAGGCTATAAGTCTATGGCGTATTCTGTTGTATTCCGCGACCATGATAAAACTCTGGAAGAGGCTGAGATCACAGCAGCTATGAAAAAAATCCTTAATGGTCTTACAGACCTTGGAATCGAGCTGAGAAGCTGATGAAGCTTTATATTCTGAGACATGGAAAAACAGAATGGAACCGTTTAGGCAAGGTTCAGGGATGTGTGGATATCCCTCTTGCAGAAGAGGGGATTTCTCTTGCCGCCAAAGTAGGCAGGGCATTGAAGGAGGTTCCATTTGATCTCTGCTTTACCAGTCCTCTTACAAGAACAAGACAGACTGCAGAGCTCGTTCTCGGGGAACGGGCAAAGCAGATTCCGGTTATTGTGGATCCGAGAATCCAGGAGATTAATTTTGGCGTTCTGGAGGGTTCCAGGTTTAAGGATGAAAACGGAACTATCCTCAGTGAGGAAATGAAGATCTTTTTTACAGATCCGAAGAATTTTATCCGTCCGGAAAGGGGGAAAATATTTCAGATATTCTGAAAAGAACAGAGGAGTTTCTGGAAGGAGATCACAACAGCTCCTAAGCTGCAGGACAAAACGATCCTGAATCTCTTCTCATGGCTGTGCCGTACGGGCGCTGCTTCAGAACATCTACCATGATCCGGAAGATTTCTGGCATGGCTGCGTTCCGCCTAACTGCAGCATTAATGTTGTGGAAGTAAAAGACGGACAGGAAATCCTTATAGAAGAAGATAAATTATATGCATAAAAGCCCGGGCTGCCGTGAATGATTTCGCGGCAGCCTGTTTTTGGTCGTGGCAGAAAACAGGAGATAATCCGTTACTGTGAAGGTCGTGAACAGTAATGATAATCCGGAGTTTGCCATAGTTAGCTGAATATTACAGCTTGTACTGGCGCATATGATATGATATTATGGAAAAAAGGGTAAATTGTGCGTTTATTTGCCCGCTGTACAAGGCGGATCCTAAGATAATAACCAATGAGGAGGCTTACTATGAAGAAAAAAATTGTAAATGTTGTTTTGTTTCTTGCGGTACTGGCAGCCGCGGTAGCCATGACCCTGTATGTGGGGCAGGGCGCGGTCAGCGTTATGGTTTATAATTTTATCTTTCTTGGCGTTATGGTGGCAATTTATGTTGTGGGAATGTTCGGAGGCATGTTCCGGATGAACCATCTTACTCAATCGCTTGAGAATGCAGCCGCAGAGCTTGGAAATCTTTTCCGCAAACCGGGAAGGATCGGAACAGATCAGGTAGAAACACTGAATGGTATTTTTCATCATCCGTATCTTGACGGAACAATGAATTCCTTTACAGACGGTGTTCTGAAAAGTGAAGAGGGCATTGATGATATTGAAGAATATCTCAATGAAGAGGAACTGGATAATCACATACATAAACGACTTCTGGAAATGGTGCCGGATATTTTTACAAGCCTTGGTATACTGGGAACCTTTGTGGGACTGGTGTGGGGACTTAAAAATTTTGAGCCTTCCAATTATGAGGCTATGACAACTTCGGTGGCCTCTCTTGTAGACGGCATCAAGGTTGCCTTTCTTACGTCTATTTATGGTATTTCTCTGTCCATTGTCTATACCTATGGAATGAAGATTGAGTACTCTTCCATGGCAGAGGCCCTGCAGGCATTTCTGGCAAAGTTTCACAGTCATGTAATGCCTTCCGCAGAAAATGAGTCAAGAAATCTTCTGATCTCCAGCCAGAAGATCCAGACAGCAGCCATGAACCAGATGGCAGAACAGTTTTCCGTACAGATGGCGGACAGCTTTGAGAAAGTGATCACTCCTACATTCAAAAAAATGAATGATTCTCTGGATACTCTGGTATCTTCTGTTACCCGGTGCCAGGAAGATGCGATACGGGAGATCCTGAATGTATTTTTAAAGGAAATGAACGATTCTTTCGGAGTACAGTTTTCGGAGTTTGGAAAAACATTGTCCCAGCTGAAAGAGGCTCAGGCAGACAATGTGAACTACACTACGAATCTTTACCAGGCAATGAGCAGACAGCTCAGCGATTCCTATGCGCAGCATGAGCAGATCATGAAAAAGATCATGGAGGATGCAGGCGCTTCTCAGAAAGAATATATTGAGACAGCGAACCGTATTGTTCAGGATAACCAGCTGATCCAGAAACAGCAGCAGGCAGATTACCAGCATCTTGCGGATTATCTCAAGGAAGCAGAAACATCATCTGCCAAATTCTGGGTAGCCTGCAATCAGACCATGCAGAAGTATGTGGAAGCTGCGGCTCAGGGTATGGACAGAGTGTCTTCTGCCGGCAAAGTAAGCGGAGAGGTTCTTGCTGCCAATAAACGTGTAGTTGAGGCATTTGACGCAAAAATGCAGGAGTTTGCAGAATATCAGAAAAGATCCTACCGTACCATGGAACAGGTCCGGAGACTACTTGCAGATATTTCTGTGGCGAAAAATAACGGGGAGATCCGTCTCAGCGCAGGAAAGACCGCTCAGACGGAATCTCTGGAGCAGCTGAAAGAAATCTTGGAAGCGCAGGGAGAACAGCAGCAGGAGCTTCTGGAAGAAATGTCAGGAAATATAAGGGAGCTGTCCAGAAACGCACAGAAAGGAAAATTCGGCTTATTCAGATAAAAGGAGAAACAGATGCGCAAAAAAAGAAAATCAGAAGACGGGGGATTTAATGTCTGGCGTTCTTATTCAGATATGATGGCAGGCGTATTGCTTTTGTTTGTACTGATCATGTGCGTGACCCTGTTTCAGGCACAGAAAAGCTATAATGAAAGTATTGAGGAACGGGATGAAAAGATTGCTCTGCAGGAGGAGTATACTCTGGAGATCCTTGCCCAGCAAAATGAACTGAATGAGAAGGAAGGTCAACTGAAGGATCAGAACGAACAGCTGAAAACACAGGACGAAAAACTGAAGGATCAGGAAACGCTGCTTTCGGAGTTGGCAGCCAAGCTGAAGGATCAGGAGGCGACACTGAGCACACAGAAAGCGGACCTGGATGAAAAAACAGCTCTTTTAAAGGAACAGCAGGCCCAGATCGACCAGATCATCGGAGTAAAGGCTGATGTGATCGAGGCTCTGAGACAGGAATTTGCAAAAAATAATATCAACGTGGATATTGATACACAGACAGGCGCTCTGACTTTGGAGGCAAGCGTTTTGTTTGATTATGATGAAGCAGAACTGACAGAAGAAGGAAAGCAGGCGCTGGAGCAGGTTCTTCCCATTTACTGTAAGGTTCTTCTTCAGGAAAACTACAGGAACTATCTGGCGGAAATCATTATTGACGGATACACGGACACAGACGGTGATTACAGCTATAACCTCTATCTGTCCCAGCAGCGTTCGCTGGCGGTAGCTCAGTATCTTCTGGATATTCAGGGCAATTTCCTGAATGCGGATCAGAGCCAGCAGCTTCAGGATTATCTTACAGTCAACGGTCATTCTATGGCAAATCCGGTTCTGGATGCTGACGGAAATGTAGACAAGGATGCATCCAGACGAGTGGAAGTAAAGTTTCGTCTGAAAGATGATGAGATGATCGAAGAGCTGAACAAGGTGATGACAGAAGCAGATGCTGAAAATAACGCTGCAGACAACACAGAGAAGAAAACTGCGGAAAAATCACAGAAACAGCCAGCTTCCTAAAATCAGGGACTGTATGTTTTCGGAACAAGAACTGCAGATGTGGCATAAAATAACAATAACATGGTTTATGTATTGGGCACACAGGGAATACTCTGTGGAGACATATGTAAACATCAGGAAAGGTATCACACATGAATGTATTTTTTGGACTGATGATTCCATTTATAGGAACAACACTGGGGTCTGCCTGCGTACTGTTTATGAAAAAAGAACTGAACCCACTGGTGCAGAAAGCGTTTCTGGGCTTTGCATCCGGGGTGATGGTGGCGGCTTCCGTATGGTCCCTTCTGATCCCGGCCATGGACATGAGCGGGGCAATGGGAAAGTTTGCTTTTATTCCGGCAGCAGCAGGCTTGCTTCTGGGAGTGGGATTTTTGCTTATTATGGATAAGACAGTACCTCATCTTCATCTTGGGAAGTGAAGAATCTGAAGGCCCCTAAGGTGGCTTTAAAAAAAACAACAATGCTTGTCCTTGCAGTAACACTTCACAACATTCCTGAGGGGCTGTCTGCAGGAGCAGTTTTGCAGGGGTGATGGCCGGAAATGATACAGTGACCATGGCAGGAGCCTTTGCTCTGGCCATTGGCATTGCCATTCAGAATTTCCCTGAGGGAGCCATTATTTCCATGCC
>ENA-OQAB01001376-OQAB01001376.1-human-gut-metagenome-genome-assembly--contig:-NODE-1376-length-11514-cov-3.210591_pt1 | contig 11514 bp, 7 predicted proteins | sample MGYA00242490_ERZ504517 | MGnify/ENA primary metagenome ERZ504517 (study PRJEB26092, sample SAMD00036298) | human gut metagenome | host: Homo sapiens | study: EMG produced TPA metagenomics assembly of...
ATCATCGCGAACCTTATGGCGCTCGCCATCAACGGAACGGGGGCGCTGGGCATGCTGGACGTGGTGTTCGGCAGCCTGGCCACGTTCCTTGGCGCGCTGTGGTGCTGGAAAATGCGCGAGCGTCCGAAGCTGGCGCTGCTGGGCCCCGTGATCGCGAACGCGCTCATCGTGCCTGCGTATCTACCCCTTCTGCTGCAAGGCCTGGGCTACTACACCATCCCGTTCACGTCTATCGCGCTCGACGGGCTGTACCTGCCCATGTACCTGTTCGGCGTGGTGGCCACCGGTCTCGGCGAAGCCCTGGTCATCTACGTGTTGGGGCTTCCGCTGCTCTCCGCGCTCAAGCGCTTCGACGTGGTGAAGAAGGCAGTAGCCCGCTAGCGGGAAAGCAGGCGCGGAACGCGTGAGCCGCGCCTGCTTTCTTTTTAATATATGACCAAATAGCTCGCCTTCACTGATTCGATGGATTGACAAGGCTGCGGGGCGTATATCGCTACAATATGGGGTTGGGCCGAGCCCTCGCAGTTGTACCCGAGTGAAGGACGTGCATGAACCCCGTTATTGTGATCCCCACTTTCGTGTCCGCGCGTCGCCGCAAAGAAGGCGGCAGCGTGCTCACGACCTACGATCACGCGACTCCCATCTCGCAACCCGGCGAGCTCCCGCGTTTGCTTGCGTCGTTGCAGAAGGTGCGCGGCGCCGGCCAGATCATCGTGCTCGTGGTCAGCGAGCCGTCGATCGAGAACCAGGCGGCCGAGAAGGTTCAGAGCGTTGTCTCGCGCTTTCCCTCGCTGAACACCGTGGTCATCGGCGCTCCCGAGCTGGCGCTTATCCAGCAGCGCATGGAGCAGCTGGGTTTGGGCAAACTGCAGAAGGAGATCGGCCTGTCCGGCTACGGTGCGGTGCGCAACCTGGGTCTGGTGATGGCCGACGTGCTGGGCTTCGACTCGGTGGTGTTCCTCGACGACGACGAAGTGGTGGATGACGCCGACTTCCTGCAGAAGGCCATGTACGGCCTAGGCAAGCTCACGAAGAAGGGCATTCCCATCCTGGCCAAGACCGGCTTCTACTTCAATTCCGAAGGCTCCTACCTGTCGAAGAGCCAGGACAAGTGGTACAACCATTTCTGGCAGCAGGGAAAGGCCTTCAACAAATGGATCTCGAAGGCCATGCGCGGCCCTCGTCTTTCCCGATCGAACCATACGTGCGGCGGCTGCCTTGCTTTGCATAAAGAGGCGTTCAAGCGTCTGTCGTTCGATCCTTGGATCGCGCGCGGCGAAGATCTCGATTACATGCTTGACCTGCGTATGTACGGTTCGGACATCTGGTTCGACAATCAGTGGAGCCTGCGCCACCTTCCTCCCGAAACCGAGAGCGAGGGCACGCGTTTCCGTCAGGATATTTTCCGATGGCTCTACGAATACCGGAAGATGGAGTACAGCCGCACGCAGATCGACCTTTTGCAGGTGAAGCCGTCCTCGTTGGAGCCGTATCCGGGCCCGTTCCTTGAGCCAGGCATCACGAAGCGCATTCGTTTGACCGCCTTTCTGAGGAGCTTGGCGCGCCCCGACAAGAAGGCGTACCGGAAAGCGGCGAAGGCGGCCACCGGCGAAGCGACGACGTATGCCCAGCGCAACTGCTCGAAGTACTTCGAGTTCCAGTTCGTGTGGCCGGAGCTGATGGCGCGCATGGAGAACGATCAGATCCTGCGTACGGCGCTTATGCAGTCGGCCGCGCAGCGCCAGGCCAGCGCCGGCAACGGCGCCGACCGACTTGCTTCGGCGCAGGCGGCCATCGCGGCGGCCGGCATCGATCCGGGTGTGACGAGCGAGATTCGCCTGAACGTCGCGGAATAAATAAGCACGCTCGGCAACGTTTGCATGACGGAGCCTCCACGGGGCGCAGTCTAAGCTGTACGATGGCGTGCAGTTGAGCGGCTCGCGTGTTGAGAGATCGGGAAAGGACCGGGCGTCAAACTATGGATGTGCTCGCTATGTTCGTGCTACCGGCTATTGCCGGCGTGGCTATCGGAATTTTGTCCGGATTGCTGGGCATCGGAGGCGGCACGGTCATGGTTCCCATCTTCCGTTTGGCGTTCGGCATGAGCCCCGTCGTTTCCACGGCCACGTCGCTGTTCGCCATTATTCCCACGTCCATATCGGGCGCGGCATCCCATATACGCCATAAAACGTGCATCGTGTCGCTTGGCGTGGCGGCAGGCCTCGGCGGAGCGCTCACCTCGCCTTTGGGCGTGTGGCTTGCGCAGATTTCGCCCGCCTGGATGATTATGGTGGCTGCGGCGCTCATCATCGGCTGGTCGGCGGTGAAAATGCTGGGCAAGGCCTTCAAGATGCGCTCGCAGAACCGCACGCAACAGCATGCAGCGTCGAACAGCACGATCGGGGTGGACGAAGCCGCCATCGAGCGTGCGGGCGACGCCGCGGCGAACGACGACGCGATTGACGATCCGACGAAGGCGAGCGCGCAGGCTGGCGTTGCCGTCGACCCTGCGCCGCGCAAACTCACGCGCAAGCAGCTGCTCGTCGGCGCAGGGATCGGCCTGGGCGCGGGCGTGGCATCCGGCTACGTCGGCGTGGGCGGCGGGTTCATCATGGTGCCCCTCATGCTGTCTCTTATCGGCATCGAGATGCGCCAGGCGTCCGGCACGTCGCTGATCGCCGTGATGATCCTCGCCATTCCCGGCGTCGTCGAGCAGGCTTTGCTGGGAAACATCAATTACGCGGCGGGCATTGCCATCGCCGTGGGCTCTATTCCCGGCGCGGTCATCGGCGCGCGTCTTGTGCGGGTGGTTCCCGAGCTCGCATTGCGCTTCGTCTTCGGCTTCTTCCTGATTGTGGCCGCCGTCATACTTGTTCTCAACGAATTCGGTATACTGGGCTGATGGGCTCAAGCGCGCTGCTTGGGCAGGGTTGAGCAACGCGGGGAGGTACCATGCAGGAAGAGACCAGGGAGTCGAAATCGGCGCTGCCGCGCTTCTTCACGCTCGAGATGTTCATGTTCACGGTGACGGCGCTTTCGGGTCTTGTGTTGCTGTGGTCCATCGCGGTGCCGTATCGCAATGTGGCAATCATGGTATGCGCAGGCGTGGTGTTCACGCTGTCCATAGTGGTGGTCATCCGTCTCATCATGGATCCCGATTCGGTGCGCGCTCGTCAGTCTGACTCCATGTTGAAGCTGGCTAGCCAAACGCTGACCTGCATGAACGACGGCATGGATTACAAGGCCGCGCAGAAGATCTGCGGGTTGCTGCTGCCGTCCACCGCGGCTATCGCCGTGGCTATCACCGACAAAAAGCAGATTTTGGGATACGCAGGCTTCGAGGAAGCTCAGAACCTGCCCGGCAGCATCATCCGCACCCACGCGACCCATGCCACGCTCGCCGACGGCAAGCTGCGCATCCTATTCACGCCCGAAGATATCGGCTTCCCCAGCGAGTCGTCGAATATTAAGGCGGCCATCATCGTGCCGCTTGCCGTAGGTCGCAACGTCGAGGGCACGCTCAAGTTCTACTATCGCCGAGCGAAGCACATCAGCGAGACGCAGAAGTCCATCGCCGAAGGGTTCGGCAAACTGCTGTCCACGCAGATGGCGGCATCGGCGCTGGAAGAGCAGACGCAGCTGGCCACGCGCATGGAGCTGAAGATGCTCCAAAGCCAGATCAACCCGCACTTCTTGTTCAATACCATCAACACCATCGCCTCGCTCATTCGCACCGACCCCGAAACGGCGCGCAAGCTGCTGCGCGAATTCGCCGTGTTCTATCGCCGAACGCTTGAAGACTCCGCCGATCTGATCGTGTTCGCGCGTGAGATGGAGCAAACGAAGCGGTACTTCACGTTTGAAGTGGCGCGTTTCGGTGCCGATCGCGTGGAGATGGAGATGCGCATCGATCCTCGTGTGGAAGACATGCTGGTGCCGCCTTTTTTGTTGCAACCGCTCGTGGAGAACGCTGTACGCCACGCCATGCCGAGCGAGGGGAAGTTGACTATCGAGGTGACGGGCGAGGTCACGGGCAACGACGTGATTGTGCGCGTGTGCGACAACGGCGTGGGTATGACCGAAGAGGCGCGCTGCAACATTCTTCATCCCGAATCGTCGCTCGGCCTCGGCATCGCGGTGAAGAACGTGCACGATCGAATCTGCGGCTACTTCGGTCCCGGTACGCATATGGAAGTGGAAAGCGAGCTCGGCAAGGGAACCTGCGTGATCCTCGTATTGAAGGAAGGGGCTCTGCGCGAGTACCAGTAGGGGGTGCTGAGGCTCGCGATCGAACCTGCGTGTGGCGTTGTCAGGTTACACCGTTCCGTTGTGTTTCTCTCACTGTTCGTCAATATCAAACTCTTATTTACTGATTTTCCGTAAAAAAGGACTTATAATGACGAAAAACCAGCGGAAAGGGAAACAATGCTGATCAAGTTCGAATTGGAGAACTTTCGTTCCGTAAGGGACTCGATGGAGCTGTCCCTCGCTGCCATCAACTATTACAAAGAGCACCGAGATGAATTGCTCGAGAAGACGCTGCCAGGTCTTTCGGGGGTGAGATTCTTGCGGGCTGCAGCGATATTCGGCCCCAACGCGTCAGGGAAATCGACCGTATTCCAAGGGCTCAGAACTATGCAGGACATAGTCCTGAGATCGGCATCCATGCCTTCCAGCACTGAGTTGCCGTATAGACCGTATCTTCTTGACGAGTCGTCAAGAACAAAGCCCACTAGTTTTTTCGTAGCTTTCGTAAGCGAGGGGGTTCGATACGAGTACAGCTTCTCCTATACCGCCACTATCGTGACGGAGGAGAAGCTCTCCGCTTTTCCGAAAGGAAGGGAGCAGGTATGGTTTGTTCGTAAAACAAGCGAACGACAAAACGGCAATCTCGGTACGCATATAAACGGGTCGAGCTTTTTGAGGGTTCCTGCCGCATTGCTCCCTCTGTTAAACGACAATGCCCTCCTGCTGTCTTTGTTGGCCAATTATCCGAAATACGAGGGTTCGATCAAAGTGAAACCTGTCGTTGATTGGTTCGCCAAAGGGCTGATGATGCTTGATCGCGGTCCTAAGACTATAAGCGATTATCCGTTTTCTGGTGAAATACTCGATGGGGAAGGGACGGAGTTCCAGCGTTCGTTCATTCAAAACATGATACGGAAAGCGGATGTGGGCATCAGCGAAACGAAAGTCGAGCGGGTTCCTTTTCCGGAAGAGCTTAGACGTTCCGACTTGTTGAATTTGCTCGAAGAGCATGAGCAACCGGAAGAGTACAAGACGGTCGTATTCGAGCATGATTCGCAGTTTGGAAAAGTGAAGTTTAATATTAACGACGAATCTGATGGAACCTATCAGTTGTTCAGCTTGAGCGGCCATATCGCACAAGCGCTAGAGGGGGGTGCCACCCTGTTCGTGGACGAGATAGATGCCTCGCTTCACCCGATTCTCGTTCGAGAGGTTGTGAGGTGTTTTCTCAGTCCTGGCAGCAATTCCAATGATGCGCAGCTTGTATTCACGGCTCATAATCCTTGTTTGCTTGACGAAGACTTGCTTCGGCGGGATCAAGTTTGGCTCACGGAAAAATCGCAAGGGGCGACGGAGCTGTACCCTCTTTCGGAATACAGCCCTCGCAACGACGAGTCGCTTGTCAGCGGATATTTGCTTGGCAGGTATTCTGCCACTCCTCTTGTTCCGGCGTGCTTTGGTCGATGCGACTCGGGTTGCGAAGGTGAAGCTTGTGGCGACTAAAGGGTACATGCGCAAGCCGGGCGCTCGTCAGCCGCGCAAGAGGACGGCGATTTTCACCGAAGGGGAAGTGACGGAAGTCGAGTACCTGAAATACCTCGTCAGCAGATTGGGCATACCCAAGGAACTTGTGGAATTCTTTCCGTCGGAGCATACCGACCCGAAGGGGCTTGTCAACGATGCGGTAGCAGCGAAAGATTTAAACAGGAGCAGGGCGAAACGCAAGAAAGAGGGGCTTATTGAGAACTGGTGGGTTCTTGTGGACACGGAATGCGGAAGGGACGGTCTGGCCGAGGCGGTCCAGAAGGCTAAAAGCAACAAGATTTGGCTGGGTTTTTGCGATCCCAGCATCGAGTTCTGGTTGCTGCTTCATTTTCGGTACACTACCCAGTCTTTCGGAAGCGTCAAAGAACTCATCAAGCAGCTCAAGAAAGAGCTTCCTGGTTACGATGAGGGAAACAAGCATCCGAATATGGAAACGCTGTTCCCCCGGCTTCCAAAAGCGCTAAACCATGCCTCAAAACTGAGGAAGAATCACACTTGGCAGGGTTATGGCTCGCCTCGTGCGGATGTCGATCTCCTTGTGGAAGAGCTGAACTGCCAAGCGAATAGGGGCGGCGAGCTGTTTGAGAGAAACGAGCCAAGCTGGAACGATCTTTCAATGCATCATTGCGGTTTCAACTGAGAAGGACGAGCGCGGAATCAACCTCGTTGCTCGCGGCTTTCGTTCGGCTGCTGTGTTTCGGTTGCGTCCTAGGCTGTGTTTTGCCTAGAACCGCTACAGGCCACCGGCTGCGAAACCAACCGATGACCTGCGATTCCCAATGGTGCCCCCGGCGCGATTCGAACGCGCGGCACCCGCTTTAGGAGAGCGGTGCTCTGTCCCCTGAGCTACGGAGGCGCGTTTGATATTGTAGCATTAATCGTCCGGCTTGCCCCGAGCTTGCAGGACGCCTTGCAGGACGCATAAAAAAAGCGATGCGCCCGAAGACGCATCGCGGAGATTCCTAGTTCTTGTTGGTGTCGTCGGTTGGCTTGGGATCCGGCGTGGGGGATGGCGTAACTGCCTGGAAGGTCACGTTCACGTTGACGTTCGCCTTCACATTCGAGATGGTGAAGGTGCCGCCTGACTTCGGCACGTCGTCCAAGCCGCTGGCCGATGCTACTTCGTAGCCGCTATCGGGCGTGATGGTGATGGTGACGCTGTCGCCCTCGGTTACCGACGAAGCGCTGGCCGAGATCTTGCCGCCTCCATTCGCGTTGACCGCGACGGAGAACGTCTTCTTCTCGGGCCCCTTGCTCAGCGTTAGCGCCACCAAGCCGTCCTTTTGCAGCTTCGAGCCTGCTGCGGGTGTTTGGGCGAGCACCGTGCCTTCCGGCTGGTCGCTGGCCTCGTAGGTGTAGTTGTCGGTATCCACGATCAGGCCTGCGTTATTCAGCGTGGTCACGGCGTTTCCGCGCGACATGCCCACCACGTTGGGAACCTCGATGCCTTCGGAGCCTAGCGACAGGTAGTACGTGACCACGGTGTCCTTGGCTACGTTCTCGCCTGCTGCGATGTCCTGGCGCGCCACGTGGTCTTTCTCGACGGTGTCGGAGTACTCGGCGGCTCCCTTTGCGTACTTCAGCCCGCTGGCCGTGAGCGCTTTCTGCGCTTGATCGGCAGTCATGCCCGTCAGATCGGGCACGGTGATCTCTTGCACGCCCTTCGACACGGTGAGGTTGATCTTAGTGCCCTTGGCCTGCTTGCTGTCGCCCTTCGGATCCTGGCTGATCACCTTGCCGGATTCGACCTTGTCGTCGAACGACTCCTCCACCTTCCCCAGCTCGAAACCGGCTCCTTCGATGGCGGCTGTGGCCTGATCCACCGTCTGGCCTACCACGCTGGGAACGGCGACCTTGTCTTTGTCGTTCCCGCTGCCCGACATGAGGGCGAACGCGATGCCGCCTACCACGGCAAGAGCCGCGATGATGCCGATGACGATGGCGATGGTCTTCTTGTTGTTCTTCTTCCCGCTGGTGTTGTTCGCGTTGTAGGAGCGCTGCGCCGCGGTGGGGGATGCGGGGCTGACGCCGCCCATCGCGGGCATGACGGCCGTGCCGTCGGCCACGCCGACGGGGGGCACCACGCCGCCCATGACCACGGTCTCGGCGCTGGTGAAGCCTTCGCCCAGGTTGACGGGCCGTCCGGCCAGGTAGTCGTTCAGCGCGAGGCGCATGTCCTTCGCGGTGGCGAAGCGGTCGGCCGGGTTCTTCGCGATGGCCTTCATGATGATGGCCTCGAGCGCGGGATCGATATCGGGGTTGATCTCGCGCGGCGGCACGGGCAGGTCGTTGACCTGCTTCATGGCCACGCTCACGGCATCGGGTCCGTCGAACGGCAAGCGTCCCGTGGCCGACTCGTACAGCACGATGCCCAGCGAGTAGATGTCGCTGGTGGCGGTGAGGTCCTTGCCCTGCGCCTGCTCGGGGGAGATGTAGTGAGCCGTGCCCAGCACCGAGGAGGTTTGGGTCATGACGGAATTCTTCGCGCGCGCGATGCCGAAGTCCATGACCTTCACGTTGCCGTCGGGCTGCACCATGATGTTCTGCGGCTTGATGTCGCGGTGGATGATGTCCAGTCCGTGCGCCACGGAAAGCGCCTGGCATACCTGCGAGCCGATCTCGGCGACTTTGCGCTGGTTGATGGCGCCGCGCTCGATGATGGCGGTTTTAAGGTCGGACCCGCGCACGAACTCCATGACGATGTAATAGGTGCCCTCGTCCTGACCCCAATCGTACACGTTCACGATGTAGGGGCTCTGGAGGTTGGCTGCAGCGGCGGCTTCCTGCTTGAAGCGCTGCGTGAAGTTCGGGTCGGCGGCGTATTGGGGCAGCATGACCTTCACGGCGACCAGACGGCCAAGCACGTTGTCCTGCGCCCGGTACACCTCTGCCATACCGCCGATGCCGATGCGCTCGGTTATCTGGTAGCGGTTGTTGAATACCCTGCCTATCATGTTTCCGGTCACGTTTTAGCTCCTTTAGGTTACATGCTGGGCTGTATACTTCTTCCAGACAGTATACGGGCCATCAGCATACCTTATCTACAAAAGTCCCTGAACTTCCAAAGCTGTTTTCAATACATTCTGCGCTTTAGCGGTTCCCACTCCCTCTTCGCCGTCCTCGATGACGATGGCCACCACGACGCGCGGATCCTCGGCCGGCGCCATGCCCACGAACCAGCTGTCGTTGCCGTTCTCCTTCTCGGCGGTGCCGGTTTTGCCGGCTACGTCGATGCCGGGGATGGCGGCCGCGGTGCCGGTGCCGTTCTGCACGACGCCCAGCAGCACGTCGCGCACGCGTCCGGCCGTGGTCTTGCTGACGGCTTGCATCAGTTTCGTCGGAGAGGCCGAGAAGCTGCGTTCGCCGTTGGCGTTGTTCACGCTGTCGACGAGGTAGGGCTGCATGATGACGCCGTCGTTGGCGATGGCTGTGCCCACCATGGCCATCTCGAGCACGGTGGCCTGGGGGCCGGCCGGGCTCTCGCGCCGGGGCGCGTGGTGTCTCCCACCGGCTCGCCGGCGGCTGCCCATGCCAGCTCCCAGGGACTCTTTTGCAGGTCCTCGGCCGAGGGCATGAGTGATTCGGGCGTGTACAGCGGGAAGTCGATCTCCTTGTTGAAGCCGAAGCTCTCGGCTCCGGCGACCAGCTTGTCAGCGCCCATCTCTACGCCTAGCTGGCCGAACACCGTGTTCGACGAAAGCTCGGTTGCTTGGGCCAAGGTGAGGCTGCCGTAGTTCGCTTTGTTGAAGTTAGAGACGGTTGCGTTGCCGATCTCCATGGTGCCGGGCGAGGAGAACACCGTGTCCTCGTCGGCCACGTCGTCCTCGAGCGCGGTGGCCAGCGTGACGATCTTGAACGTGGAGCCCGGTGCGTACAGCGATCCTGCCGCGCGATCGACGAGGGTGCTGTCGTCAGGGTTCGCGTTCGCCTGCTCGATGACCGCCGCGAAGTCGGCCGCGTTGTATGTGGGAGCCGAGGCCATGGCCAGGATGGCGCCTGTGTCGGGATCCATCACCACGCACGCGCCCTTGCGTCCGGCAAGCGCATCCTGCGCGGCTTGCTGGATCTTCGAGTTGAGGGTGAGCGTCACGTCGTTTCCCGCGGTGCCGATGCCGGCGAACGAGTTCAGCACGTCGGTCCACGATGCGAAGTTCTCTTCGCCTTTCAGCGTGTCGTTGTACGCCTTCTCGATGCCGGAGTTGCCGAACTGAGGCGACGAGTAGCCTACCACGTGGCTGGCCAAGTCGCCCGCCGGGTACTCTCGCTCGTAGGTGCCGTCTTCCTCCTTCACGCTGCGCGCTAACACCACGCCGTCGTACGTGGCGATGGTGCCGCGCTCCGAGCGCGCTTCTTTCGCAAGCGTATGGTTGTTTCCCGGCATGTTCTGGTAATAGTCGGCCTGCACCACCATGATGAGCGTGAGGTTCGCTACCAGCAGCGCGAACAGGGCGGAGCACAAGAGCATGCTGTGGTTCAGGCGCTTGCCCAGCGACACGCGGCCCAGTACGCTGTTGGCGTGCAGCGAGGTGGTGGCGCTGGCCATCTCCTGACCCACGCCCGTGCCCTCGTCGCCGCAGCGCAGCAGGAAGCCTACGATGATGAAGCTGGCCAAAAGCGACGAGCCGCCCTGGCTGATGAAGGGCAGGGTAAGACCCGTCAGCGGGATGAGCCTGGTCACGCCGCCTACGATGATGAACGCCTGCAGCACGATCATGGACGTGAGACCCACGGCCACAAACGAGCTGACGTCGCTCTTCGCGCGCGCCGCCGTCACGAAGCCGCGCACGGCGAAGCACAGGAACAGCAGCAGCACGCCGGCCGCGCCCAGAAGGCCGATCTCTTCTGCGATGGCCGCGAAGATGAAGTCGCTCTCAACGACGGGGATCTGATCCGCCAGGCCGCGCCCGATGCCGACGCCGAACAAGTCGCCGTCCGCGATGGAGTAGATGGCCTGCGTCAGCTGGTAGCCCGTGTTCTGCGCATCGGCGAAGGGGTCGAGCCAGGTGTTCACGCGCACCTGCACGTGGCCGAAGGCCATGAACGCGCCGATGCCGCCGATGGCGATGAGACCCAAACCGATGACCAGGTAGAACTTCTTTCCCGTAGCCACGTACAGCATGACCAGGAACACGAAGAAGAACACGAGCGCGCTGCCCAGATCCTTCTCGAACACGACGATGACCAGCGCGATGCCCCACATCAGCAGCAGCGGCAGCAACGTTCGGATGTCGGGAAGCCTGAACGGGCCCACGCGCCAGGTGAACACCGACAGCATCTCGCGGTTCTGCGCGAGGTAGCCCGCCAGGAACAGCACGATGACGATTTTGGCGATCTCGCCCGGTTGGAAGGAGTAGCTGCCGATATGCAGCCAGATGCGGCTGCCGTAAATCTCCTGGCCGAGGCCCGGAACCAGCGGCGACAGCAGCAGCAGGAAGCCCACGATCATGAGCGTGTACTTGTAGTTCGCCACCTTGTCGAGGTTGCGTACGAACACCAGCACCAGCACCATGCACGCTACGCCCACGAACAGCCACATCACCTGGCCGACGGCCAGGTTGGGCGCCAGGCTGGTGACGAACGCGATGCCGATTCCGGACAGCGCGAACGAGAGGGGCAGCAGGGCCGGGTCGGCGTTGGCGGCGAACTTGCGCACGGCGAGGTGCGCGATGACGAAGGCCACGAAGATGGCCGCCGGTACGCCGAGGGTGGTCATGTCGAGCG
>ENA-OQAB01001377-OQAB01001377.1-human-gut-metagenome-genome-assembly--contig:-NODE-1377-length-11514-cov-2.598665_pt1 | contig 11514 bp, 16 predicted proteins | sample MGYA00242490_ERZ504517 | MGnify/ENA primary metagenome ERZ504517 (study PRJEB26092, sample SAMD00036298) | human gut metagenome | host: Homo sapiens | study: EMG produced TPA metagenomics assembly of...
CATGATGGTCCAGGAATTAGAACAAACTATATTTTTTAAAGGCTGTCCATTAAGAATGTAAGTGGTGTTCTAATCCTGAATCACAACTAAAAGCAGTTCAAATTTTGTGGGGATCATAACAAAATGTACGCATTGCATGACCTGTATCAATAATTGTCCTACAGGTGCGATTAAATTAATTGCAGATAAAATTATTATTGATCAAAATAAATGTAATGGAATGTTTGAGATGTGTTAAATAAATGATCCTCAAATTGCCCTAAAAAAATGAAGGTGAGTATAAAAACAATTGATGAAATTGTGAAAAGTTTGACAACTATGTAAAGTGTATAAACTGATAGCTAATATTATGAGTTTCTACAAAATTAGTTGTTTTGTGGGAAAAGAGATTGAAATGAGAATTTTTGTGTGATATGATTTTACATAACTTAAGAACGAACCATGAGAGAAGAGCGAGGTAAAAAACAACAGAAATGTTGTAGTTTGTCTTGCTCCTTTTATAGTCAAAGGAGGTAAGTATGTCAAAAAACAAAATGGAAGCTTGCAGAGGCATTAAAGAAACTGATGAAAAGAGAAAAGCCTTCATAAAATTACGATTCAAGATATTGTGGAAGAAAGTGGACTGACAAGACAGTCGTTCTATTATCATTTTCATGATATTTGTGAAATTATTGAATGGATTTGTAAAAACACTCTTTTAGAAAAGTGTGATGTGGAAGAAAAAACGCCGGATTGTTGGATCTATACACTTTTTGAAAATGCACATGCAGACAGAAATTTTTACAGGAAAGTGATTCAGGAATTTGGTCGGGAATTGTTGGAAAAAGCAGTTATAACTGATGTGGAAGAGCGCATGAAAAGAATGCTCTCTGTTTATAAAATAGAAGAAAATGAAGTGCTCACTTTTTTGACGACATCTCTTTTGAATTATGTGATCATAGTAGCGGAAACGTATGATGATAAGATTGGTCATGAGCAGATCGAACATATTCTTCTGTTTTTGAAAAATGGGATGCAGGAATATTGTCACAATCAGAATAATGTGCAATGTGCATAAAAATAAATTTTTAACAATATAAAACTATACAAAATATATAAAATGTATAATGACAAAAAATAAAAAAGGTGGTAATATGATTACAATAAGTAATGTGAAAAATGCTAAAAAGAAAAAGGAGGATGTATTCACATGGCAAAATATGTAATGGCACTAGATGCAGGAACAACGAGCAACAGATGTATTTTATTTAATGAAAAAGGCGAGATGTGCAGCGTGGCACAACGGGAATTCACGCAGTATTTTCCACAACCTGGATGGGTGGAACATGATGCAGATGAGATTTGGGCAAGCCAGCTTGGCGTAGCTGTGGAAGCAATGAATATGATCGGGGCAACCGCAGAGGAGATCGCAGCAATTGGTATCACAAATCAGAGAGAGACAGCGATTGTGTGGGATAAGAATACAGGGGAACCGGTATATCACGCAATAGTATGGCAGTGTAGAAGAACTTCTGAATATTGCGACTCTTTGAAGGAGAAAGGGCTGACAGAAAAATTCAGAGAAAAGACAGGACTTGTCATCGATGCTTATTTTTCAGCGACAAAGGTAAAATGGATCTTAGATAATGTACCGGGAGCAAGAGAGCGGGCGGAAAAAGGAGAGTTATTGTTCGGTACAGTTGAGACATGGCTGATCTGGAAATTGACGAAAGGCGCTGTGCACGTAACAGATTATTCAAATGCGTCACGCACAATGCTCTTTAATATCAACACACTTGAATGGGATGATGAGATTTTAGCAGAATTGGATATTCCAAAATCAATGCTTCCGGAAGCTAAACCTTCAAGTTGTATTTATGGAGAAGCAGATCCAGCATTTTTAGGAGGACCAATTCCAATTGCGGGTGCTGCGGGCGACCAGCAGGCTGCTTTGTTCGGACAGACATGTTTTACTGCGGGAGAAGCAAAAAATACATATGGTACGGGATGTTTCTTATTGATGAACACAGGCGAGAAACCTGTTTTTTCAAAGAATGGTCTTGTAACAACAATTGCATGGGGATTAGACGGAAAAGTTAACTATGCGTTGGAAGGTTCCATTTTTGTGGCAGGTGCGGCTGTACAATGGCTTCGTGATGAGATGCGAATCATCGATTCTTCACCGGACTCTGAATATATGGCGAAAAAAGTAAAAGACACAAATGGATGTTACGTAGTACCGGCATTTACTGGTTTGGGAGCTCCGCACTGGGATCAATATGCAAGAGGAACTATTGTAGGAATTACACGTGGTGTTAATAAGTATCATATTATCCGTGCTACTTTTGGAATCATTGGCATATCAGGTAAATGATGTTTTAGATGCGATGAAAGCAGATTCGGGAATTTCACTTGCAGCGTTAAAAGTAGATGGAGGAGCAAGCGCAAATGATTTCTTGATGCAGACACAGGCTGATATTATTGATGCGCCGGTTAATCGTCCGCAATGTGTAGAGACAACTGCTATGGGAGCTGCTTATCTTGCAGGTTTGGCAGTTGGATATTGGGCAAACAAAGAGGATGTAATAAAGAACTGGGCGATTGATAAGACGTTCAAACCATCTATTACGGAAGAAGACCGTATGGCTAGAATCAAAGGCTGGAATAAGGCTGTAAAATATGCTTACGGATGGGCAAAAGAAGATTAAGGATTGTGAAAAGTGAAAGGGGGATCTTTATATGTTACCATATATAGCTGAATTTTTAGGAACAATGATGCTGATCTTACTTGGAGATGGTGTTGTAGCCAATGTAACATTGAATAAATCCGGAATGAAAGGTGCGGGTTCGATTCAGATCACATTTGCCTGGGGTCTTGCAGTTATGATACCAGCTTATATTTTTGGAGCGGCTTCCGGTGCATCTTTTAATCCGGCGCTCACGCTGGCACTGGCGATTGATGGAAGCTTTGACTGGGCATTGGTACCAGGATATATTATTGCTCAGTTTGCAGGTGCGTTTGTAGGCGCCTGTCTGGTATATATTTTATTCAAAGAACAGTTCGATGCGACACCGGAACCTGCTGCAAAATTAGGAGCATTTTCTACAAGTCCATCAGTTCCGAATCTTCCACTAAATATTTTGAGCGAAGCAATCGGAACATTCGTATTAGTGTTTGCTATCAAAGGAATCGCAAACGTGGATGGAATTGCAGGTGGATTGGATAAATTCTTAGTATTTGGAATTATTGTATCAGTTGGTATGTCACTAGGTGGGCTTACAGGATATGCCATCAATCCGGCACGTGATATCGGACCTCGTTTGGCACACGCTATACTGCCGATTAAAGGAAAAGGATCTTCTAATTGGGGATATGCAATTGTTCCATTGGTAGGACCGATTATCGGTGCGATTGTGGCAGTGCTTTTGTATGGAGCAATTCCATGGTAAAGATAAGAAAAATTGAATACCGCAAACGATAGGAGAAAAGAGTCAGGCGTTTTAGAATCGGGTAGTGCCCGGGTCTTTGCCTGACTCTGTCTTATTTTAAGTAAATTATAATTAAAAAGGAGATAGAAAAATGTATGATGTTATGATTGTAGGTGCAGGTGTTGTAGGCTGCGCAATTGCAAGAGAATTATCAAAGTATCAGGTGAATGCCTGTGTGATTGAAAAGGATGAAGATGTATGTAACGGAACATCGAAGGCGAACAGTGCGATTGCGCATGCCGGATTTGATGCAAAGCCGGGAACACTGAAGGCGAAGCTGAATGTGGAAGGAAATCTAATGATGGAACAATTGTCAAAAGAATTAGATTTTCCGTTTAAACAAACAGGAGCGTTTGTTGTCTGCGTGCGTGAGGAGGATAAACCAAAGTACAGGAACTGCTTGACAAGGGTGTTCAAAATGGCGTGAAAGGGCTTCGTATCCTAAATAAAGAAGAAGCGCATGAAATGGAACCAAATCTTACAGATCAGGTTGTTGCTGCACTCTATGCACCGACATCCGGAATTGTATGTCCGTTTAATATGGACGATCGCCTTTGCGGAAAATGCAGTTGAAATGGCGTGGAATTTAAACTGAACACAAGTGTAGAGAACATTAGTAAGACGGAGAACGGTTATCTTGTGGAGACGTCGAAAGGAACATTTGAGACAAAAGCGGTTGTGAATGCTGCTGGTGTCTATGCTGATGAAATTCATAATATGGTATCCGAAGATAAGCTGAAAATCGTGGCAAGACGAGGGGTATTACTGCCTGTTAGATAAGACGGCGGGAAAATCATGTAAGCAGGACAATTTTTCCATTGCCAAATGAATTGGGAAAGGGAGTATTGGTATCTCCGACAGTACATGGTAATCTGATTGTAGGACCGACAGCTATGGATGTAGAAGACAAAGAAGCAAACAATGTGAGACAGGAAGGAATTGATTTCCTGATGGAAAAAGCAGGAGAATCTGTTGCAAATCTTCCGATGCGCCAGGTGATCACTTCTTTTGCAGGATTGAGAGCTCGCGAGAGTAAAGGAGACTTTACAATCGGAGAGGCAAGGGATGCGAAAAACTTCTTTGATGCAGCAGGAATTGAATCACCGGGACTTACAAGTGCTCCTGCAATTGGAGTGATGGTTGCAACTATGGTGAAAGATGCACTGCAGCTTCCGGTAAATGGAAAAATTCGTGGCACAGAGAAAAGGTGTCTTGAATCCGCAGACACTTTCGAAGGAAGAACGGGCGGCATTGATTAAAGAAAATCCAACATACGGAAACATTATCTGCAGATGTGAAACGGTGACAGAAGGAGAAATTATTGACGCAATTCAGCGTCCTTTGGGAGCACGTTCATTAGATGGTGTGAAACGTCGGACAAGAGCAGGAATGGGACGTTGCCAGTCGGGCTTTTGCTCACCGAAAACGATGGAAATTCTTTCGCGCGAACTTGGAATTGATATGGCGGAAGTGACAAAATCAGGCGGCGAATCAAAAATTATCGTAGGAATGAATAAAGATCATCTGTAGAAAGAGGAGGCATATACATGAAATCATATGATATTGTGATTGTAGGAGGAGGACCGGCAGGACTTGCTGCTGCGGCTTCTGCAAAGGAACACGGAATTGACAGCATCTTAATTTTAGAAAGAGACAAGGAACTTGGTGGTATTTTAAATCAGTGTATTCATAACGGATTTGGACTTCATACATTTAAAGAAGAGTTAACAGGACCTGAGTATGCAGGAAGATTCATAGAAAAAGTGGAAGAACTTGGAATTACATATGAACTTAATACGATGGTGATGGATATTTCAAAAGATAAGGTTGTCACAGCGATGAACCGAGAGGAAGGGCTGTTTGAGATTCAGGCAAAAGCAATTATTTTGGCAATGGGATGCCGCGAACGTCCTCGAGGTGCGCTAAATATTCCGGGGTATCGTCCGGCTGGAATTTTTTCTGCAGGAACGGCGCAAAGACTAGTTAATATGGAAGGATATTTGCCGGGAAGAGAAGTTGTGATATTGGGCTCCGGCGATATTGGACTTATTATGGCAAGAAGAATGATGCTGGAAGGGGCTCATGTGAAAGTGGTTGCAGAGTTAATGCCATATTCCGGCGGGCTGAAAAGAAATATTGTGCAATGTCTGGATGATTATGGAATTCCTTTGAAATTAAGCCATACGGTTATTGATATTGACGGAAAAGAGAGAGTCAAAGGTGTCACACTTGCTCAGGTAGATGAAAAAGGCAAACCGATCAAAGGGACAGAAGAATATATTCCATGTGATACATTGTTGCTGTCAGTTGGACTTATCCCGGAAAATGAACTTTCAAGAGGACTTGATATCGATATGGAACGAGTGACTTCCGGACCGGTAGTAAACGAGAGCCTTGAGACAAGTATGGAAGGTGTTTTTGCATGCGGAAATGTACTTCATGTACATGATCTTGTCGATTTCGTGTCAGAAGAGGCTGCTATGGCAGGGAAAAACGCAGTGAAATACATCAAGGGCGAGCTGGCAGCCGCTGACAAGAAAATTGATCTTGTACCGGAAGATGGTGTTCGATATACAGTTCCGAAATATATCCGTCCGGAAAATATGGATGAGAAACTGACGGTTCGTTTTCGTGTCGGAGGCGTGTTCAAAAATTGTTATATCAGTACATATTTTGATGGGGAACGTATTATGAGAAGAAAACGTCCGGTTGTAGCGCCTGGTGAAATGGAAGAGATCAAACTTACAAAAGAGCAGTTGAGCCAATATCCGGATCTGAAGAAAATAACCATAAAGGTTGAAAAGGAGTAGTGATAAGGATGGAAAAAAGAGAATTGATTTGTATCGGATGTCCTTTGGGATGTATGATTTCGGTGGAATTGGAAGGAAAAGAGGTAAAAAATGTGACAGGAAATACTTGCCCAAGAGGAAAGGTGTATGCGGAGAAAGAAGTAACGAATCCTATGCGGATTGTGACAAGCAGTGTGCGGGTAAGCGGAGGGGATAAAGTGTCGGTCTCCGTAAAAACAAAAAGCGATATTCCAAAGGGGAAAATTTTTGATGTGGTGCGGGACTTGAAAGATGTTGTGGCGAAAGCACCGATAAAAATCGGAGACATATTAGTGAAAGATGTAGCTGAAACAGGGGTAGACATTGTTGCAACTGCAAATGTGAATCAGAAATAGAAATAAAGTCAGGGACGGAGTTTTTGCTTCGTCCCTGATTACGTCTTGAATAAAAAATATAAGTCGTGTATAATGAATTCGCATATTGATAGTAAGATACCGGAGGCAAATTGTGAATAATAAAAACGCAAATGAATTGTTAAATAAAATAGATAAAAATTATGAACAGATGAGTAAAGGACAAAAACTGCTGGCAGATTATATTTTGAAAAATTATGACAAAGCAGTATTTCTTACCGCAGCAAAACTTGGGAAAGTGGTGGGGGTCAGTGAGTCTACTGTTGTCAGATTTGCAACGCAGTTGGGGTATCAAGGGTATCCGGGATTTCAGAAAGCACTAGAAGAGCTTGTGCGGAATAAATTAAATTCGATTCAGCGCATGGAAGTGACGTATGGTCGGATCAGTCAGTCGGAAATTTTTGGCATCGGTTCTTCAGTCGGATATTGAAAAAATCAAGCTTACACTTGCCAATATGGATCAGAATGCATTTGAGCTTGCCGTGGACACTATTTTGAATGCAAAACGTATATATGTGGTGGGAATTCGAAGTTGTGCACCGCTGGCTAATTTTCTGAGTTTTTATCTGAATTTGATTTTCGCTAATGTGACATCGGTTCACACAAACAGCTCAAGCGAGATTTTTGAACAGCTTATACGGATCGGGGCGGAGGATGTGATTATCGGCATCAGTTTTCCGCGATATTCAATGCGTACGTTGAAGGCGCTGGAATTTGCGAGCAACCGGAAAGCAAAGGTGATCACACTGACAGACAGTGTACATTCTCCAATGACATTATATTCATCCTGCAATCTGATTGCGAGAAGCGATATGGCATCTATTGTAGATTCGCTGGTTGCTCCGTTAAGTGTTGTGAACGCACTTGTGGTGGCATTATGCATGAAAAAACAGAAAGACGTCATTGCCACCCTTGAGACACTGGAACAAATCTGGGATGAATATCAGGTATACAGCAGCGATGAATTGAATCAGGTAGACGATTCGGTGTCGCTTAATTTTAAAGAAAATGAGGAAACGTAGATGAGTAAAGTACTTGTGATAGGAGGCGGTGCGGCAGGAATGTTTGCCGCAATTTTTGCCGCTTATAATGGAAATGAAGTTCATATTTTTGAAAAGAACGAAAAACTTGGAAAGAAGCTGTTTATCACAGGAAAAGGGCGCTGTAATATTACAAATGCAAGTGATATGGATACTTTGTTTGCCTCTGTGGTGACAAACCCTAAATTTTTATACAGTAGTTTTTACGGTTATGACAATCAGAATGTGATTGAATTTTTTGAAAGAATCGGTGTGAGAACAAAGGTTGAGCGTGGGAATAGAGTGTTTCCGGTGTCAGATCACTCGTCGGATGTCATCGGCGCATTGACAAAAGAATTACATCAGCATTGGCGTTTCGATTCATCTGCATACAGAAGTGAAAAGGGTTGTCGGCGAGGGCCGATTTGAATACTTGGAAACGAAGGATGGGAAAAAGATTACGGGAGACGCATGTATTGTTGCGACAGGTGGATTTTCTTATCAGACGACCGGATCGACGGGAGACGGATATCGTTTTGCAGAAGAAACAGGACATCAAGTTACTGATATTATGCCGGCGCTTGTCCCGTTGGAGCTTAAAGAAACCTACGTAAAAGAACTTCAGGGGTTGTCGCTTCGGAATGTGACTGCAGCGATATATGATGGAAAGAAAAAGTTGTATGAAGATTTTGGTGAGATGCTGTTTACGCATTATGGAGTGAGCGGACCTTTGATGCTCAGCGCGAGCAGTTATATCGGAAAACAGTTGAAAAGAAGTGAACTGAAATTGGTTATTGATTTGAAGCCGGCATTGTCTTTTGAACAGCTGGACCAAAGAGTGCTCAGAGACTTTGAAGAGAATAAGAATAAGCAGTTTAAAAATGCTGTTACCAAGCTGTTTCCGGGAAAACTGCTCCCGGTGATGCTTAAGTTAAGCGGTATTGATGTTGAAAAAAAGGTGAATCTGATCTCGAAAGAAGAGCGTCACCAATTTGTGCATTTGATGAAAAATTTTACGTGGACTATCACAAGGCTGAGAGATTTCAACGAAGCGATCATCACAAAGGGCGGAGTGAAGGTGAAAGAGATCAATCCTTCTACAATGGAGTCAAAACTGGTGAGCGGACTTTATTTTGTGGGGGAAGTATTGGATCTGGATGCGCTGACAGGTGGATTTAATTTACAGATTGCATGGTCGACAGCGTATGCAGCGGGAAGCAGCATTTTTTAAAGCAGGAGGAGAAAGAATGGGATATAATATAGCAATTGACGGACCAGCTGGTGCGGGAAAAAGTACAATAGCAAAAAGAGTGGCGAAAGAGTTGGGATATGTATATGTAGATACCGGGGCAATGTACCGGGCGCTTGCAATCTATTTTCTCAATCAGGGGCTTGGCACAGATGACACAGAAAAGATTGCGGAAGCATGCAAGCATGCGGAAGTGACTCTGCAGTATGAGAACGGCGTACAGCAGGTGTATTTGAATGGTGAGAATGTGACTGGTTTTCTGCGGGAAGAAGCTGTCGGAAATATGGCTTCCGTCACATCGGCAATTCCAGAAGTACGGGCACAACTTTTAGAATTACAAAGAGAGATGGCAAGAACAAAAGATGTTGTCATGGACGGAAGGGATATCGGTACAAATGTGCTGCCGAATGCAGAGGTCAAAGTATACTTGACTGCAAGCGTGCAGACAAGGGCGAACAGAAGATATCTGGAGCTGTCAGACAAAGGACAGGAGTGTAGCCTTGAAGATATTGCTCGTGATATCGAAGAACGAGATACAAGAGATATGAACCGCGAAACTGCTCCATTGAGACAGGCGGAAGATGCTGTGTTGATCGACAGTTCCGATATGAGTATTGATGAAGTGGTAGAAGCAATCAAAAATCTTTGCAAATAGAGGTGTTTATGACAAGGCAAGACGGAAAGAGGATGCTGCTTTTTATCCTGCTCATTTTCTTGGATGGGACTGATTTTCTTTTTTTCAGCGAAACCAGCGGTACAGTCTGCAAAGATGAAGCACCTCGGTAGGAAAAATGATCGGGAGAGTGGTGGTACCGGAATTTGAAGAGTGGAGCGACACGAAACAAGATGCATTTGCAAAGAAGATCGATTTTGCAGTGAGAAAAAGCGCCCATGCATGTGAATATGCAGCGCTTAGTGTATTGTTTTTTGTGAACTATAAAAAGAAGAGCAGAAAGATAAAACAGATAGTGGGAATGAGTGCGCTAAGTACTGCTCTGTATGCAGTGACAGATGAGATTCATCAGTTATTTGTGCCGGGAAGGAGCGGGCAGATTACAGATGTGATCTTAGACAGCTGCGGTGGATTGATCGGAGCGGTTCTGTCGGCAATCATATTATACCTGATAAGAAAGAGGAAAAAAGATGGAAGTTAGACTTGCAAAAACAGCAGGATTTTGTTTTGGGGTAAAAAGAGCTGTGGAGACGGTGTATGAACAGGCTCAAAAACGAAGCGATGTGAAGATATATACTTATGGTCCGATCATCCACAATGAAGAGGTCGTCAAAGATATGCGAAGCAAGGGTGTTGAGGTGATTTATACACAGGAGGAACTGATGCAGCTGCAAAGTGGTGTGGTGATCATTCGCTCTCATGGTGTCGCGAAAGAAATTTATAAAACTTTAGAGGAACGGGGGCTGAGCTGTGTAGATGCAACCTGTCCGTTTGTAAAAAAGATTCACCGTATTGTTGAAAAAGAGAGTATGGAAGGAAAGCATATTGTAATCATAGGTGATGAGTCACATCCGGAGGTGCAGGGAATCAAAGGATGGGCAGAAAATGACGTCACAGTGATTAAAACAGTGGAAGATGCACAAAAATTTCATGTTTCCTCTGATGTAAAAGTGTGTGTTGTATCTCAGACGACATTTAATTACAATAAATTCAAATATTTAGTTGAAATTATTTCTAAAAAGAGTTATGATATAAGTGTTTTAAATACAATTTGCAGTGCAACGAAGGAAAGGCAGGAAGAAGCTGATCAGATTGCAAGAAAAGTGGATGCTATGATCGTAATTGGAGATAAACATAGTTCCAACACGCAAAAGCTATTTGAAATATGTGATAAAGCATGTAACAATACGTACTATATACAGACACTTGACGATTTGGATATGAATCAATTAAAGTCGGTAAAAACGGTAGGTATTACAGCTGGGGCATCAACGCCCAAGAATATAATTGAGGAGGTTCAAAATAATGTCAGAATTAACTTTGAACAAATGTTAGAAGAGTCTTTTAAAACAATACGTAATGGAGAGGTTGTAGATGGAACTGTCATTGATGTGAAACCAGATGAGATCATCTTGAATATAGGCTACAAAGCAGACGGTATCATTACTCGCAGTGAGTATACAAACGAACCAAATGTTGATTTGACTACAATTGTATCTGTAGGTGATACAATGACAGCAAAAGTATTGAAAGTAAATGACGGCGAAGGACAAGTGTTGTTAACATATAAGAGATTAGCAGCAGAAAAAGGAAATGAAAGATTAAAAGAAGCTTTTGAGAACAAAGAAGTATTGAAAGCGACAGTAGCTCAGATTCTTGGAGGAGGATTAAGTGTTGTTGTTGATGAAGCAAGAGTATTTATCCCTGCAAGTTTAGTGTCTGACACTTACGAAAAAGATCTTAGCAAATATCAGGTCAGGAGATTGAATTTGTTATCAGCGAATTCAATCCAAGAAGAAACCGTGTGATCGGTGACAGAAGACAACTTTTAGTAGCTGAAAAAGCAGAATTACAGAAAGAATTATTTGCAAAATTAAAAGTCGGAGATGTTGTGGAAGGATAC
>ENA-OQAB01001378-OQAB01001378.1-human-gut-metagenome-genome-assembly--contig:-NODE-1378-length-11514-cov-2.596294_pt1 | contig 11514 bp, 13 predicted proteins | sample MGYA00242490_ERZ504517 | MGnify/ENA primary metagenome ERZ504517 (study PRJEB26092, sample SAMD00036298) | human gut metagenome | host: Homo sapiens | study: EMG produced TPA metagenomics assembly of...
GTTGGGGAAGATCAGGAACCTATGCTCGAACAATGTCGGGAAATTGTGCGCAAGTTCAATTCCGTTTACGGGGAAACCTTGACGGAACCGGATATTTATCTGCCGCCTATAAAAGCTTGGTTATCGGCTGCCAAGGGATTGATGGCAAAGCCAGATGAGCAAATCCTTGGGACAACTAGTATCTATCTTTCCGACGATGCTGAAACCGTGAAAAGAAAACATGTCCATGTACACGGATCCCACTCATCCTCCAGGTTTCCGATCCTGGGGGCACGTGGAAGGCAATACAGGTCTTTACTTATCTTGACGCGTTTTCGAAACCAGAACATTTTGCGCAGTTCCTGCCGGAATATAATAACCTTGATGAACTGAAGGATCACTACCGCCAAGGCGGCTTAGGGGATGTGAAAATCAAGAAGTTCCTCAATAAGGTCATGGAGACCTTCCTTGAACCGATCCGTACCCGCCGCAGATCGTGGGAAGAACACCCGGACGACGTGTATGACATCCTTAAAGCAGGAAGCAAACAAGCTTCCCAAAAGGCTGGAGAGACCCTCGCTGAGGTTCGCCGGTCTATGCGGATCAATTATTTTGAGGACCGCAGTCTCCTGAAATAAGGAAGCGAAGACATTTTTTCTTGTCATTGAACTGAATCATCTGGAAAGGGAAGGGGCCGTGGCGGCGCTTCCTTTTCTTCATGCAAAGGAGCTGAAGCTATGGCCCATTCCTCAACCACTATGGATATGACGAAGGGGAGTATCTGGAAAAGCCTTTTCCTTTTTTCACTGCCGCTTTTGCTGGGTAATCTTTTTCAGCAGTTGTACAGCACCGTTGATAGTCTTGTTGTGGGAAATTTTGTGGGAGCCGACGCCTTGGGCGCGGTTACCAGCATGATGCCTGCCGTCAATACGCTGATTGGCCTTTTTATGGGAATCAGTACGGGGGCCAGTGTCATCATTTCCCAATACTTTGGCGCCCATGACCCGGACATGCTAAAAAAAGCCATCCATACATCCTTGCTGGGGACCTTTATCCTTTCCCTTATTTTTGATGCAATTGGTTATGTGGGAGCTCCCTATATGGTTCGATTCATGCGGACGGCGCCCTCCATTACGCCTCTTGCGACGGTGTATCTCCGGATCCTTTTGACGGGATCCACAAGTACCATGCTTTATAACATGGGCTCTGCCGTCTTACGGGCCGTCGGGGATTCTAAAAGGCCGCTCTATTTCCTTATCTTTACGAGTCTACTTAATGTCGTACTGGATCTTTATTTTGTGGTTTCCCTCAAGATGAGTGTGGCCGGCGCAGCGCTTGCAACCGTCATGAGCCAATATGTTTCGGCATTCCTTATCCTATTTGTTCTCTATCGCTCCCATGATGTTTATCAGATCCGTTTCAGGAACATGAAGATCCACGCCTTTGTTTTTAAGCAGATCATCGATGTCGGTATGCCGGCAGGATTTCAACAGGCTCTCACCAGTTTTTCCAATGTTTTTGTCCAGGCCTATATCAATTTTTTTGGGGCGGCGAGCACCACGGGGTGGGGTGTCTATTTCCGAATTGATGCTTTTATCCTCATGCCTATGATGACCATTGCCTTAGCTGTTACGACCTTTACTGGTCAAAACGCCGGGGCCCGGAATCTTTCCCGCATCAAGGAGGGTCATAAGGTCGCCTTGAAATGGCGGAAATCGGGACGCTGATCCTGGCTCTGCCGGCACTCTGCTTTGCCCCGGAGATCGTTCGGATTTTCAATACAGATCCAGACGTTGTTTATTATGGCACCCTTTTCATCCGAACGAACTGTTGGTTCGCTCTCTTTGCCTGCCTGAACCAGGTCTACGCTGGCGTTCTGCGGGGCATTGGCGATGCCCGGGCGCCAATGGTCATCATGCTCTTTTCCTTTGTCTTTTTTTAGACAAATCTATCTTTTCATTGTCTCCCATATCCAAAATGAGCCGCATCTCATGGCTTTTGGCTACCCCTTGGGGTGGATGATGTGCAGTTTCCTGCTTTATCTCTATTACCAAAAATCAGGATGGGAAAAACGCTTTGCTTGACTCGTGTATGTATGAGCTGCCTGCGGGCAGCTCTTTTTCTATCTCTTGTGGCCTTATGGCAGAGCAGGAAGCACCCTTGTTAGGGACGAGGAAAGCCTCACTTATGCATGAACAATTTTGTAATATATGAAATAAAAGTTCGAATTAGAATTGACAGCAAGGCTGCAGATTGATAGAATGTAATCAGCATTTATGCATTTGTTCAACTGACCCTAGAGAAGTTTCATGGTAATCGATTCATGGTAGGCTCTGGGTCTTTTTTATTCGGAGGTGCTTAAGATGAAAGTTGCAATGATCATGGGAAGCAATTCTGATTGGCCTAAACTGGAGAGCGCTGAAAAAGTCTTTCAGGAATTTGGCATTGACCTTGAGGTCACGGTTGCTAGCGCCCATCGTACGCCGGAACTCGTCAAGGCCTTTGCCGAAGGGGCTCGGGACCGCGGTGTTGATGTCATTATCTCCGCTGCAGGAGCGGCGGCTCACTTGGGTGGTGTCGTAGCTGCGTATACTACGCTTCCGGTCATTGGGGTGCCAATTAATGCAACGGCTCTTAATGGAATGGATGCCCTTTTGAGTACGGTCCAGATGCCAAGCGGAATTCCTGTGGCAGCCATGGCTATCGACGGGGCCAAGAACGCGGCTATTTTTGCTGTAGAAATCCTTTCCCTTAAGTATCCGGAACTGGTTCGGAAGCTTGCCACTTATCGTGCCAAGATGAAAGAAGAAGTCAGAGCCAAAGGGGAGAGGCTGGCAGCTGCCCGTGCTTCTAACTAATTGATTGTCATTTAAGGAGGAACTATGCGGGACCTTTTCTACGAAGCGGATAAGCTGCATGAAGAATGCGGTGTATTCGGTATCTATTCCCACAAAGACGATGTAGCACTTAATACGTACTGGGGGCTTTTTGCACTGCAGCACCGCGGTCAGGAAAGTGCGGGAATTATTGTCAGCGACGGACAGAACGTCCATGTGAAAAAGAATATGGGCCTTGTTTCCGATGTGTTCAAATCAGGACTCGAGGGTCTTGACGGATATATTGGCATTGGTCATGTCCGTTATTCCACGACGGGCAGCAGTATGACTTACAATGTCCAGCCTTTGAAAGTGTTCTATGATGGGGGAAATCTCTGCCTGTCCCATAATGGTAACTTGACAAATGCAGCTAGCCTGCGGCAGGAGCTTGCCAAGGAAGGACACGTATTCCAGACTACGGTTGATAGCGAGGTCGTTCTGTCCCTGATTGCCCGTTCCCGCAAAAAGACCTTGGAAGAGCGCGTAGCGGAGGCTGCCAATGCAATCAAGGGTGCTTTTGCCATCCTCATCATGAGTAATGATAAACTGATTGCGTTCCGTGATCCTTATGGTTTTCGGCCTCTTTGTTTGGGACGTCTTGATCATGGCTGGGTTGTTGCCAGTGAAACCTGTGCCCTTGATTTGGTGGGTGCTCATTATGTCCGTGACATAAAACCAGGCGAGATGATTGTTATCGATGATGCTGATAAAGAGCCGACAAGCCTCATGTATGCCCAGCATCAACCAGAACACCGCGCCCATTGCATCTTTGAGTTTGTCTATTTTGCCCGTCCTGATTCCATCATGGATGGAGAAAGCATTTATTTGGCCCGTGTCAATATGGGACGTATCCTTGCCCGTGAAACTAAGGATATCAAGGCGGATATCGTTATTTCCGTTCCTGATTCAGGGACGCCGGCCGCCATTGGCTATGGCCTTGAAAAGGGAATACCTTTCCTCGAAGGATTGACAAAGAATAAATATATTGGAAGGACTTTTATCCAGCCGACGCAGAAACAGCGCCTCAACGCAGTTCGGCTGAAGCTCAATGCCAACCGCAGTTTGGTGGCGGGCAAGTCTGTCGTCATGGTTGATGATTCGATTGTCCGCGGGACGACAAGCGGCAAAATTGTCCAGCTCCTGCGTGATGCTGGGGCTAAGCAGGTCCATGTCTGTATCAGTTCTCCACCGGTCATGAATTCCTGCTATTATGGCATTGATACGTCAGAACGCAAGGAACTGATTGCTGCGACCAAGACGGAAAAAGAGATCTGTGAATACATTAAAGCTGATAGCCTGCATTATATTTCCATGGAAGGCTTACGGTCATCCCTGTCCGTCCTTGATCCGGATGATATGTGCTATGCCTGCTTCAATGCCAAGTATCCTGATGGGGCAGATGAAGAGATGAAACAAGGTTCCAAGTATCAATTTGAAATGGGCTGCTAAGGAGGTACCAATCGTGAGTGATGAGAAAAAGAGCATTACCTATGCTGATGCCGGGGTAAACATTGATGCCGGCAACAAAGCCGTTGAACTGATGAAAGATAGTGTCCGCGCGACCTATCGTCCGGAGGTCATTGGTGACCTAGGTGGTTTTTGGAGGTCTTTTTGCCCTGGGTTCCTACAAGAATCCTGTTCTTGTATCCGGCACTGATGGCGTGGGTACCAAGCTCAAGATTGCCTTCCTCATGGACCGTCATGACACCATCGGCCAGGATGCAGTCGCCATGTGTGTCAATGATATCCTTGTCCAGGGAGCGGAACCGCTCTTTTTTCTCGATTACATTGCAACGGCTAAGGTGGATTCCCAAAAGATTGCTGACATCGTTCGCGGTGTGGCCGGCGCCTGCAAAGAATCGGGCTGTGCCCTTATTGGCGGTGAAACCGCTGAAATGGCCGGCTTTTATGCCAAAGATGAATATGACATTGCCGGTTTTTCCGTCGGTGTGGTCGAACGGGACAAGATGATTACTGGTGATAAGGTAAAGGCCGGTGATGTGCTCTTGGGCCTTCCTTCCACGGGCATCCATTCAAATGGTTATTCCCTTGTTCGTAAGCTTTGCTTTGACGTGATGGGCATGAAGGTTGATACGTATATCCCTGAATTTGGCAAGACTCTCGGTGAAGAACTTCTTACACCGACCGTCTGTATCCCCGTACGTGCCTGCCGCTCATCAAGAAGTTCGATCTCCACGGCATGGTGCATATCACGGGCGGCGGATTCTATGAAAACATTCCTCGTATTCTTCCGGCTGACTGTGATGCCGAAGTTCATGCCGATGCGTGGGAAATGCCGGCGGTCTTCAAGAAACTCCAGGAATGGGGCAACGTGCCTTGGAAGGAAATGTACCGCACCTTTAATATGGGTGTCGGCATGGTCCTTGTTGTCGGGGCCGATGAAGCAGATGCCGTCCGTGCCCATTTGAAGGAAAATGGGGAAACCTTCTATGAACTTGGTCATGTTGTACCTGGAACAAAGAAGACGGTCATGAAAGGCGGCGTTTTTGGTGAATAAAAGAAAGATCGGTGTCCTTGTTAGCGGTCGAGGAAGCAACTTGCAGGCCATCATTGATAAGATTGCGGCAGAATCCCTTCCCATTGAGATTTGCCTTGTTATCAGCGACAGTCCGGAAGCCTTTGCCCTTGAACGGGCGGCCAAAGCGGGAATCACGGGAAAGACCATTCTCCGTCAGGAGTTTAAGGATAAGGCTTCCTATGAAGCGGCCCTTGATGCCGCCTTGCGGAATGCGGGGGTCGAGCTTGTTGTCCTTGCTGGGTTTATGCGCATCTTAAGCGGTGAATTTGTGACCAAGTGGCCTCACGCCATCATCAATATCCATCCGGCCCTCCTGCCGAGTTTCAAAGGTCTTGACGCACAGGGGCAGGCCCTCCAGTATGGAGTCAAGATTGCTGGCTGTACCGTTCATTTTGTCGATGCCGGCATGGATTCCGGTCCAATTATTCTCCAGAGGGCGGTTCCCGTCTACGATGAGGATACACACGATACCCTTGCCGCGAGGATCCTAGTAGAAGAACATACAATCCTTCCGGAAGCTGTGAAACTATGGTGTGAAGACCGCCTGAGCGTTAAAGGGCGGAGAGTCAAGATCAGAAAGGAATAAGGTGATCGCTATGGCAATCAAAAGAGCCCTCCTCAGTGTGTCTGATAAGCGTGGCATTGTAGAATTAGCCCGCTTCCTTCATGATAAAGGCATCGAAATCATTTCTACGGGCGGAACCATGAAAGCCATCGAGGATGCCGGTATTCCTGTGACCTATGTCAGTGATGTGACGGGCACGCCGGAGATGATGGACGGCCGCGTCAAGACGCTGAATCCAAAGATTCATGGCGGAATCCTTGCGGTGCGCAGCAATCCCAAACACATGGAAGATATGAAAAGAACGGCATTAAACCGATTGATTTGGTGGTCTGCAACCTGTATCCTTTTGAAGCGACGATTGCTAAACCGAACGTGACAGAAGCGGAAGCCATCGAAAATATCGACATTGGCGGTCCCTGCATGGTTCGGGCTTCGGCAAAGAATTTCCACGATGTGGTGGTCATCACGAATCCGGATCGCTATGCCAGTCTCATGAAGATGCTTGACGAAAAAGGTGACGTGGACCTTAAGACGCGCCGGATGCTGGCCCATGAGGCTTTTGCCCATACGGCGCATTATGATACGGCCATCAGCGCCTATTTCGAGAAACTGCTGTCATAAAGGAGGCCTATTGGTATGAATGTACTCGTCATCGGCGGTGGCGGCCGCGAACATACAATTGTTTGGAAACTCGCCCAAAGTCCTAAGGTGAAGAAGCTCTATGCGATTCCTGGCGGTCCGGGGATGATGGGATTGGCAGAATGCGTTCCCATGGATGTGACCAATCTTGAAGGTCTGGCCCAGTGGGCCGAAACGCATGCCATCGACCTGACCGTAGTGGGGCCGGAAGCACCCCTTGTAGCGGGTCTCGTCGATGTCTTTGAAGCTCATGGGCTCAAGGCCTTTGGGCCTAAGGCCAAGGCGGCAGAGATTGAAGGATCCAAGATCTTTTCCAAGGAACTGATGGAAAAGTACCACGTGCCTACGGCATTTTTCAAGGTATGCGATTCCTTGGATGAAGCGAAGGCTTACGTTCGCGAAAAAGGGGCCCCGATTGTCATCAAGGCCGATGGACTTGCTGCCGGTAAAGGTGTCGTTGTCGCGATGACGGAAAAAGAAGCGCTGGAAGCGCTGGAAGAAATGATGGGGCAAGAGCATCGTTTTGGAAGTGCCGGGAGTCGCGTTGTCATCGAGGAATTTATGGAAGGGGAGGAATGTTCCCTTTTGTGCTTTACCGATGGCAAGACCATTGTTCCTATGATTCCAGCCCAAGACCATAAGAGGGTCTTTGATGGGGATAAGGGGCCCAATACGGGTGGCATGGGCGCTTATGCCCCAGCACCCGTGATGACAGAGGCCCTTAAGCAAAAGACTCTGGATACGATTATTCGTCCTGTCATTGATGCTTTGGAAAAGGAAGGACGGCCTTATTCTGGCTGTCTGTATGCAGGTCTCATGATCAGTGGGGATTCCATCAAGGTCGTTGAATTCAACTGCCGCTTTGGCGATCCGGAAACCCAGGCCGTCCTGCCTTTATTCGACGGGGACCTCGCAGAAGTGATGTATGCCTGCGCAACAGGAACCCTTCGTCCTGATATGGTGAAATGGAAATCTGGTGCTGCTGTCTGTGTTGTCATGGCAAGCGGCGGTTATCCTGGTTCCTATCCCAAGGGCATCGCCATTACGGGTCTTGAGGAAGCGTCCAAGCTCGAAGATGTCGTGGTCTTCCATGCAGGAACCAAGGAAGTGGACGGGCAGATTGTCACAAATGGCGGCCGGGTTCTCGGAGTGACGGCTGTCGATGAAACAATCGCAAAGCAAAGGAACGCGCTTACGGTGCTGTAGAACGCATTCATTTCGAAGGGGCCCAATATCGTAAAGATATTGCCTGGAGAGCGCTGAACCGCTGATTGATCATAGGAACGGCCTTCGGGCCGTTCCTTCCCATATCTCGCCTTTTAAGACGGGAAACGGGGAATTTGTAAAATAACTGTTGCATTTGTGACAGTGTAGTGATAAAATAGGGAAAATATCTTCAAGGAGGAATGAGAATGGCATTCATTTATGATGAACCTGCGCATACCTTTTTAGTGAATATCTGTTGGTCCCTGGGTACTCTTCCAGCGAATGTATTCCTGCGAACGTAAGTCTCAAGACCCCTCTGGTAAAGTTTAAAAGGGTGAAAGCCGGCCCTTAGCCTGAACATTCCCCTTGTTTCTGCTATTATGCAGTCCGTATCCGATGATGGGATGGCGGTGGCCCTTTCCCGTGAAGGGGGCCTGTCCTTCATCTATGGATCTCAATCTGTGGAAAGCGAAGCCGCGATGGTTGCTCGCGTAAAAAGCTATAAAGCGGGATTTGTCGTAAGTGATTCCAATCTTCGCCCAGACAGCACCCTGGCCGATGTTCTTGCCTTAAAGGAAAAAACGGGACACTCTACCGTCGCAGTTACAAGCGATGGTTCCGGTCATGGTCACCTCGAAGGTATCGTAACAAGTCGTGACTATCGTGTCAGCCGCATGCATATGACGGATCTTGTCAAGGACTTTATGACGCCAGTTTCTGAAATGGTGGTTGGCGATGCGGACATAACGCTTAAAGAAGCCAATGATGTCATTTGGGATAACAAACTCAACACCCTTCCCATTATTGATAAAGACGGAAATCTGCTTTATATGGTCTTCCGGAAAGATTACCAGACCCACAAACAGTATCCGTTGGAGCTTCTTGATGGTCAGAAGCGCCATATGGTTGGTGCCGGGATCAACACCCGGGATTATGAACAGCGTGTTCCAGCCCTTGTCGAAGCTGGTGCTGATGTCCTTTGCATCGATTCTTCCGAAGGATTCAGTGAATGGCAGGCACGGACCCTCAAGTGGATCCGTGACAAGTATGGCGACAAGGTGAAGGTTGGTGCCGGCAACGTTGTTGATAAGGAAGGGTTCCGCTTCCTGGCTGAAGCGGGTGCCGATTTCATCAAGATTGGTATTGGCGGCGGCTCCATCTGCATTACCCGTGAACAAAAGGGATTGGCCGCGGTCAGGCAACGGCTGTCATCGAAGTAGCCAAAGCCCGTGATGAATACTTTGAAGAAACAGGAATCTATGTGCCAATCTGCTCGGACGGCGGGATTGTCTATGACTATCACATGACCCTCGCCCTTGCCATGGGGGCTGATTTCATTATGCTGGGACGCTATTTTGCCCGCTTTGATGAATCCCCTACCAAGCGTGTCAATATCAACGGCACGTATATGAAGGAATATTGGGGTGAGGGTTCTGCCCGTGCCCGCAATTGGCAGCGGTATGACCTGGGCGGAGATAAGAAACTCTCCTTTGTTGAAGGATCTCCAGTTTGTCTATCTCCTGATAGACTTCCTTCAACTTGGAATTGCTGGTGGCACGGAAATAATTTCCGTTCGTTGTACCTGCAATCTCGGTCAAAGTCTTTTCGTCTATCTCGACGGGGACATTCACATATTGCGTCCCTGCGTAGGTCTGCATCGGATAAGGAGCAGTTCCGTTTGTACCGACACCGATGGTGTAGATCCTGATTCCGAACTGTTTGGCTATCTCGGCAGCCGTCAGCGGAGAAATATCTCCACGGTTATTGCTACCATCCGTCAGCAGAATAATCACTTTCGATTTAGCCTTGCTGTCCTTCAGACGGGTCACCGCATTGGCAATGCCCATGCCGATGGCAGTACCATCTTCAATCAGTCCGCGCTGGGCGATATCGCCTTTGATGCTGTTGAACAGATTCAGCAGCACCCCATGGTCTACCGTTAGCGGACATTGGGTAAAACTCTCACCGGCAAAGATGGTCAGACCGATATTATCATTGGGGCGGCCGTTGATAAACTCGGAAGCTACTTGTTTGGCAGCTTCCAGTCGGTTGGGTTTCAAGTCTTCGGCCAGCATACTGGTAGAAACGTCCACTGCCAGCATGATGTCGATTCCTTCTATTTCGGTATTCTGCCAGTTGTCTGTGGTCTGAGGGCGTGCCAAGATCAGGATTACCATGATGATAGCCACCGTACGGAGTACGAACGGAGCATGCAGCAAGTAAATCTTCCAGCTTTTGGGTGCCTTCATATACATGCGTGTGGTAGAAACCTGAAGCGTAGGCTCGGTTTTCTTCCGCTTCATGACGTACCATATTATATAAGGTATGAGCAGAACCAGCAGAAATAGATATTCAATATTTGCAAAAATCATTGTTCCTAGTATTTATTTGTTAAAACCAGAGGTTATATACACCACTCAGCACCTTATACAGAATTACCACAATAGCAATAACAATGATGCTGATGCTGCCCAGCAGAATCATTCCGCCCTGTTTGCTTCGCTTTTCCTCCACGGTGATTTCCGTAGGTTCGGGCTTTGCATTCGGGTCTGGTTCCACTTTTGTATTATTGATGAAGTCTACTGCGTTTACCAGATTCATATCATTTTCGTTCATCAACGGAGAATGTTTGGCGAATTTCACCAGGTCGGCAGTCTGGAACAAATACATCAAATCCTTGATAGATTCTTTGTCGTTGATTTCCTGTAGCTTATCAATAATTTCGGATGAAGTCATCTCCATAGCGTTAAAGCCGAATCGTTCTTCCATATAAGTACGAAGTACATCCGTCAGCTCGGTATAATAGGTCTTCGGATCGGCTGTACGCAAGGTTTTGTCTCCCTTGATACGCTCTATTTCCTTCAACGCCTGCTGATGTGGCGGCAACTTCGGTTCAATCTTGATCTTCTTGATGATAGGCTTGTTATCCTTGTAGCGTACAAACAGATAGTAAGCCAGTCCGCCCAAAGCAAGCATCAGCAAGGTAAGCCATACGATGGCCGATACGTCATCCCAGGTGATAGGTACTTCGCGAACGGTCTTCGGTCCGAAGAATTGTTCGGGATGCAGCGTGTCTACCGGAATGGAATATACTTTTACGGCCAATGCTTTGGACCGGTAAGGCTCTCCGTTTACCATCACCTCGAATGGGGGGAGATAGTAAAGTGCCGAGTCAAAAGAGGTTATTGTATATTCCTGTTTTATCAGCATACGTTTTCCATCGTTCAGCATCTGGGTATCAGGCTTGGCTATATCCAATATCTCCACTCCTTTTACCAATGTATCGCGCAGGAACGGAAGTTGCAGTTTTTGCTTGGCATCCATGCTGATTTCCAGCTTCACTTTAGCCTGTTCGCCAATGAGAAGTTGCAGCGAGTCAATGCTGGCGTCTACCGTAACCTGCTGTGCCTGTGCCTGTCCGGCTGTTATCAGCATAATTGCACAAACTCCAGCTTTCAAGAACTTTTTGCTAGTATTCAGTATATTCATATTCTTTAATTTCGTTTAGCAAATAAGTTAAGCAACGATTTCACATAATCCTGATCCGTGCGGATAGATACAGAGTCCACATTACTTTTGGTAAATGTTTCATTCAATACTCCCTGACGCTGTATCCACCAGTCATTATGTGCGCGACGCAAAGCTCGTGACGAGGTGTCAATCCATTGCTCGTGGCCGGTTTCGGCATCGCGTACTTTCATCAGTCCCAC
>ENA-OQAB01001379-OQAB01001379.1-human-gut-metagenome-genome-assembly--contig:-NODE-1379-length-11511-cov-2.699139_pt1 | contig 11511 bp, 15 predicted proteins | sample MGYA00242490_ERZ504517 | MGnify/ENA primary metagenome ERZ504517 (study PRJEB26092, sample SAMD00036298) | human gut metagenome | host: Homo sapiens | study: EMG produced TPA metagenomics assembly of...
ATATGAACAGACGAAGCAGGCATGCCGTGTTCTTGAAAATTACTGCGGCGTGTCAATCAGTGCGGATGAAACAGGCTTTATCACCATGCATATCGGGGCATCACTGGAGCGTATGCAGCATACCGCAATTCATCGCCGTGTGATTCCCATCGGTGTTGTGTGTGCGAGTGGAATCGGTGTCAGCGCCATGCTGTCCGCGCGTATTCAGAAAAGCTTTCATCCGGATGTAGGCTGCAGATATTTTCCATGGAGGATGTCCAGCGCCATGCATATGACGATGCAGAGCTGCTGGTTTCCACCTTCTCGCTGGATGTTGCGGACCGGGAAGTGATTGTCGTAACACCGCTGCTGAATCAGCAGGATATTCACAATATACGAACGGCACTTACCTGCCGTCAGGAAGCTGAGTGAGCCGATTCAAAAAGCAGTGCAGCCAGTCAGTGAATTTCGCGAACAGCTGCGCCTGCTGCATACCATCAGTGAGGAAAGTCTGCTTCTGTTGGACCACATCCGGCTGCATATCAGCGACAGTGACACACTGTCCCAGCTCCTGATTGAAAGTGCAGAATATATCGGAAAGAATGCAGCCGCAGTTGAGCAGATACGTGCCGATCTACAAAAGCGTGAGAGCATGGGGCCGGTGATTATGCAGGATTTGCAATTTGCCCTGCTGCATGCCGCAACCAGTGCAGTGGATACGATGGAAATTCTTCTTCAATATCCCAGGCATGCATGGAGCGCAGAGGCGAAGAATCTGAAATTTGCCGTAGTTATGCTTGTGAATACACAGGCCGGCAGGGTTCGGAAGGAGCTGTTGTCCCTGTTCTCCAGAGGTCTTGTGGAATCTGAAACGCTGCTGGAAGCCGTCTGTACACAGGATATCGAACGAATAGAAGAGGCACTGAGTCAGCTGATCATGGAGTACATGGATACAGCGGTTGCATTATAGAAAGGAGACTGTGATGGGCTTATTTCATAAACATAAAGAACGCGCGGTTCTGGAGGACCTGCATATCTGTTTTGTATGTGATGCAGGCATGGGAAGCAGCGCAATGGCCGCAGGTCAGCTGCAGAAAAAGCTGAAGGCACATGGCATCAGCTGCCGTGTGAAAAACTGTGCGATTGATGAAGTGGCACCGGATGCAGAAATTCTGATATCCCATCATAACTTTGCACAGCGGATACAGAAGCAGTTTCCTACTGTACGTTACTACAGTGTACAGGGGTTTATGAACGATGAAGAATACGAAAACATAGTGGAGGATATTATGATATTCAGAAAGAAAAAGGAAGAGAAGAAAAACAACATACTGGAAAAGAGCAACATTCTGCTTAACTGCCGTGCAGATAACAGTGATGAAGCCATCGTGGCTATGGGAAAACTGTTACAGGGTGCGGGATATATCGACGAAGGCTATATTCAGGGCATGCTGAACCGCGATCACTCACTGACAACCTATATCGGAAACGACATTGCGATTCCCCATGGGGAATATGAGGTAAAGGACTGTGTTAAAAAGACAGGGATTGCTGTGATGATTTATCCGGATGGCATCAGGTGGGCGGATGGCAGAGCACGGATTGTGATTGGCATTGCCGCTAAAAATGATGATCATATGGCGATCCTTGCCAATATTGCAGAGAAGCTTGGAGAAATGGAAATGGTCGAAAAGGTTGTCGCTGGCGATGTTGATACCGTGTATGAGATTCTGGCAGGTGATGCGGCATGATACTTACGGTAACCTTTAATCCGGCAATTGATAAAACAGCAGAGGTGGATGAACTGATTCCCGGTGGACTGAATCGACTGCGCAATGTTATGCAGGATGCGGGGGGAAGGGCATCAATGTATCCAAAACCATATATGCTTTGCAGGGAAAAAGTGTTGCGACAGGATTTCTGGCAGGCTCAGCCGGTGAATATATCCGGAAGGTTTTAAACGGGCTTGCTATTGATAATGATTTTGTATGGGTGGAAGGTATGACACGGACCAATCTGAAGGTACTGGATCATGAAATGGAGCTTACCGAATTAAATGAAGCAGGACCTGTTATCACGGAAACGGAAATCAAGCAGCTGAAGGATAAAATTCTGTCGCTCCTGCATCCGAATGATTTCGTGGTTTTGAGTGGAAATGTATCTGCACAGGTTCGTAAGGATATTTATCGTGAGCTGATTGAACTTGTAAAGCAGCAGGGAGCCCGTGTGATACTGGATGCGGATGGGGAGCTGTTTGCCCAGGGGATACAGGCAAAGCCGTATGTGATCAAACCGAATAAATACGAGCTTGCGACTTACTTCGGTGTTTCACAGGACTGTTCGAATGAGGAAATGATTTCACTCGCGAAAACACTGCTGAATGAGGAATGCCGTCTTGTGTCGTATCCATGGAAAGCAAGGCAGTATCTTTCTGAGCCATGAGGGAATCTATCAGGCAGAGGCTTTGCACATTCAGGCACATTCCAGTGTCGGTGCAGGGGATGCGATGGTGGCTGCCATCGCCTATGCGCTGGAACAGGATACTCCAATGGAACAGCTGATCGCTCTTGCAGTTGCCTGCAGTGCGGGAGCTGTTATGACGAAGGGAACACAGCCTGCGGAAAAGGCAGTTGTCGAAAAGCTGATGAAGCAGGTCACAATCAAGAAACTGGAGGAAAATTGATATGAAAACAAAAGCAGTACGCCTGTATGGCGTTGATGATATCCGTCTGGATGAATTTGAATTACCGGAAATAAAGGATGATGAGATTCTGGTAAAGGTTGTCAGTGACAGCATCTGTATGTCCACATGGAAAACAGTAAAGCAGGGGGCCAATCATAAGCGTGTTCCCAATGATGTGGCGGATCATCCGATTATTATCGGACATGAGTTTGCGGGGGATATTGTGCAGGTAGGAAAGAAATGGCAGGATAAATTTCAGCCGGGTCAGAAGTTTGCACAGCAGCCGGCTATTCCGGGACAGATGGAAAGTCCGGGATATTCCTATGCGTGGTGCGGTGGCGATACGCAGTACTGTATCTTCCCAAATGATATCATTGAAGCAGGATGTCTTTGGACATTTGAAGGGGACGGCTATTTCGCAAGCAGTGTGGCAGAGCCTGTCAGCTGTGTAATCGGTGGCTACCATACCAATTACCATACGGTACCAGGCACCTATCAGCATGTGATGGGAACCAAAAAAGGCGGTAATATCATTATCCTTGGCGGCTGCGGACCGATGGGACTGGGGGCAATCAGCTATGGACTTACCTTTGAGAATAAACCAAAGCGTATCGTTGTTACAGAAATCAATGATGAGCGTATCAATCGTGCAAGAGAAGTCATCAGCGAGGAAGAAGCGGCAGCGCATGGAGTGGAGCTTATATACGTAAATACTGCCACTATGCAGGATCAGGTAAAGGAGCTCATGGCACTGACGGATGGAAAAGGCTATGATGATGTCTTTGTGTATATTCCAAACCGTGCGGTTTGTGAAATGGGAAACAGTATCATGGCATATGACGGCTGTATGAATCTGTTTGCCGGACCGACGGATATGAAATTCTCATCCATGATCAATCTGTATGACTGCCATTATTCCAGAAGTAAAATTATCGGTTCTACCGGTGGAACGATTGATGATATGAAGGAAGCGATTGAAAAAGAGGCACAGGGGCTGATCAAATCTGCGGTCATGATCACTCATGTCGGAGGCTTGGATTCCGTAGTGGAAACAACAAAGAATCTGCCGGATGTTCCCGGTGGTAAAAAGCTTGTTTACACACACATCAATATGCCAATGACGGCTATCGATGATTTCGCTAAGCTGGGAGAACAGGATCCGTTCTTTAAGGAGCTGGATGCTGTATGTAAGAAAAACAGGGGATTGTGGAGTGCAGAGGCAGAGAAGATGCTGCTGGAGCACTTCCGTTAAACAATAAATTGAATATACAAAAGAGATTGATAAAGACTTCATATAGATAAGAACTTTATTATTTCATGTCACAAAAAGACAGCACAGCGCGGATGCTGTCTTTTGATGCTGGGGAAAAGAGGACAGCTTCTATATATTAACAGGCAGATTCTCATGGTAGTCTGTGGGTGATAGAATAACCGCTTATCCATGGATCTATAGGATATGCTCCTGCTGCTTTTTTATCGTTCCCGCCTTCAGAAATCGATGTAGATGCTATCAGGATAGCATATCTCCTGAAAAAGATTTGTTTCCGGAAAAGAAGACCTTGTTGTAAGGGGTTTCTCTTGTTTGTGCCTATCTTAAGTGGTAAACTGATGGTATATATCAAAGGAGGAGCTCACATGAGGTTATTAACAAGGTCGGATTTCGATGGATTGGCGTGTGCCGTGTTTCTGAAGGAAGCAGGCGTTATCGATCATTGGAAATTTGTACATCCAAAGGACTTGCAGGATGGTCTGGTTGAGGTTACGAGGGAGGACTGTCTTGCGAACGTACCGTTTGTGGAAGGCTGCGGTCTGTGGTTTGATCATCATTCCAGTGAAGATGAACGTAATGCTGCATACAAAGGAAAATACAGGGGAGAGAGTCGAACATCTCCAAGCTGTGCGCATATCATATATGATTATTATGGTGGCAGAGAGCGGTTTCCAGGATATGATGATTTACTGGAAGCAGTGGATAAGGTGGACAGCGCCAATCTAAGCATAGATGAGGTGCTGCATCCCAATGACTGGATTCTGCTCGGTTTTATTATGGATCCCCGTACCGGTTTGGGACGGTTTCATGATTTCAGAATCAGCAATTATGCTTTAATGGAAGAAATGATTGACTGGTGCAGGACAAAGGATATCCATGAAATTATGGCTGAAGCAGATGTCAGAGAGAGAATTGAACTGTATTGGGACCAGAACGATAAATTTATCGACATGGTGAAGGCGCATACAACCGTCGAAAACAGGATTATCATCTCAGATCTGCGAGGTGTAAATCCTATTTATACCGGAAATCGATTTCTGATTTACAGTCTGTATCCAGATGCCAATATCTCTGTGTGGATTGTGAACGGTAAGGGTGGGAAGGGCTGTTCTGCAGCTGTTGGCTACAGTATACTGAACAGAACCTGTACGATTGATGTCGGGGCATTGATGCTGAAATATGGCGGTGGCGGTCACCGTGTTGTCGGTACCTGCCAGTTTTCGGATGATACAATGGAAGAGAAGCTGGAAGAACTACTGAAGGATATGAAAAGGTTGAATGACTGAATGAATGCTTCTGAAGTGAGCAAAAAGGACCTGAGTGTCCTTTTTTTGATTTTAAGCATACTTCTTCTGCATGCCTAAAAGAGAAATTTATATATGCGTAGACAAGGGATATTCGATAAGAAACAGGGAATGCCCGCGTAATGATTTTTGTCATTACGAAGCTTCTGAAATAAGATACATTGGAATTATTCAACATCAGCTGCTTGATTTTTGTGTATAAATACTCTGCGCCTTACCGAAAAAAAGCAATACCTGTGTTAATGCACAGGTATTGCGCTCAAATAAACATTATACTTTTTCAAACATATCCTTTGGAACTGTACAGATTGGACATTTGTAATCATCGCTTTCTTTTGCGATATCGCCCTCATAGATATATCCACAAATGGTACAGCGGTAGCGTACATCCGCAGCCTGCTCTTTGACGGGCTCTTGTACAGGTGCATCCGCTTGATACCATAGCTTCATAGCGGGATGGATCCTCCTGTAAATCGTTTCTTGCTTCATAATTTGTATGCAGCAAGCCTCAGCAAGGTCACTCAGCGGCTTTCCATAGACTCTCATATACCTGTTGTATATGCGGAATTATCATGGGAGTTGCGCAGTGTAATGGTGCTGTCCTTATCATACAGGGACTGAATTCTTGCCTTCCGAACAGTATCCATATCCTCGCCGATATGCTTTGTCTGTCCGCCGCCTGAAATACAGCCGCCCGGACAAGTCATAACCTCGACAAAATCAAAATGCTCACCGCTCTCTTTTATATGATGTAGAAATTTTCTGGCATGATCGGTTCCATGAACAACCGCCACCTTCAAAGGCAGCTCCTGAATCGTCAGTTCAGCCGTTTTAACACCCTCTAAACCACGCACAGCCTGCAGCTGGAGAAGATCTTCCTGCGGCTGCTTTTTTGTCAGAAAATAATATGCGCTGCGAATCGCCGCTTCCATAACACCGCCGGTGTTTCCAAAGATAATGCCCGCACCGCTTCCTCTTGGCATTAAAGAATCATAATCGCTTTCCTCTACGCTTTCCAAATCCAGATTGCACGCTCGCATCCAGCTCGCCAGTTCCCTTGTTGTGACGACACGGTCGCAGTCCTGCGCTGGCTTGCGGTCCAGATAATTTGCGGCATCACTCAATTCCTCTCTCATGATTTCAAACTTTTTCGCTGTACATGGCGTGATGGCTACAACGTAAATATCATCTGCATCCAGACTTTCCTTCTCCGCAAACCATGTTTTGACGGTTGGCGCAAACATGGAAATCGGGGACTTGCTGGTGGATATGTTAGGCAGCAGCTCCGGGTAATAGGTTTCTGCAAATTTCACCCAGGCAGGGCAGCAGCTGGTAAACTGCGGCAGCGGCTGTTTCGTCTGTATACGCTCAATTAACTCACTTGCCTCCTCCATGATTGTTAAATCTGCGGCAAAGGTGGTATCAAACACATAATCGAATCCAAGTGCACGAAGACTGCCTACCATCTGCTTTTCTACATAGCTTCCCGGCTGCATACCGAATTCCTCTCCCAGAGAAACGCGGACACTTGGCGATGTGATGGCGATTACGGTTTTACTGCTGTCCTGAATGACAGACTGTACCTGCATCCAGTCCTGAATTTCTGTGATGGCACCGGTAGGGCAGACATTGGCGCATTGTCCGCAATGAATGCAGATAGCTGTGTCACCGGTTTTTAAAAGGTCGTAATGATGACCGACGGAAATCTGTTTCTGACATACGTCCCGGCACTGTCCGCATTTGATACAAAGACTTTCGATTCTGCGAATGGCCGGGTTTCCTTCCTCGATTGGAACCCGTACATCCATGGATAAATGTTTACTCATATGCTTATCTCCTCTATAACTAAATTAAGAATGATTCTTAATTGTAATTTAATTTACCTTTTCTGGAAAGGAAGTCAACTGTATTTTATGTCTTTCGTGTAATCTGTAATCAGCTATTAAAATAGGTTGTGAATTTACCGCTGCACAGCGGCAAATGTAAATTTTAATGAATGAAATAAAGGTGTAAGATAAAGGCAGTTAAAGAAGGAGTGAGATTATGATGATTGATACCGAGCAATATTCTTTTCAGCTGATATTACACAGCGGGAATGCGCGCAGCACTGCCTATGAAGCATTACAGCTTGTAAAAAGCAATGCATTTAAGGAAGGTGAAAAAAAAGCTGAGCATAGCGAAAGAAGAAATGGTGGAGGCACAAAAGCTCCATGCGAAGCTGCTGCGCATCATGGCTAATCAGGAAGGTGAGCTGGATATGAATCTTCTACTGATTCACGCAGAAGATCACATTGCTTCCTCCTCCATCGCTGTGGAGATGAGTGGAGAGCTGATTGAGTTATATGAGAGGATGGAAAACTATGAGCGATAAATTTTTATGGGGTGGTGCGAGTGCCTCCTAGCCAATGTGAGGGGGCATGGAATCTGGATGATAAAGCAGAATCTATGTGGGATCATTACCTGCATGAAGAAGGGCTGGAAAACGGAGATATTGCAAGTGATCACTATCATCGGTTTGAAGAGGACATTCGTATGATGAAAGAGGGCGGGCAGAATGCATACCGTTTTTCGTTATCGTGGCCTAGAATCATTAAAAATAAAGCAGGTGAGATAAACGAAAAAGGAATTGCATTTTTATCACAGGCTGCTGGATGCCTGTCATACATATGGAATTGAACCGTTTGTAACACTGTATCATTGGGATCTTCCACAGTATTGGGAGGATTGCGGAGGCTGGCAGAATGAAGAAGTTTGTGAGGCCTTTGAAACCTATGCCAGAGTATGCTTTGACAATTTTCATGAGAAGGTAAATCATTGGGTTACGTTCAATGAGCCGAAATGGTTTATAGCAAGCGGTTATTTAATTGGTAATTATCCGCCATGCAGACAGGATCCACAGGCGATGATTCATGCGGCTTATCATGTTATGTATGCCAGTGCACTTGGTGTTCGTGCATTCCGTCAGGGAAAATATCCCGGAACGATTGGTATTGTGCACAGCTTTACACCGGTGAACGGGGTCGATGACACGGTAAATACAAGGATCGCCATGCGCTATGCAGATAATTATTGCAACAACTGGATTCTGGATACTGCCGCCAAAGGAGAAATTCCGGTTGATTTGCTTAGTGAGCTGTCTAAAACGTATGATCTTTCAATGATAAAGCCCGCACAACTGCAGATTATCAAAGATTACACCGTTGATTTCCTGGGGATTGAATTATTACTCGCGTACGCTGGTCAAGCCGTATACAGAAGGAGAAACCACCTTTATTGTGAACAATAGCGGAAAGCAGGGAAAGGGAAGCAGCAAAGTGATTGTCAAAGGCTGGTTTGAACAGGTTATGCATGATCCTGCCAGTACCTATACGGAATGGGATACTGAAATTTATCCAAAGGGACTAAAGGATGGTCTGCTTGAGGTGAAGAAGAAATACAATCTACCTGTCTATATTACAGAAAACGGAATCGGAATGTATGAGGATGTTACAGTGAAACAAGTGGAGGATGATTATCGTATATCCTTTATGAAGGATCATTTGCAGGCAATGCATGAGGCGATGGAGGCCGGTGCTGATGTACGCGGATATTTCGCATGGAGCTCCTTTGATTTGTATTCCTGGAAGAATGGTTGTGAAAAGCGGTATGGCCTGGTTGCCGTAGATTTTGAAAACGGGTTGCAGCGCAAACCGAAGAAGAGCTATTACTGGTTTAAAAATATGATTGAGCAGCAAAAGAGCTGAGACAGGGAGGAAAGACTATGAAAAAGATTATGCTGGTATGCAATGCGGGAATGTCAACAGGAATGCTGGCGAAACGTATTCAGGAGGCGAGTGAAGGTACGATGGAGGTTCATGCCTATGGGGAGGCAGAGTTCATCAATTATATGGATGGAGTGGATTTGATTCTGGTGGGTCCGCAGATTCGTCATCAGATTCCGACAATAGAAGCACAGGTAGCAGTTCCGGTTAAAGCCATTGCACCACAGCATTACGGGATGATGGATGGCAAGGGTGTATATAAAGAAATCAAAAAAAATACTGAAAGACTGATGTATAGAAGGAGGAGAACAGTTATGAGTTTCGCTACATTTAACGAGAAGATAGAAAAACATATTCTGCCGCTGGCTAATAAGTTAAGTTCACAAAGGCATTTAAAAGCAATACGTGATGCATTCATTTCCTTAATGCCGATTACACTGATGGGTGGGGTGGCTGCCGTCATCGGTGCAGCACCGGTTACAGAGGAGACAACAAACGGCTTTCTTCTGGCATGGGCATCCTTTGCACAGGATAATGCTACGCTGCTGTCATGGATCAACGCATTAACACTGGGGGGAATGGCGGTTTATGTATGTATTGGTATTACCTATTTTCTGACGAAGCATTTCAAGCACGATGTATTGATGCCTACCATGCTTTCTGTATGTGGGTTTCTAATGCTCGTACTAACACCGCAGCAATTAGGCTGGGATGGAAAGATTGCGGAGATTTCCTATATGGATGGGCGCGGTCTCTTGCCGGCGATCATCATTGCGATTTTCACAGTAGAAGCATACCATTTCATGCGTTCCCATAATTGGGGAAGGATAACCTTACCGCCAAGCGTACCGGCATCATTATCTGAAACATTTGCATCACTGGTACCGGGCTTTATCATCATTTCATGCTATGTGGCAGTGTATGCTGTATTCCATGCGTTTAACACAACCTTTCCGGGGTTTATATACGGGGCGATGGCTCCTTCTTTCCAGGCAGCGGACAGTCTCCTGTTTACAGTGATTATGACCCTGCTGGTACACTTCTTCTGGTTTTTCGGTATCCATGATGCTGCCTTAGCTGGTGTATTGGGACCGATTCGTGATGGAAATCTGTCAATCAATGCAGCGGCGAAAGCTGCCGGAGAAGCTCTGCCACATGTATTTACAACACCATTCTGGGTATATTTCGTCATTATCGGAGGCTGCGGTTCTCTATTAGCATTAGCGATTCTGCTTGTCCGCTCAAAATCAAAGCAGCTGAAAACAGTGGGGCGTATTGGCATACTCCCATCCTTCTTCGGTATTGGTGAACCGATTATCTTCGGTGTGCCGATTATGCTGAATCCGTTTTATCTCATACCGTTTCTTATGACATCAACAGTGAATGCAGTCATAGCTTTTACCTTGATGAAGTATAACATCATAGGAAGAACATTTGCCATGCTTTCGTGGCAGATGCCATCCCTTCCGGGAGCATTTCTGTCAACGATGGATATTCGTGCACTGTTCCTGATTATTGCTCTGATTATTCTTGACATTGCCATGTATTATCCGTTCTTCAAGGCACATGAAAACGAGTGTGTTCGTTTGGAAGCCATGGAAGAAACAGAAGAATAAAACTATGTGAAAAGCACACTCTGATGTGTTTTTTTCGATATCTGAAATTTATGAAGAGGAGACTATTGCTATGAAGATATGTGAAGTTACAGCACTGCTGGAACAGGAGGGCACCTGGGTGCGCCGCAATATGAAAACAAGAGATCATCTTCTGTTTGGAGATGATCAGCAGGAAGTGGGACGAATCGGAATATGCTGGGTAGCGAGCAAAGGCGCGATACTGGCAGCAGTGAAACAAAAGGTCAATTTCATCATAACGCATGAAAATCCGTTTTATCAATGCTCTACACAGATGCATACAGCTGCAATCAAAGCGGCAGAAGAAAAGAAAAGGATATTGCAGGAGCATGGAATCAGCGTTTACCGCTGTCATGATGTGTGGGACTGTATTAAGGAATACGGCGTTGCAGATCAATGGGCTTTCAGGCTTGGATTCAAATTTGAAGAGCGTATTGTATCCTCTTACTATCAGGCGGCATCCATACCTGAAATGACTGCGGAGGCACTGGCACATCATGTCGCTAAAGTCTTACGTCAGGATGGTGAACAAGGAGTTTATATGTTTGGGGATCCACAAAAAAAGATTCATCGAATTGCCATCGGATGTGGCGCCGCAACGAATCTTTATGAGCTTCTGGAATTTTATCCGGATGCGGTCATCGTTAGTGACGACGGCATCAACAATTATGATGCTGCACAGTATGCAATCGATCAGCATATTCCAATGATTGTTGTAAATCACGCAGGCTGTGAGATAGCGGGATGCAAGGCTATGGTGCCATGGCTGATGAGACATTTACACAGCAGTTCCATCTGTTATCTGGATGAAGGTTACACGATTCACTATTATACAACAAATAGCTAAAGTGAGCTGAAGGTATCCAGAAAGCCGGATAAT
>ENA-OQAB01001380-OQAB01001380.1-human-gut-metagenome-genome-assembly--contig:-NODE-1380-length-11508-cov-2.491169_pt1 | contig 11508 bp, 13 predicted proteins | sample MGYA00242490_ERZ504517 | MGnify/ENA primary metagenome ERZ504517 (study PRJEB26092, sample SAMD00036298) | human gut metagenome | host: Homo sapiens | study: EMG produced TPA metagenomics assembly of...
TCTCGCCCCGCACGCCCCATGCGTCGCGGCCGCAAGAAGGTTTGCAGCTTCTGTGTCGATCGCATCGACACCATCGATTACAAGGACGTGCCCCGTCTGCGTAAGTACGTCTCTGAGCGTGCTAAGATCATTCCCCGCCGTGTGACCGGCACCTGCGCTTATCATCAGCGCGCACTGACCACCGCCATCAAGCGTGCTCGTCACGTTGCTCTGATGCCCTACGTCAGCGACTAATCAGAACTTTATCAACCCATTCAAAATAATCAGCAATCAGCAAAGCGCTTTCACCCGATGACAAGGTGAAAAGCGCTTTTTTGTTGTGTCTTTCGTTTTGGTGCAGTGCTCCCGGCACTCAGTAGTCTGCCTGTTTCTTTTTGCTGCATTCTGGGAAACATCTTATGGAACCGTTTCCCGCAGTTTCCGGGCAGATCTCTCTCATCCATAAAATTGCATCACTCGGGTCAAAAAGTTACAAACTGGTACGGTTTTTCCGGCATTTCATGATATTTTACCGGGAATTTCCGAAATCAACCGGTGTTTTGATGTGCTGGCAAATCAATCTGCACAAATGCAAGTCGATTCTTTGTACACCTTTTACGAAATTACTTCCACATGATTGATTTTTTGAACAAACTGTGCCATACTATAGCCACTGGAAACGTTCCCGACACCGTTCCCGAAAATCCAACCGAAAGCGAGGGCACGCGATATGACGATCAAGGACATTGCCCGCATCAGCGGCTGTTCTGTCAGCACCATTTCGCGCGTCATCAATGACCGGCCGGATGTCCGGCCCGAGACCAAGGAGCATGTGCTCAAGGTCATGCGGGAGGCAGGTTTTACCCCCAACACCAACGCGCGGCAGCTGAAGATCCAGCAATCCCGTAGCCTGGTGTTCGTGGTCAAGGGGACCCGGAACATCTTCTTCTCCGACTTCCTCGTTCAGCTGCAGCGGGCCGCTACCCTGTATGGGTACAACGGCATCGTCTCCTACCTGGACGAGAACGCCAACGAGATCGATGCTGCCGAGAAGATCCTGCGGGAGATCAAGCCCAAGGGCATGATCTTTCTGGGCGGCAGTGTCACGAACTTCCAGAACGGCTTTGCAAACATCTCCGTTCCCTCCGTGCTGGCCACACTGGTCTCCAACGAATTGGACTTTCCCAACCTCTCGATGGTGGGTGTGGATGACCGGGCCGCAGCAAAAGCGGCAGTCTCCCATCTCATCGCACAGGGTCACCGCAAGATCGCGGTGCTGGGCGGTCCGGCCACCAGCTTTCCCAGCCGGATGCGTCGTCTGGGTGCGCAGGATGCCATGGAGGACGCAGGGCTTGTCCTTGACGATAAGCTCTATGGCCTGTCCAACTACGATTTCGAGTCCGCCTACCACGCCATGAACAGTCTGCTGGCCCGCCGGGCCGAGTTCACTGCCCTGTTTGCCATGAGCGATGTGATCGCCTTTGGTGCGATCCGGGCGCTGGTAAGCGCAGGGTTGCGGGTGCCGGAGGATGTCTCAGTGATCGGTTTTGATGGCATCACGATGTCCCGCTACTGCGTGCCGGTGATGACCACCATCGTCCAGCCCAGTGAACAGATCGCACTGCAGAGCATCGAGCTGCTGGTGCGGCAGATCGAACACGGAGCCCCGGCCCAGACCGTCACGCTCCAGCCGGAATTGCAGCAGGGCGAAAGCGTTTGCCCCTGCCGCCGGAACTATTCAGTCTAACTTCCGTCCTCATGCTGTGGACGGTGGCAGATATTAACCAAAAGAAGAAGGAGTACTACTATGAAAAAGATGATCTCTCGTCGTAACTTTCTGAAAGGTCGCAGGCGCTTCTACCGCTGCTCTGGGCTTGGCTGCCTGTGGTGGTTCGTCCAGCTCCACCGCTTCCTCCACTGCCAGCTCTGCTGCCGGTTCCGAGACCGCTGCAAAGGCTGACGGCAAGGTCTACTACCTGAACTTCAAGCCCGAACAGGATCAGGCCTGGCAGGACCTGGCTGCTGCGTACACCAAGGAGACCGGCGTGCCTGTGACCGTTGTGACCGCCGCTTCCGGTCAGTACGAGACCACCCTGATGAGCGAGATGGAGAAGAGCGAGGCTCCTACCCTGTTCCAGGTCAACGGTCCTGTGGGTCTGGCCAACTGGAAGGATTACTGCTACGACCTGTCCGGCAGCAAGCTGTACGGCGAGCTGACCAGCGACTCCTTCGCCCTGAAGGACGGCGACGCTGTCACCAGCATCGCATACGTCATTGAGACCTACGGCATCATCTACAACAAGGAGCTGCTGACTGCCGCTGGCTACACCCAGGACGACATCAAGGGCTTTGACGACTGAGAAGGTCGCCGATGATATCCAGGCACGCAAGGCTGAGCTGGGCGTGGATCGGCGCTTTCACTTCCGCCGGCATGGATGCCTCTTCTGACTGGCGTTCAAGACCCATCTGGCAAACCTGCCCATCTACTACGAGTACAAGGCAGACGGCATCAGCTCCACCGACGCTATCAAGGGCACCTACCTCGACAACTACAAGCAGATCTGGGATCTGTACATCACCGATTCTACCTGCGACCCCACGCTGCTGGCTTCCAAGACCGGCAACGACGCTGTGGCCGAGTTTGTTGGTAAAAAGGCTGTCTTCTATCAGAACGGCACCTGGGCTTACAGCGACGTGAAGGATCTGGGCGACGACAACCTGGGTATGCTGCCCATCTACATCGGCGCTGAGGGCGAGGAGAACCAGGGCCTGTGCACCGGTTCCGAGAACTTCTGGTGCGTGAACAACACCTCTTCTGACGAGGACATTCAGGCCACTCTGGACTTCCTGTACTGGTGTGTCACCTCCGAGACCGGCACCAGCGCAATGGCTGATGATATGGGCTTTGTCATCCCCTTCAAGGCTGCAAAGGATTCCACCAACCCCCTGATCGCCATTGCAAACGACTACGTTGCAGCTGGCAAGACCAGTGTTGACTGGTGCTTCTCCACCATGCCTTCCGAGGAGTGGAAGAACGGCGTTGGTTCCGCTCTGACCGCTTACGCAGCAGGTACCGGCGATTGGAACGCCGTTGTCACTGCCTTCGTTGATGGCTGGGCCAAGGAGTACAAGCTGGCTAACGGCTAAGCGATTCTGACTTTCCCCTTTTATTTGTGTAAACCGTAATGGGAGGCGGGCGAGCTGTTCGCCCGCCTCCCTTTGTTTTGGAGGTATATCATGCAAAAGGCCATCAGCAAATATTGGCCGGTGTTCGTGCTTCCTACGCTGATCGCGTTCATCATCGGCTTTATCTGGCCCTTTATCTGGGGCATCTTCCTTTCCTTCCAGCGCTTCACCACCGTGAGCAAGACCACCTTTGTGGGCATCCAGAACTATATTTCCGTGTTCCAGGATTCCACCTTCCTGCACGCTTTCGGCTTTACGGCAGCGTTCACTGTGGTCTCCACCGTGCTCATCAATGTCTGCGCCTTTGCCATTGCAATCGTGCTGACCCGCGGCATCAAGGGCACCAACATCTTCCGTACCGTCTACTTTATGCCCAACCTGATCGGCGGCATCCTGCTGGGCTACATCTGGCAGATCCTGCTCAACGGCGTGCTGGCAAACCTGCAAAAGCCCCTGCTGGCGCTGGATGCCAAGGCCGGTTTCGTCGGTCTGGTCATTCTGATGTGCTGGCAGCAGATCGGTTATATGATGATCATCTACGTGGCCGGTCTGCAGAGCGTGCCCGGTGACCTGATCGAGGCTGCCAAGATCGACGGTGCTTCTGACCGCGAGATCCTGTTCAAGATCAAGCTGCCCATGGTCATGCCCAGCATCACCATCTGCACCTTCCTGACCCTGACCAACAGCTTTAAGCTGTTCGACCAGAACGTTGCCCTGACCGCAGGCGAACCTGCCAACGCCAGTGAAATGCTGGCCCTGAACATCTACAATACCTTCTATGGCCGCTCTGGTGCTCAGTGGAAAGGCATCGGCCAGGCAAAGGCTGTGGTATTCTTCCTGATCGTTGTGGTCATCTCTCTGGCGCAGCTCCACTTCACCCGTTCTAAGGAGGTCCAGCAGTAATGATTAAACAGAAAAAGTTGTGGGATAACATTCTCACCGTCATCATGGCCCTGCTTTGTCTGCTGTGGATCTACCCCATCGTCCTGATCCTGCTGAATAGCCTGAAAAAAGAGGGTACCTTTACCACCTCTACCGTGTTCCAGCTGCCCACCAGTGAGAGCTTTGCAGGCCTTTCCAACTACGTCTACGGCGTGATCAAAATGGGCTTCCTCTCCAGTCTGGGCTACAGCCTTGTCATTACCGTTTCCAGTGTGGTCCTCATCCTGCTGTGCTGCTCCATGACGGGCTGGTACCTGACCCGCGTGAACAACAAACTCAGCAAATTTATGAACCTGCTCATCGTGTTCTCGATGGTCGTCCCCTTCCAGATGGTCATGTTCACTCTGTCCAAGACCGCAGATACCCTCAAACTGAACACCCCCTGGAACATCTGCATCATCTACCTGGGCTTTGGTGCCGGTCTGGCCGTGTTCATGTTCACCGGCTTTATGAAGAGCGTTCCCATAGAGATCGAGGAGGCCGCCATGATCGATGGCTGTAACCCCATCCAGATCTTCTTCAAGATCGTGTTCCCCATCCTGAAGCCTACCATGATCTCCACCGCCATTCTGGAAACCATGTGGGTCTGGAACGACTACCTGCTGCCCACTCTGGTGCTGGATATCAAGAAGTACCGCACCATCCCCATGGCGATCCAGTACTTCCGCGGCGGCTATGGCCGTGTGGAGCTGGCCCCCATGATGGCCTGCATCATCATCGCCATCATCCCCATCATCATCCTGTACATGACCTGCCAGAAATACATCATTGAGGGTGTTGTTGCAGGCGCTGTCAAGGGTTAAGGAGGAGTTCACCATGCGAGCATGCGGCATTCTGATGCCCGTTTTTAGTCTGCCGGGGCCCTTTGGCATCGGCACGCTGGGGGAAGAAGCCTTTTCGTTCGTGGATTTTCTGGCCCGTGCAAAGCAGACCTATTGGCAGATCCTGCCCATTGGCCCCACCGGCTACGGTGACAGCCCCTACCAGAGCTTTTCCGCCTTTGCCGGGAACCCCTACTTTATCGATTTCCGTGTCCTGCACGAGCAGGGCTATCTGACCGCTGATGAGATTCCCGCTGAGGTTCCGGTTGGACCGGTGGACTACGGCGTGCTCTACCAGCAGCGCCCGGTGGTGCTGCAAAAAGCCGCCGATCGTCTGCTGGCTGCAGCCAGCGTGGAGTACAAAGACTTCTGCACGGCACAGAGCTTCTGGCTGGACGATTACGCCCTGTTCATGGCCATCAAGGCCGAACAGGGACAGGCAGGCCTGTGTGACTGGCCGGATGACCTGCGCACCCGCCAGCCCGCTGCCGTAGCCGCTGCCAGGGAGCGTCTGGCCGGGCAGGTGGATTATTTCAAGGCGGTGCAGTTCTTCTTCTACACCCAGTGGAACGCCCTGAAAGCCTATGCCAACGGCAAGGGCATCCAACTGGTGGGCGATATTCCCATCTACGTCAGCCCGGATTCCAGCGATCTGTGGACGCGGCCGGAGCTTTTCCAGACCGACGGCCAGACCCACCTGACGCAGGTGGCAGGCTGCCCCCCGGATGCCTTTGCGGCAGACGGTCAGCTCTGGGGCAATCCGCTCTACGACTGGCCCCGCCACAAGGCCGAGGATTTTGCCTGGTGGAAGCGCCGGATGCAGCACGCTACTTCCATTTATGATGTCGTGCGCATCGACCACTTCCGTGGTTTTGAGAGCTACTACGCCATCCCTGCCGGAAACAAGACGGCGGCGGGCGGCCACTGGGAAAAGGGGCCGGATCGTGCTTTCATCAATGCCATCCACGAGACTTTGGGCCAGGGCGGCATCATTGCGGAGGATCTGGGATACCTGACCCCTGAGGTCAAGACCATGCTGGCTGCCAGCGGCTACCCGGGCATGAAGATCATGCAGTTTGCCTTTGACAGCCGGGAACCGGGCAACTATCTTCCCTACACCTACCCTCACAACAGCGTGGTCTACACCGGCACCCATGACAATGTGACCACCGAAGGCTGGCGGCAGTCTGCCAGCCCCGAGGATGTCCACTATGCCTGCCGTTACCTGCGCTGCCTGCCCGAGGATCTGACAGAGGCCATGATCTGCGCCTGCCTTGCCAGTGTTTCGGATATGGCCATCATCCCCATGGCCGACTGGCTGCATCTGGGCGCGGAGGCCCGCATCAACACCCCCAGCACCCAGGGAGCCAACTGGCAGTGGCGGCTGGACACCCCGCTTACCAGTCTGCTGGCCGAGCATATTGCCGATCTGACAGCACTGTATGACCGGATCCCGGCTGCGGCAGACCGCTAAAACGTTTCCTTCTTCTTTTCTCCCCATACAAAGACGGCAGGCCCTAGCCCCCTCCTTTCCGGAGGAACTGGTGCCCGCCGTCTCTTTTTGCATTATTTTTCAATTTTCACACAACATTTTTTCGCCGCATCCCGCACAGGACGTTCCACATATTTCCGCGCAGAACCGTTTCTTTTTTTACAAAACGGCCACAGTATCTTCACAATTCTTTCGCATTTTGGGTTTCATCGCTCTCTTGTTGTTTTTGGGCAATTATGCTATAATCCAATTAGCTTCACGTCCGCCTTTGCGCGGATTTTACGAACGAAAGGAGTTTTCCACCATGGAATTTACCTATCAGAGCACGATGCAGCTGCCCGCGTCCTATGCGGTTCTCTCCGAAGATGAAATGGTCTACACCGTTGGCGGCGCTTTTGAGCTGAATATCAACGCGCAGGATGTCCTGAATTTCACCGTTAATGTCGGTGTCAACCTGGTACGTATGCTGGGTCAGGCTGCCATCAGCAACACCATTGCCGGTATCATTGACATGCGGAACGATGGTCTGACCACGATGGGTGCCATTGAGCATTATTGGGGCCGCCAGACTCCCGTGGGCAAGACCATGACTGTGGTTGCTGCCGGTTTTGCAGGCGTTTATGTCTACTACTGGGCTAGGTCTGCCATTGAGAGCTTCCTGTCCATTTACAATGACATGCGGAACATCTACAACGAGAGCGAAGCCAAAAATCAGGCACAGGCCGCAGGTACAGTAGCTCTGGCCGCCTGAGTAAATCTTTGAAAGGAGCCTTTTATGGAAAACTTGCGTATGCCTGCATCTTATGCAACGCTTCCGGAAGAAGAGCTGCCGGAGATCTTTGGCGGCGGAGAACTGGGAGATGCATTGGACAGCTTTACGGATAACCTCCACCTGGACGATTTCTTCTTTCAGGGGGGATCCTCTCCATCTCCATCTCGTTTGTGCCTCTGCTCCTGTTCAATGTTGTTGTTTCCGGCTACCGGTTTGTAGAAAACATTTACAAGAACCTGTCCAACTGGTTCGGTTATCACGATGATACCTTCTCTGCTGTTTCTAATTTCACGGATGAAATGCGCCAAAACAGCAGCAGCGCGGTATCTGAGTCCTTTTCCCTGTAACACGAAAGAGCTTCACGATTCCGGCTTCTGCCGGAGTGTGAAGCTCTTTTTGTTTGGCCGTGTCCAGATGGTTCAAATGACCCGCAGGGCCCCCTGCTCCCGCAGACGGAGCAGATAGCAGCTGCCCGCACCGAACACCTTTTCTATCGCGTCGTGATATTTTGCAGTCAGCATACCGGGTACAAACGCCTGAATGGTCCCTGCAAAGCCGCCGCCCTGCATCCGCCAGGCTCCCCCTGCCCCTCCAGCAGAGTCTGACTGAGGGCAAGCGCCACCGAGAGCCCCTGATGCCGTACGTCTGTGGAGCAGTAAACGTTCTGGCACAGGGCAAAAGAGGCGTGTCCACTTTCCAGAATCAGCTGCAGGAGTGCATTGAAATCCCCGCTGACCAGGGCATTCCGCTGGGCCAATGCGCGGGCATTCTCCTCAAAATAGTGGATCGCGCGCAGAACGGCACGATCCCCGCAGGCCTTGCGCAGGCGTGGCAGAGCCGTCCAGAACTCCTGTTCCTTGACCTGCCCCAACACCTTACCGCCCAGACAGGCCGCCACCGATTCCATTTCATGCCGGATGGCCGCAAATTCACCGGTCAGCTCGCTGTGACTGCCCCGGGTATCGGTCACGCAAAGGGTCATGTCCGCCGGGAGCAGCCCTGCCGTGTGGATCTTTTCTATCCGGGGCTTCTTTGGATCGGCAAAATCCGCAAAGATGACCCCTCCCACGGCGCTGGTCAGCTGATCCAACATGCCGCTGGGTTTTCCGAAATATGTATTTTCCGCATACTGGCAGATCTTCGCCAGCTCCGGCGCTGTCAGACCACAGCCATATTCCCCGTTCAGGATGGCCGCCATCCCCATCTCAAAAGCCGCCGAGCTGGAAAGCCCGCTGCCCCGGAGCACGTCGCTGGCGGTATAGGCATCGAAGCCCCCCACCGTCTTTCCCTGTGCCCGGAAACCTTCCGCAATGCCCCGGATCAGACTGGCCGAATGGGTGCTCTCGCCCTGCTGAGGCTCGGCCTCGCTCAGATCAATGACATCCAGCTTGTTGAAGCCCCGGGATTTGACCCGGATAAAACCGTCGTCACTGGGGGATGCCACTGCGACCAGATCCAGCGTCACCGCTGCCGCAAGACCATACCCGTGCTGATCGATCGGTGTGGTTGCCGCCCAGCTCCGCCCGGCCCGGAGCCGACGTAGACATGCACCTGCCGCCCGGGGCCATACGGTACAACTCAAACTGTTCCAGCGCGGCGGCATACCGCTGCCGCTGGCGGCCAGCACCGCCGGTTCTGTGCCATAGAGCGTGCAGAGCGCTTCGTTCCACTGCCCCGCAAGGATCTCCCGTCTGAGTTGTGTACTGGTCGCCATGGCCGTTCCTCCTCCACAAACGTTCTCCGCAAAGTCCGTGCATGAAGGCTCCATGCACTTGGGTTAGCCTTATTGTACTTCAATTCCGCCCTCTTTTTGCAATTTGAATCTGCAAAAAAATCCAATTTCAGCGCGAAAAACAAAGTTTCGGATGTACTTTTGTTGAATTTGCGGATACAGTTATGATATACTGGAATCAAGAATGCGGTCAACTGGAGGAAACGATCATGGCAGATGTCTACAAACAGTCCTTCAAGCAAAATTACACCAATAATATTGAATTATCCATCTTCAACTGTGGTCTGGAACGCTGTGCCCGGGCCAGACCTGGGGCCCCGGTATCCGGGATCACTACCTGATCCATCTGGTGGTCTCGGGCAAGGGCAACCTTTAGAAGTGGGCGGCAAGACCTTTGAGGTCGTGCCGGGGATCTGTTCTTTGCCCGGCCCAGTCAGCTCATCCGCTACTCTGCCGATGAGCAGCAGCCCTGGGAGTACAGTTGGGTCGGCTTCAACGGTGCCTGCGCTCACAAACTGGCGGCACAGCTGCCCTTTACCGACACTGCTCCTGTGCACCACACGCAGGACCCGGAGGGAATGCGGGCAGCTCTGACCAACATCTATTCTTCCCGTGGGTTAGAGCCTCAGGATGAGGCTGCCATGGTGGGGTACCTCTACCTGTTCATCTCTGCCCTGATGAAGGAAACCAGCGAGACGCGCCCCCACAATGCTTCCTCCTCCAATCAATATGTACTGAATGCCATCAAATACATCCAGTTCAACTATTCGCACGACATCTCCATTGATGATGTCGCTAAGAGCGTGGGCGTTTCCCGCAGTCATCTGTACCGGGTGTTTATGCTCAATGTGGGCAAGAGCCCCATCGATTATCTGACCGAATACCGCATCAACGAAGCCTGCAAGCTGCTGCGAGCCGGAAACCTTTCCATTGCAGAGGTCGCCATCTCGGTGGGCTTCTTTGACCAGTTCTATTTTTCCCGGGTCTTCAAGCGGGCCAAGGGGATGCCGCCCAGCAAATACATTGCCGCCCAGAGCGAAAATGCAGATGCCCCCGCTTCGGAAGAAGCCTGACCCAATCCCATTCCAAAGGAGAATTTCCATGCCCTTACAAAAAAATCAGGTGCTGACCCTGACCATTGAGCGCCTGTCCAACGATGGCAGCGGCGTTGCTCACAGCCCGGACGGCGAGGCTGTGTTCATATCCGGCACCGCCCCCGGTGACGTTGCCGCTATCCGCATCGTCAAAGATTGCGGCCGCTACGCTTTCGGTATTCTGGATGCCATTCAGACCCCCTCGCCCGACCGCATCCCAGTGGACTGCACGGTGGCCGGCCCCTGCGGCGGCTGCAGCCTGCGGCATCTGGACTACACCGCCGAACTGCGCGCCAAGGGCGAAAGCGTTACCGATGCTTTCCGCCGCATTGGCGGGCTGGATGTACCCGTGCTGCCGCCCCTCCCCTCCCCCGAGATCGACCGCTACCGCAATAAGGTTCAATTCCCGGTGGGCCGTGATAAGAATGGCAAGCCCTGCATCGGTTTCTACGCCGGGCGCACCCACCGCATCGTTCCCTGCCCCGACTGCAAGCTGCAGCCGGATGTGCTGAACGAGATCGGCAATACCCTCTGCGATTTCTTTGCCGCCCACAACATCCAGCCCTACGATGAGCAGACGGGCAAGGGGCTGGTGCGTCATGTGTTTCTGCGCCGGGGTGTCCACAGCGGCCAGATCATGGTCTGCCTGGTTTGCACCCGGGCAAAGCTGCCCCACGCAGAGGAGCTTTGCCGCACACTGACTGCGCAGTTTTCCGATATCGCTACCATCCTGATCAATGTCAACGCCAGAAACACCAATGTGATCCTGGGCAGCGAGACCCACACCCTGTACGGCCCCGGGTTCATCGAGGACACCCTCTGCGGTGTTCCGGTGCAGCTGGGTCCCTTGTCGTTCTATCAGGTCAATACCCTGGCCGCTGAGCAGCTCTATGGCATTGCTGCAGAATATGCTCAGTTGACCCCGGATGACCTGCTGTTGGACCTCTACTGCGGCATGGGCACCATTGGCCTGTCCATGGCAGACCATTGCCGGGAGCTCATCGGCGTGGAGATCGTGCCTGAGGCCATCGAAAGCGCCAAGGCCAATGCAGCCCGCATGGGCGATGCCATAGCCGCAAAGAGCCGCTTCTTCTGCGCTGATGCCGGTAAGGCGGCTTCTCAGCTCGCCGCCGAGGGACTGCACCCGGATGTTGTGATGCTCGACCCGCCCCCGCAAAGGCTGTGACGAAGCAACCCTTTCCGCTGTCGTCACCATGTCCCCCCGCCGGGTGGTCTATGTCAGCTGCAACCCCTCCACCGCCGCCCGGGACGCCAATGGCTGGAAGAGCATGGTATCGGGCAGAAAGGTGCAGCCGGTGGACCTTTTCCCGAGGACGAGGCACGTCGAAGCGATAGTTTCGCTACAAAGAGAAAATCTAGAGAAATCCTCCGTTTTACGTTATTTTCTCGTCATGTTGTGTTCGATGGCGAGGGCGATAACTCCGCAACAAACGCATTGAAAATCACATTACTGTTTCGGTGGTAATTGA
>ENA-OQAB01001381-OQAB01001381.1-human-gut-metagenome-genome-assembly--contig:-NODE-1381-length-11507-cov-3.926450_pt1 | contig 11507 bp, 10 predicted proteins | sample MGYA00242490_ERZ504517 | MGnify/ENA primary metagenome ERZ504517 (study PRJEB26092, sample SAMD00036298) | human gut metagenome | host: Homo sapiens | study: EMG produced TPA metagenomics assembly of...
GAGCTGGCCGATGACCCTCGATTTGCCGATAATAAACGACGCTGCGAACATTATCCGGACGAATTGAAACCGATTATTGAAGGATGGAGCCGGCAGCACACGCTGGATGAACTGGAAAAGCAGCTCTCCGATGCCGAAATCCCCTTTGGCCGCATTGCCGATACCAAGGGTGTGTGCGAAAACCCGGTCATAAAACGGCGCCATATGCTGTGGGATATTGACGATCCTGCCATTGGGGAGACGATTTCCGTGCCGGGGACGCCCATCAAAATCCATGGCTGCGAGGATAAGGCCTTTCGTCCGGCACCGACCTTGGGGCAGCATACCGACGATATCCTCAAAAACATAGTCCATCTTACGGCGGAAGAGATTGCCCGCCTTCATGAAGAGGGCGTTATTTAAGAGAAGGGACGGTCTTTAGAGATTTTTTCACCTCATAGCAGGAAATCAACCTCTTTATGTCTAATATTTATAGTATAATAGATATATAAGACGACATACGTGCCGTTTTCTTTTAAAGGAGTGATACTATATGGCAAAACGTACTGCATCCGATATTATGGAAAAAGCTTTTATCACGGCAAGCCCGGAAACGTCTGTGTTTGACTTAGTCAATCTGTTTGTAAAGAATCGCATCACCGCCATTCCTATCATCAATGACAAGAAAGAATTGGTCGGGATCGTAACCGACGCCGATTTACTGTACAAAAAGGTAAAGCCCCACGTTCCGCACTACGTCAATTTGCTCGGTGCCAGCATCTATTACAACGGCATCAGCGAATACGACAAGGGCTTTAAGAAACTGTTGGCCTGCACGGCTCGCGACATGATGACCAAAGACGTCATCATTGCAGCACCCGATGCCGATGTCGAACAGATTGCCGGCGTCATGGTAGCCGAACACTTGAAGGTCATTCCTATTGTTGAAGAAAAACACATTGTCGGCATCGTTACGCGCGGCAATATTCTCGATGAATTGTACCGTGAATACGGCGAAGATTAAAAGGGGGAGAAGAAGATGACGGAAGACATGAAGAAAGACTCATTGCCCGTCGAAGAAGAAACTGTCGAAACCGTTGAACCGGTTGAAACAGCAGCGGAAAAACCGGCCGTCCTCGTTCGGGACGTCATGGAAAAGGTATTCGTATCGGTCACGCCGGATACGCCCATTCGCGACGTATTTCGCCTTTTTATCAAACATCGCCTCCTGGCCGTACCGGTCGTCGATGAAAACAGCCATCTCATCGGCCTCATTTCAAGTGCCGACCTCATGTACCGCAGCTCGAAGCCTCATATTCCTCGCCTGCCTTTCATGGGAACCAAAGTGTATACCAACCGCATTTGTAAGTACGTCAAGGAATTCAAAAACCTCCTCGATCAGCCCTGTAAGAAGCTGATGACCAAAGACGTCATGATCGCCACGCCTAAAGCCGATATCGAACAGGTCGCCGCCGTCATGGTCATTGAACACTTGAAGATCCTGCCCGTCGTCGACAATCATCGCGTCGTCGGCATGATTACCCGGGCCTGCATCTTAAAGGATTTGTATCGGGAATGGAAGTAATCGCCTCCTTTGTGGCTAGGCATGGACGCTGTCCTGTGGTATAATTATATGATCTTATCATTTAGGCAGCTGTGCTGCTAAAAAAGTCATTCACGAGGAGGCCATAATGGATACCAAAGAACTCGTTATCGTCGTCGATTTTGGGGGTCAATACAACCAGCTCATCGCACGGCGCGTCCGCGAAAATCACGTATATTGTGAGGTATACCCTTATCATAAAGCCGTTGCAAAAATCAAAGAACTTCAGCCTATAGGCGTCATCTTTACGGGTGGCCCCGGCAGTGTCTATGAAGAAAATGCACCGAAGATCGAAGCCGAAGTCTTCCAGCTCGGCACGCCTGTTCTCGGCCTCTGCTACGGCATGCAGTTCATGGCCCAGACCTTAGGCGGTGAAGTCCAGCATGCGACCATGCGGGAATTCGGCAAGACGGAAATCGACGTCAATACGGCATCGCCCTTATTCAAAGGCCTTCAGGAAAAAGAAGTCGTTTGGATGAGTCATCAGGACTACGTCGCCTCCATTCCCGAAGGCTTTGAAGTCGTAGCCCATACGGCCAACTGCCCGGTCGCTGCCATGCAGAATCCGGCGAAAAAACTCTATGCCATGCAGTATCATCCGGAAGTGCTCCACACGGAACACGGCAAGGAAATGATTCATAATTTCCTCTTCGAAGTCTGCGGCTGCACCGGTTCGTGGACCATGGCCAACTACGCCAAGACGGCCATTGCCTCCATTAAAGAAACGGTCGGTGACGGCAAAGTCGTCCTGGCCCTTTCCGGCGGCGTCGACAGCTCTGTAGCGGCGGCTCTCATTTCTAAAGCCGTCGGCAGTCAGCTGACCTGCATCTTCGTCGATCACGGCCTCCTTCGCAAGAACGAAGGCGACGAAGTCGAAAACGCGTTTAAAGACAGCGGCATGAACTTCATCCGCGTCGACGCGTCGGATCGCTTTCTTTCTAAACTTGAAGGCGTCAGTGATCCCGAACGGAAGCGGAAAATCATCGGTGAAGAATTTATCCGCGTCTTTGAAGACGAAGGCCGTAAAATCGGATCCGTCGACTTCCTGGCGCAGGGGACGATTTACCCCGACGTCATCGAATCCGGTGCCGGCGATGCTGCCGTCATCAAGAGCCATCATAACGTCGGCGGCCTTCCGGCTGTCGTCGATTTCAAAGGCCTCATCGAACCCCTTCGCAACCTCTTTAAAGACGAAGTCCGCGAACTCGGGGCTGAACTTGGCCTTCCCGAATACCTCGTATGGCGTCAGCCTTTCCCGGGACCGGGCCTGGCTATCCGCGTCATGGGCGAAATCACCAAAGATAAACTGGATATCCTCCGCGATGCCGATGCCATTTTCCGCGAAGAAATCGCCAATGCCGGCATGCAGCGCGACATCAACCAGTACTTTGCCGTCCTTACCAATAACCGCTCCGTCGGCGTCATGGGCGACTTCAGAACCTATGACTACACCCTGGCCCTGCGCGGCGTTACGACGACAGACTTCATGACGGCTGATTGGGCCCGCATTCCTTACGACGTCCTCGATAAAATCTCGAGCCGCATCGTAAACGAAGTCGACCACATCAACCGCATCGTCTACGATATTACCAGTAAACCGCCTGCAACCATTGAATGGGAATAAAGCCCATTGTAAGAACCCTCATAAACCGCTTGTTAAGCGGCTTATGAGGGTTCTTTTTTTTTTTTTCTTGTCAAATGTCGGGTGTTATCTTAATACGTACTTTTCACATCTTAACACACGTGTGCGTTAAGATGCATTAATTCTAACGCAGATGTATGTGTTAGGATTCATGCAAAGGATGTGTACAATGGGTGCGTTTTCAACTAAAGAAAGTTCACCCATTGGTGAAGGGAGGTTTTTTGCTGAAACTTCTCAAAGTGAACAGACAGTAGCCAGCCTTTTTTGGAAAAAGTTTTTCTTTTATAACATAAAAACTTTTTTTAAAAATATTTTTTTATGGTATAATATAAAAAGGTGATAAGACATGATAAATAGAGACTTATACTTAAAAAAAAATCTAAAATTAAAGGACCAGCCTTTGATTAAGGTTTTGACAGGGATGCGTCGATCCGGCAAGTCAACGCTGCTTGATTTATGGGAACGAAAACTTATTGACGATGGCATTGCCCCGGAACACATCATCCATATCAACTTTGAATTCATGCTCTGGGATGATGTGAAGGACTATCGTGCTCTTTATCAACTCCTGCAGGAACAGATGGCAGGGAAGGAGCACGTATACTTGCTGTTAGATGAAATCCAGCTCGTTCAGCATTGGGAAAAAGCCGTCAATTCTATTTTTGCAGAACAGAGAGCCGATATCTATGTGACCGGATCCAATGCCAAGATGCTTTCTTCTGAAATTGCGACGCTGCTTTCGGGGAGATATGTATTGATAGAAGTATATCCCTTGTCGTTTCGGGAGTATTTGGATTTCTGTCCGGATGAAAAACAACATATCGATGAGGCCTTCCAACAATATTTACAGTTTGGCGGGATGCCTGTTATTCCCGGCATGCCGCAGGATATGAATGTCATTCAAACGGTTTTAAGCGGCATTTATAATACGGTGTTGATGAAAGATATTGTGCAGCGCAATGCGGTGCGTGATCCGGCTTTATTGGAACAGATTGTGCGATTTTTGGCGGATAATATTGGTAATCCTGTGTCGACCAGCAAAATCAGTGGATACTTAACGAGCCAAGGACGGAAAACCACTCCCGGGACTGTCGACAATTACCTGAAAATGCTGCGGGATTCCTATATCTTTTATCGTGCTGACCGCTACGATATTAAAGGCAAACTGTATCTCAAGACATTAGAAAAATATTATATAGTGGACAATGGCCTTCGCAATGCCTTGCTGGGGTTTCACGGCGGAGATTATGGCCATGTCTTGGAGAATATCGTATATTTGGAACTCCTGCGCCGCGGATATGAAGTGGGGGTCGGTAAATTGGGGAATCTGGAAGTCGATTTTATAGCTTCTAAACCGGCCCGGAAGGTATATTATCAGGTTTCTGCCAGTATTATGGATGAAAAGACAAGGGACCGTGAACTTGCGCCTTTGCAGCAAATCCCGGATCAGTACGAAAAAGTGGTGCTAACCATGGACCGGACGTATATCAAAGACTTCAATGGAATCCGCAATGTGAATATCATTGACTTCTTGTTGGCAGAGGTACCGGAATGACCTTATAAAAATATCTCGAGGCCATGGTTGTCGAGGACGTCCTCAAAATAAAACTTCAACATGAAACAGCCGTTTACGCTCTTTGTGACGTAAACGGCTGTCTTTAGGTTATTATGGGCTGAAATCTTTAACGTGTACGATATGAAGTGAGCATAGGTTATGCTTTAGCAGGTTCCTTCATCAGCTTGCTGGCCAGGCAGACCAGGGCCGGGAAGACGAGGATGCCGACAAGCAAAGCGGTTTCACCGAGGGCACCGATGTTGCCGAGGAGGATGCCCGGAATGAGGTAATCCGTATCGGCAAAGGTCGAGCTGGCAAGACTGAGATTGCCGAGGACCGGCAGGATGAAGAGGGGCAGCCAGCTGATCAGGAGGCTGTTGACGGCAGCTCCGATGACGGCACCACGGCGTCCGCCAAAGGCATTGCCGTAAATGGCGGCAGCGGCACCGCAGAAGAAGTGGCCGACGACACCGGGGAGAATGATGACCGTGCCCAGTGCTACCATGCCGAACATGGAGAGGGTACCGACGATAAAGCTGACAAAGAAGCCGAGGAGTACGGCATTAGGAGCGTAGGGGAAGATGATGGGTACATCGAGGGCAGGCTTCGAATTCGGCACCAGTTTCATGGCAATGCCCTGGAATGCCGGAACGATTTCGGCCAAGAGCATGCGGACACCGTGCAGAACAACGGCAAAACCGGCTGCAAAGGTACCGGCCTGAACGATGGAATAGATCAGATAGTTCGTTCCCTTGCTGAGCGTCGTTTCTACGAATTCCTGTCCCGTCATCAGGGCCAGGATGAGATAAACGATGGCCATGACTAGGGTGATGGAGACCGTCGAGTCGCGCAGGAAGGACATACTTTTTGGTACATTGATGTCTTCCGTGCTGTGTTCTTTGTTGCCAAACCATTTTCCGCACCAGCCGGCGAGGGCATAGCCGATGTTGCCGGTATGGCCCATGGCGACGGCATCATTACCGGTGATGACCCGCATGAAAGGTTGGCAAATAGCAGGCGTTACCGTGAGCAGCGTGCCTTCAAAAATGCCGCCGAGGATGATGGTGAAGATACCCGTGCCGAAACCAGCCGATATCAAGATGACAGCGGTCAGGCAGGAGACATAAAGCATAGCCTGGCCGGTCAGGAAAATATTCTTGAACTTCGTAAACCGGGCCAGTGCGATATTGACCAGCATGCCGACAAACATGATCATAGCCGTTACCGAGCCGTACTCGACCAAGGCGATGGCAACGACGGCTTCATTACTCGGTACGACGCCCTGAACGCCGAGGGCGAATTGGAACATTTTTGCAAAGGGATCCAGCGAATTTACGAGGATTCCGGCACCGCCTGTCAAGATCAGGAAGCCTACAAACGTCTTGATACCGCCCTGAATAACCTGGGTCGCTTTTTTATGCTGCAGTACCAGGCCGAGGACGGCCAGCAATCCGACGAGGATGGCCGGGGTCTGGACGATACTGACAAAAAGGTTCTGAATCATGATATAACCTCCTTCCGGACTTTCATGCCTTAATCATGAGCGATGTTGTTATCGTCTAAGATTTTATTGACCGCTTCTTTGATTTCGTTCTGATCGATCAAGCTGTTCAACAGGACGACGCGGTCGGCCGGAAGCATGGAGACGGCTTCACCCAAGGTTTTATCGACAAAGAAATAATCGGCCATATCGGCGGTGGTGCTGCCGACATCGGAGTGCTCAACGGAAATTTCTTCCGCAACGTTTTCTGCGTTAAGGATGTTCTGGATATTCATCTGGACCATGAAGCTGCTGCCGAGGCCGGACTGACAAATGCATAAGAATTTCATTTTATATTCCTCCTAAATCAATGAATGTATGAATGATTAAAATAATTTGAATGGCTTAACTATGAAGAACCTGAAGCAGTTCTTCGCGAGAATTTACGGCACAAACCTTTTCTAAGAACTCACTGTCCATCAGAAGGGCAGCCAGTTTCTGAATCAACTCGATGTGGCTGTCACTGTCCGGGGTCGCCATAAAAATCCAAAGGCGTGCCTTATGGGCCTCGTCATCGAGGAGAGATACCGGATGCTTTGAAAAAAGCAGGGCCATAGAGGCTTTCTTTGTGCTGGGAAGGGGTCTGGCGTGGGCGAGAACGATATCGGGACCGATATTCATGTAAGATCCTGCATCCAGACAGGTTTGGATGATATTATCGATGTACTCCGGTGCGATCAGTTCGTCCTTCAACAAGGGCGTCCCTGCCGTCCGTACCGCATCCTTCCAAGATAAATCCGGTTGGTCTGTATATTGCACATAACGATCATCAAAAAGGTCCATCATATAATTCCTCCTCTCTTTTTTTCGAGTGCTTCTTACAGTGCCTATCATACCGCCTTACCGAATCGTCAACAAGTGCAATAGACGTTTGACAAAAGTGCAGAAAGTGAACTATCATAAGAAAAACAGGAAAAGAAGGGGGGGAATACCATGCTGTCATTCTGCAGCTATAAGAACGGAAATAAGCTGCTCAGCCTGCTGCTGCAGTCCAATCATGCCATATCGATGGAAGGTCTTGAAGACGCACTGGGACTTTCGCGCCGCAGTATCCTCTACCTGATCAAGAAGGTGAACGGCGCCCTTATAGACAGCGACATCCCGCCAATCAAGAATAAAAAGGGGCAGGGCTATTTCTTGGAAGATTCATCGAGACAGATGCTGGCTGCCTATGATATGGAACAGCTTGAATCGGATATCCTGACGCAGCCGAAAAAATGGCGCATCCCATTGAAAGACCTTCGCCGCGGGGAACGCTTCATCCTGATGAATTACATCATCATCACACAGCCGCCGGTGTCCATCCAAACATTCATGGACATCTTCCAAGTATCTCGGAATACGGTTTTGCAGGAGCTCCGTCATCTTCAGGAAGAAAATGAGAAGCAGCCCTTTTTCAAGATAGAAGTGACTTCAGCCGGACGAATTGCTGACGGCGGTGAATTACAGCAAAGAAAATGGCTTTTCGAAAATTTCTCGCTGGTCCTGCGCCTGTTGGAACGCTATTACACCTTGAGTACGACCGCCGATATTCCGGCTATCCTCCAGTCTTATGAAACCATGATCGGCAGCCATTTGACCGATGATTCCCGTCACCTTATGACGTATTTTCTCTCCTGGTACGATTACCGCTTAGCGGGACAATCTATTTTGCCGGCTTCGAGCGGTATTCCCGAAGAACAGGATCAACTGCTCATGGATTGGGCCGCCGCTTTTTTTGCACGTCATAATTTGACGAATCAGCAGGAATGCCATTATTTATGCACGGTCATGAAGGCACAGGCCTGCGAATCCATTACCCATAAGAACGCCCTGTATGATGACCTTCATGGCTTTGCCGAATCCCTGACAGAACGATTCGAATCCCTGACCGGGATGATGATTGGCGAAAACAGAAAGACCCTCATCGATCGACTGACCGTTCATTTGATTTCTGCCTATCATCGGCTGAAAAATAATATCCAGTACCATAATCCTCTCTTAGAAAGCATCAAGACGAAATATCAGAATTTATTTTATATCACCCAGGCCGCCGTACAGTCGCAGGAAGACCGGCTGCAGGCGCATTTTTCTGATGATGAGATTGCCCTGATCGCTACCTATTTTGGCGGGGAATTACTGGCCATAACCGAGGACAAAAAATATCGGCCCATCCTGGTAGTCTGCTCCAGCGGCATCGGTACCTCTCAGTTCCTCTTGCTGCAGCTGCGTGAACGCTACTCTAAGCTGCAATTCACGGGCCCTTTGAGAACGGCGGAATGCCTGAAAATGTCCCTCCAAGACGTAGGCCTGATCATCACTACGACATCTCTGCAGCCCTTCAAAGGCGTGCCGTGTCCGGTCATCAAGATTTCTCCACTGCCGACCGAACATGAATGGGAGACCCTGCACAATCGCTTGGTGGAACTGGATTTTCCCATCAACTCCCATCTTCGTGAAAGCGTGACGAGTCTCATCGACATCATCTCTGATTACGCCAGAATCGAAGACGCCGAGGGACTGCAAAATGCCCTCAGCCATTACCTCTATCAAAAAAATCATTATGCCCCGGTACAGCCAACGGAGGCCGGTACGGACTCTCTCTTGAAATACGTAACCTATTGCGAAAATGAAAGACAGGACATCTCTTGGAAAGATGCCATTCAATTTGCCTGCCAATCCTTATTGAAGGGACGCTTCATCATCCAATCCTATATCGACCGAATCCTAGAGCTGCTAACCCTCTATGACGACTACATGATCATCGGCAAAGGCGTACTATTGGCCCATGCCAAAACAAAAGACGGCGTCATCGCAAGTTCCGCTTCCATCACCTTATTCCATCATCCCGTGATCATGAAGAGCGGCAGAGAAGTCCGCTCTATCATCTGCCTGGCACCGCAAAACCAGACCGACCATACCGAATTCCTGTCCATACTATTGCAGCGGCTTAATGACGAATCGTGGTGCCAACAGTTCTTTTCTATTAGCAGTCAGAAAGAACTGGAAGACTTCATCTGGAACGGATAAAGTGACAGAGGGAAGAATAAAAGAAAATATGTCATGAGGGACGGAACGTGTTTTTGGCGAGGTCCATGAATCGTGGAGAATCGCATAATAGAGGCGTTTTAAGGATAGTGGAAAAGCCGTTTACGCGCTAGAACGTAAACGGCTGTTTTGTGCTGCTATGGGGGATTGATTGTTTTTCGTTGTCCCGATTTTTTTTGGAAGGGTAGGGAATTTATTCGATGTCCAGGTCTGCTGTTACTTGGTAGTAATCGCAGGCATGGGAGGTATAGTTCTTGACGTTTTTCTTGGAAATCATGCTCATCTTCAGGAAAGAACAGAAGACAAAGGCGTTATCGTCAAGGACGGTCTGCTGCATTTGGACTGCCAGGGCAGCGCGTTTGGCCGGGTCGAATTCTTGGCTCAGTTGTTCTTCCAGAGCATCTAACTTGGCGCTGTGATATTTCCCCTGATTCTTGGTGGCATGGCTGACGGCGAATACGGTGAACCAGTACTCGGGATCGCCCGTAGGAGCCTGGACGTTGGCCATGGCATAGACATCCCATTTCTTCGGATCTTTGACGACTTGGTTGTTATCGGCTGTATTATTGATATCTACGGCGATGCCGATATCTTTTAGCGTGGATTGGGCCGATTCGGCCAACAGCGGCAGTTCTTGACGACTCGGATAGGTAAGCCATTTTACGACCAGTTTCTTACCGTTCTTTTCACGGATCCCATCGCCATCGGTGTCTAACCAGCCGGCTTGTTCCAGCACTTTCTTGGCCCCTTCCGGGTCGTAGGTTTCGGTGGTTACCTTATCGCCGCCAAAGGCAGAGCCTGCCGGGAATACGCCGTTCGCCGGAAATCCGTTTCCTTCCAATAGTTTATCGACGAAACTTTTCTTGTCGATCCCCATGGCAATGGCCTTGCGGACGGCCGGATCGGCGCAGACTGAATCGGGATCGAAATTCATCTTGCCAAAGAAACAGCGGGACGTAGAAATCTGGGAGATATTGTACTGGTCATTTTGGAAGAGGGGGTAGCTTTCATAAGCCATGCCGTAGGCCGCCTGCACTTCACCGGACTGCAGGGCATTTGCCAGGGTATTGCCGTCGGTAATGGTGCGGATGGTAATCTTATCCAGCTTCGGCGTGCCGCCCCAATAGTTGTCATTTTTCTTGAGGGTCAGATGGTCGTCGGTCTTTAAAGCGGTCGCGATGTACGGCCCCGTACCGGCTACGATTCCGTTTTCAAACCCGGCGTCGACATCGATGATACAGCCATAGGGATCGCCGAGATAATTGAGCAAGGCCGGCTTCGGTTCTGTCGTCTTGATGATGAGTTCTTGCCCCTTTGCTTCAATCGAATCAATCTTCAAGTCCTGTTGGGCCCGTTTGTTGTTGGCAATCAGATGTTCCAGACACTGTTTGACGGCAGCGGCATCCATGGCACGACCGCTGGAAAACTTGACATTGTCACGAAGGGTCAGTTTCCATGTCAAGGGATCGGTATTTTCCCACTTGACTGCCAACCAAGGCTGGAGCTCCATGTCATCGGAGTACTTGACCAGGGTCTCACCGATGCCGTAGCGGATACAGGCCCAGCCGGCATAGGCGTTATGAGGGTTGACATCGGGCTCTTCATTGGAGCTGTTGAAGGTCGTGTCGCCAATCGTCAGTACTTTTTTGCCGGAACTACTGCCGGCCGAATCATGACTGCAGCCGGTAATGGCACCGACGCACAGCAGGGCACCGAGCATCAGGGCTGCCAGTTTCTTCCATTTCATTGCATTTCCTCCTTATAGCACGCTGTCTATGAGCTTCTTCGTATAGTCCTGCTGCGGATGGTGAATTACCTCCTCCGTCGTTCCCGTCTCTACGATATTTCCGTCATGCATGACGATGACCCGGTCGCAGAAGTCTTGAACCAAGGCGATATCATGAGAAATGAAGAGATAAGACATCTTCATTTCCTTCTGCAGTTCATCGAGGAGGGACAGGATGTCGGCCTGTACGGTTACATCCAAGGCCGACGTGGCCTCATCGAGAATCAACAGCTTAGGCTGAATGGCCAGGGCCCGGGCGATGGCCGCTCTCTGACACTGACCGCCGCTGACCTCATGAGGATACCGGTCGGCAAAGGCTGTCTCGAGGCCGCAGCGCTCCAAGAGGCGCTGACATTCTGCTGCGGCGTCTTTTTT
>ENA-OQAB01001383-OQAB01001383.1-human-gut-metagenome-genome-assembly--contig:-NODE-1383-length-11505-cov-2.306908_pt1 | contig 11505 bp, 12 predicted proteins | sample MGYA00242490_ERZ504517 | MGnify/ENA primary metagenome ERZ504517 (study PRJEB26092, sample SAMD00036298) | human gut metagenome | host: Homo sapiens | study: EMG produced TPA metagenomics assembly of...
GAGCGCGTCGATGGAGGGGCGCTTCCTGAAGCGCGACACCTACCACCTCACGCTCGCCTTCCTCGGCGACGTCGACGAAGCGCAGCTCGCTGCCGCGACCGACGCGCTGGAAGCCGCCTGCGCCGGCGCGTCCCCCGTCCCGCTGCGCAGCGACGGCCTGGGGAAGTTCGGCCGCGCAACCGACGCGACGTTGTGGCTGGGCATCGCCGCCGCACCCGAGCTCGAGCAACTGGCGGCGCGTCTGCGCGACGAGCTGCGCGCCCGCGACGTGCCCTTCGATGCCAAGCCCTTCAAAGCGCACTTCACCCTCGCGCGCCGCGCTCGCATCCCGCACGTCGGCCTGCCGCACCTGGCGTTTCCCCCAAAACGACGAGGCGACCGACGTCACCCTCTACAAGAGCACGCTCGACCGCGCGGGCGCCGTCTACAAGCCGCTGCACACCGTGTGCCTCGGAACCATCGCAGCCGAGCGCGTTTAGCCCTCTTCCGCCAGCCGGTCGTGGTTCACCGTGCGGTAGAACAGGTCGCGGATCTCGTCGGGGTCGCTCGTCTGCCCGAGCGCCCACATAGTCTTCGCCACAAGCGCCTCGGTGGTCATGTCGCCGCCCTTGAGGATGCCGCGATGTCCCGCATAAGCGCGCCCGACCTCGTACACGCCCAGGTCGCAGCCCTCTTCGGGCACCTGCGTGGTCACGACCAGCGTGCGCCCCGAGTCCACCCATCCGAAGATGGCGCGGCGGTAGTCGCCGTAGTCGGGGATGCCCCCGATGCCGAACGTCTCCAGGATGACGGCATCGTAGTCGCGCTTGAGCAGGTTGAAGATGCTCGGATTCATCTCGGGCGTCAGCTTGAGCACGAACACGCGCTCGTTGAGGCTATCGTACGCGCGCGGCGCTCCCCCGATGCCCGCGCACGTCGCAGGCGACCCCGCCCTCACGATGCGCTCGCCGCGCACGAGCGCGATCTCGGGGAAGTTCACGCTGGTGAACGCGTTGAAGCTCATCGTGCGCTGCTTGCGCGCCCGCGTGCCGGCTATCACCGCGCCGCCGAACACCACCGACACGTCGCACGAGCGATCGTCGGCCGCGAACAGCAGGCTCTGGTACAGGTTGAGCTTCGCGTCGGTGAAGGGACTGGCCATAGGCTGCTGCGAGCCGGTCAGCACGATGGGCTTCGGGCTGCCCTGCACCAGGTAGGACAGCGCGGCGGCCGTGTAGGCCATCGTGTCGGTGCCGTGCAGCACCACGAACCCGTCGTAGGCGTCGTAGGCGTCCACGATCTCGTCGCGGATGCGCATCCAGTCGGCCGGGCGCATGTTCGTGCTGTCGATGTTCATGGGCTGCACCACGTCGAAGTCGCACACATCCGCGATCTCGGGCACGTAGCGCGCCAGCTCCTCGCCGCTCAGCGCCGGCGCCAAGCCGCGTCCGTCCTCGACCGATGCGATGGTGCCGCCCGTCGCCACCAGCAGTATCTTCTTCATACCGTCGCTTTCCTCCATTCGACCGCTCTCGCCACAGTGTAGCACTCAAAACGCGCGCCTTGCCCTCTATTGCCCGCACCTTACGGTATGATGGAACACCGCAACGAAGACGAAGGCAAGAAGGGACGAATATGGAGGAGAAAACCACCGAGACCGTCAAGAAGGGCAACGTCAAGGCGCTGCTTCCGATCGGGGTGTTTTTGGTGCTGTATCTGGGACTGGGCATCTTGTTCGAGTACGGCATGGGCATTCCCATGGGCTTCTACAACATCCCCGTCGTGGTGATTTTCCTCGTCGCGCTTCTGGTGGCGTGCTTCCAAAACCGAAAGCTGCCCTTCGATGACAAGCTTACCATCATGGGCCGCGGCATGGGAGACAAGACCATCGTCACCATGGTGCTCATCTTCATGGTGGCCGGCATCTTCGTGGGCACCGTGGGTCGCGACAGTGCCGAAAGCGTGGCCTACCTGCTGCTTTCCGTCGTTCCCGTGCAGTTCGCCGTGGCGGTGCTGTTCGTGGTGAGCTGCTTCGTGTCGCTGTCGATGGGCACGTCGGTGGGCACCATCACGTTGATCACGCCCATCGCCGTGGCGGTGTCGTCTGCGTCCGGCTTCAGCCTGCCGCTGTGCGTGGCCAGCGTCATGGGCGGCGCCATGTTCGGCGACAACCTCTCGTTCATCTCCGACACCACCATCGCAGCCTGCCAAGGCCAAGGCTGCCAGATGAAGGACAAGTTCCGCGAGAACTTCAAGATCGCCCTACCCGCGGCCATCGTATCGCTCGTCATCATCCTCGCACTGTCGTTCGGCGCCGACCTCGGCGGCAGCGTCGTTCACGAGTACGACCTGATCCAGCTCATCCCCTACCTCATCGTGCTCGTCGGCGGCATCATCGGCGTGAACGTGTTCGTCGTGCTGTTGCTGGGCATTCTGTCGGGCTCTATCATCATGGTGGCCACGGGCGCCACTGCCGCCACCGACCTGCTGGCCAACATGGGCTCGGGTGCCGCAGGCATGTTCGAGACCACGATGGTGGCGCTGCTGGTGTCGGCCATCTGCGCGCTCATCCGCGAGTACGGCGGGTTCGTGGCGCTGTTGAACGGCATCAAAAGCCTGTTCAAAAGCAAGAAAGGCGGTCAGCTGGGCATGGGCTTGCTGGTGGGTGCCATGGACATCGCCACCGCGAACAACACCGTGGCCATCGTCATCTCGAACCCCATCGCCGCCGATATGGCGAAGACGTACGGCATCTCGAAGCGCAAGACGGCATCGCTGCTCGACACGTTCTCGTGTGTGTTCCAGGGCATCCTGCCTTACGGCGCGCAGATGCTCGTGGCCATCTCGGCCGCCACGGAGCTGGGTTTCGCGGTGTCGGCGTTCCAGATCATCCCGTTTCTGTTCTACCCGTTCCTGCTGCTGATCAGCTCGCTCGTGTTCATCTTCATCGTTCCGGACAAGAAGAGCTAACCGAAGAGGGAAAACGCTTCGCCACGAGGCGCGAACTCGTGCAGAAAACGCGGATCGTGGCCGCTCAGCGTTCCTTCGGACCGGCGGTAGCCGTATGACTGATATTTTTGTTGGCACGGATTAGCGGCAGGCACAACGAAAGGCAAGCAATGGGCGGATTCTTTGGGGCGGCGGCGCATCACGACGTGGTGCTGGACGTGTTCTTCGGACGTGGACTACCACTCCCACCTGGGAACGAAGTGCGCGGGCATGATTTTCCACGACGCGGAGGAAGGATGCTTCCAACGCGAGATCCACTCGATCGAGAACATCGCCGTTCCGCACGCGCTTCGAAGACGACCTGCAGGGCTTCCACGGTTGCAGCGGCATCGGCTGCATCAGCGACACCGACCCGCAGCCTTTTGTTGGTGCGCTCGCACCTGGGCACGTTCGGCATCACCACGGTGGGCGCCATCAACAACGCCGAGGAGCTGGTGGAGCGCAACTTCGCCAGCGGCGGCCGCCAGTTCATGGCCATGAGCTCGGGCAAGGTGAACACCACGGAGCTCGTCGCCGCGCTCATCAACCAGAAGGACGACTTCGTCTCGGGCATCAAGCACGCGCAGGAATCCATCGACGGATCGCTCACGCTGCTCATCATCACGCAGGACGGCCAGATCATCGCCGCGCGCGAACAGATGGGCCGCTTCGGTGCTCAATCGGCAAGAGCGATGACGGGTTCTGCATCTCGTTCGAGTCGTTCGCCTACCACAAGCTGGGTTATCGCGACGAATACGAGCTTGGCCCCGGCGAGATCGTGCTGGTGAACCCCGACGAGTACCGCACCATCTCCCCGCAGGCGACAAGATGAAGATCTGCGCCTTCCTGTGGGTGTACTACGGCTACCCGAACTCGAACTACGAGGGCGTGAACGTCGAGGTCATGCGCTATCGCAACGGCGCCATCATGGCCCGCGACGAAGCCGCGACGGGCGGCGTGCCCGAGCTCGACTACGTGGCCGGCGTGCCCGACTCGGGCGTGCCGCACGCCGTCGGCTACGCGACGGAGTGCAAGACCCCCTTCGCCCGCCCCTTCATCAAGTACACGCCCACATGGGCGCGCTCGTTCATGCCGAGCAACCAGGAAGTGCGCAACCGCGTGGCGAAGATGAAGCAGATCCACATCCCCGAGCTCATCAACGAGAAGAAGCTGCTGTTCGTGGACGACTCCATCGTGCGCGGCACGCAGCTGAACGAGACGGTGGACTTCCTGTACAAGTGCGGCGCCGAGGAAGTGCACATGCGCTCGGCCTGCCCGCCCATCATGTTCAGCTGCAAGTACCTGAGCTTCTCCAGCAGCCGCTCCGACATGGAGCTGCTCGCGCGCCGCATGGTGGACCAGCTGGAAGGCGAGGAGGGCGTGCAGCACCTCGACGAGTACGCCGACGGCTCCACCGAGCGCGGCAAGTGCATGCTGAAATCCATCTGCGAGCAGATGGGCTTCGACTCGCTGGGCTACCAGTCGCTCGACGGCATGCTGGAAGCCATCGGCATCGATCCCGAGAAGGTGTGCACGTACTGCTGGACCGGCAAGGAGTAGCAAGCCGGATCGCTTGCACCAGCCAGCTTCGATCGTTCAAGCCCGACGGATTCGCCGTCGGGCTTTTTTCACGCTTGCACCGATGTCCCTATAATAGGACAAGCGAGGCGCGCGTTTCCTGTATCCTTCACAGCATACGAACGAGATGTCGACGAAGGAGACCTTATGAGCAACGCAGCCCTCGCACCGCTCCCCCAGCCCCGACAGCAGCACGGAGCCCACGCGCGCCCGACCCGCACGGTGGAGATCGAAGTCATCCCCGGCGGTCGGCTGCGCGAGGAACCGCGCCCGACCCGCAGAAAGGCCAGCTTGCTCGAAGGCATGCGCGGCATCGGCTTCGGCCTCGCCGGCAAGGAGCGCGCCGTCGCGGCGGCATTCGGAATCCTGTTCGCCCTTGCCGCCTTCGCGACTGCGATCTACTTTTGAGCAGCTTCCGCGAACAGCGCGATGCGTTCCTCCTCGTCATGGGACAGCGACCGGAACATCTCGGCAAGCCCGTCCGGGTCGCCGCCGGCAAGCATCGCAAGGTACTCGGCACGACGCTCGAACGGAACGACAACGGGAGCCAGTCCCGCCTGCAAGAGCCCGCGATTGACAAGTATCCTGCCCGTACGCCCATTGCCGTCTTCGAAGGGATGGATGCGCTCGAACCGGATATGGAAACGCGCCTCGCGCAGGTACGGATCGACGTCGTCGTCATGGTTGTACTCGTATACCAGCTGCATCATGAGCTGGTTCACCTGGTTCGGCTTCGGCGGAATGTGCTCTGCACCGCGGATAAGCACCGAAACCGTTCTGTAACCCCCGATTTCATTGATGTTCTTGTTGATAGCCCGCGCGATCTCCTTGACGAGCCTCTCGCTCAAGGGTGCCTGCATATCTTCGAGCGCAAGGCTCAACGCATATTTGTGGTTGATGGCCTCGTACAACTCTCGTGCAGTAGCGGTCACTTGCAACGAGTTGTCATTCCAGAGAATCGCATACGTTTCAGCGTACGAAAGCGTGCTGCCTTCGATGGCATTCGAATGATAGGTGCTCCTCGTTATAAAATCCTCGAAATACGCTCTATTGCCACGCATGAATGCGACTGCGTCCACGATCTGCGCCTCCCGTCTGTCAAGTTCACGTACACTATACCAAGAGAGTGTAGGAAAGCGAGCCTTGTCGCACCAAACGGCAAAGGCTCGTCACGTGGAGAGGTTTTTGGCGATGATTCGTCCCATCATGAGAAACGAGTTGGTTCTGCAGCGCGCGTCGGCACCGGCAACCGAGGCCGACCTGCCCATCGCGCAGGACCTGCTGGACACGCTGGAGGCGCATCGTCATTCCTGCGTCGGCATGGCGGCGAACATGATCGGCGAGCTCAAACGCATCATCGTCTTCGACGACGGCGGCTCGCACGTGGCCATGCTGAATCCCGAGATCATCTCGTGCGCCGGCACCTACGAGGCGGAAGAAGGCTGCCTGTCGCTTTCGGGCACGCGCTCCGCGACGCGCTATCGCACCATCAAGGTGAGCTACCAGGATCTCGCCATGAAGCCGCGAGTCAAAACCTTCACCGGCTTCACCGCCCAGATCATCCAACACGAGATCGACCACTGCAACGGCGTTTTGATCTAAGGCATCGAAAAGGCCCCGTCGCTGCAAACGACGGGGCCTTCGACATATCGGATGAGCGAATCGCTACAGCATCTCGGCGCGCAGCTGCTCGTCACTTTTCGCGGAGAGGTAGGCAGGGGCGATGTCGAACATCGTCTTGCACCCGACGGCGCCCTCGCGGCTCAAGCGGTGCGCGGCACGGGCGCAGGCCGCCAGCACGCTGCCGGTGAACTCGGGATTTGAATCCAGCTTGAGCGAGTACTCCACCACGTGGGTATGCTCGCCGTTCTGACCGGTCACACCCGAGCGGAACACGGAGCCGCCGTGTGGGATGCCGGCATGGTCGCGGTTCAGCTCCTCCTGCGAGATGAACGTCACCGTGGTGTCGTAGTCGGCGAAGTAGTTCGGCATCTCGACGATGGCCTTCTCGATGGCCGCCAGGTCGGCGCCCTCCTCGGCCACGACGAAGCACTCGCGCGTGTGCTTCTGACGCGTGGTCAGCTGCGGCTTCTCGCCGTTGCGCACGGCTTCGAGCGCCGAGGCGACGGGCACGGTGTACTGGCGCGCGTCGGCCACGCCTTCGATGCGGCGAATGGCCGTCGCTGTGACCCTGCGAGACGCCGCGGCCCAGAACGTGTAGTCCTCGCCCTCGGGCAGCACGCTGGATGCGTACAGGCGCGCGATGGAGAACATGCCAGGATCCCAGCCTGCCGAGATGACGGCCACCTTGCCGCCCACCTTCGCGGCGGCGTCCACGTCGGCAAAATGGGCGGGGATGTTCGCGTGGGTGTCGAACGAGTCGACCACGTTGAACATGCTCGCGCATGCGGGCGTCTGCTCGGGCAGGTCGTTCGCGCTGCCGCCGCACAGGACGAGCACGTCCACGTCGGCCTGATGGGCCTCCATATCGGCGGCGGCGAACACCGGCACGCCCTCGGTCAGCGGCTTCACCGTCGCCGGGTCGCGACGCGTGAACAGCGCCACCAATTCCAAATCGTCGTTCTGCCTGCAGGCCAGCTCCACACCGCGCCCCAGGTTGCCGTATCCGAATATGCCGACGCGCGTTTTCGTCATGTGCGCTCCTCACCGTGATGTTCCGAAAAGTACTCGTCAATGATGCACGGACGCAACCCGCATCGTCAACGTGCGCAGATCAACTCCAACAAAGCCCCACGGCGTTGAAATCTTTTGGAAACGAAAAGAAGGAGGGGCGCAGGGAGAGGTGCCAGCAGCTGCGAGACGGGAAGCGATCTTGCCAGCTTTTCACGGCTGGCGCATGCAACTGGGTTCATACGCACCAACACCAACGGCGGAACGAAACGCGGAGTCACAAAATTCACCGCTGTGAAGTCCGATGCAGGGTCTATCATCATCGAGACGATCAACGACCAGGGCAAACGCTCGGACAACTCGCTCGTTCGGGCACCAAAAGCCGCTTCCGAGCGCTCTGAACCCCAAAATCCCCTTCACAGCGGTGAATTTTGTGACTCCGCACCAGCAGATCCAACGCCCACAACGCTATCATGGCGAGCAGTGCTGACGAGGATCCAGCGAGCCCATGCCGCATCGACTCGGCAGCAATCGGCCAATTTGCCGCTACTCCAAAACCCCACTGGACTCTTCGAGGAGAACCTACGCGTTTTTAACTGCCGGCCACTTTCCGCCACTGCGGGCGATCAACGCTTCCTCCTCCTCGATCATAGCGTCGATCTCCTCCCTCGTCATTCCTGCGAACCGTTCAGCTGGCGATTGGTCGTACGGAGGAATGTTGTCGGATCCGTCAATGTCGATATAGATGCTTGCAGATTTCTCCATGATACCCCGCCCTTTCAGTCCGCCCTCTCATCGTCGCCTCGGACGACACGATTCAGTCATAGTCTTTATCCACATCGACGCGCATGGATAGTTGTACATTCCGAGCAGGAGGCCCCGGCTCGCAGCTGCGGCAAGCCTGTCGCCGTTGTACGTGCTTGACCACCAGCCCATTCGTCACCGTGTTCCAAACTTTAGAGCACGTGGCAGCTTCCAAGCAGCTACGGCAGTCTTGATGGATCTCGGCAATTTGATTTCATTCTTAAGTTCTTCAGGAGCGCTATCGAACGCATCGCAATGAGCATCGAAGCACTTCTCCATCGGGTGGTCGCTTCCATACTTTTTGATGGTCGATCCGATAAAGGGCGTGGATGGGTACATGAATACGCTTTTCACAAGGTCGCGTCACTTGGCAATGAGCCTCTTACATCCTGCCCGAAGTCTGGACCGCAGCGCGCGTCCAGGCTCCTGCTGCTTAGAAGCATCGCCCAGGTCGGCTTGCGCTTGGCTTTGCGGCAAAGGCAGAACCGACCCGCCGGGACTACACCGCATCAGCAAGCAAAAGGTCCCCGTCTTAGCTGTTATCCGACACCGACCTGCACAGGTTGTCAAGGCGCGATGCGCTTCGCTTGCATTCGTTGACGCTTGAAATAGTGACCATGCGCTTGCCAGTCGGATATGCCGCGACGAGCTGCCCTGAATCCAGAAGCTGATCAACACGGCCTGGGGACACGCCTAGCTCTTCCGCCGCCTCCGCGAGCGTCATGCACAAGCTCTCGCGAATGAAACCGTCGCCCACCTCCACGCACAGCACCAACTGCGGGGCCTCGCCGAAGGTCGCCTCCGGCAGCGGCTCGTCGTTGTCAAGCATGTCCGCGATGAGGAGCTGCAAACAACCGGCGGCGTTCTCGCACGCCTCCTTGACGCTCGTCCCGCCTGCGACCATGCACTCGAAGGAGGGGACGGCCACGGTGTAGCCGCCCTCGCTCTCGCGAATTATAGATCCTTCGTAAGTGTAGAACATGCAACCTCCTTGAACGCCGCCTTCTACAGCACGCTGATAACGTCAATCGACGGCGCTTTTCTCTGAGACCATTCCAGTAACGTTGATGCCACCCATAGCCGCCGCGGAGCGCGACTGCCATGCGCCTCCTGCACACCGCCTCGTTCGTTGTGCAGGTTACCGAGACGATACCACGATCGATGACCTTGGGCAGCAGGAGCATGGCGTTAGTGAAGTTTGTCTAATTACCAGTCAGTTTATCACTGCTCCAAAGCCTTGATGTCGCAATACTCGACCACAGCCGTTTGCTCTTGCGATTCGCTCATGTTCTCGCCTCCTTGCACGTTCGATTGTGCAGGGAGCGTCACATATGATGGGCGGCGCAGAACGCCGATTCAAAAAAAGGAGGCGACGTTGAACGAAACGATCGGATGCCCGCGCTGTACCTATTGCGCGGCCTACCTGCCAGCTGGGTCCACAAGCGCGGAAAGTCTTTATTGCACGTACCTGAGAATGCATGTCGAAAAAGACGATGGATGCAGGTTCGGAGCCGCGGGAACCCCGATGCGTGGCTCGAACGCCCCGCGGGTAGACACCGGAATCGATGCGACGGCAAGGGGATACTATAGCTGGTGTGCGGAGCTGATGCGATGACGACCTTCGGAATGGACGAGCTACTTCTGTCGGCGACCATCGCCAGGAACGGCATCGCGGGTTAGATCAGGAAAACGCCCACCATGAGGGGGGGGGGCGGATGATCGGATACTCGAGGCAATAGAAGAGCCTCTACACAGCGAGGCCCCTCCAAATCATAGAACTACCAGCGGGAGCATTCTCCGTACTTGGACGATATCAGCAGCGCGAGAAGCTCGACGAACGTCATGGCGCACAGGACGAGCAGTATCAAGAATGCGAAGAACTCGTAGCCGTTGATCGGGATGAGCACGCCGAAGAACAGCATCCAGAGCCACGCGAAGAACAGCAGGACATGGGCAACGCCCAACCACTTCTTCCCGGCGTAGAAGTCGTGCCCTCCCCACACTCCGAGGAACAACCACAGCAGCAGCGCGAACAGCTTGCGCTTCCCCGCAGGCTCGACCGTGGCGGTCGCGGTCATGCCGACTCCGTACAAGCCGTTCGGGAACGGCACGCCCGCCACCTGGTACGCGTATTGGCACGCTCCCACCCACTGAGGGTTCTGCGCCCTATCGAACAACCCGTACGTCCCATCGGCGTTTAGCCCGACGTACTGATCCGACGTCATAGCCGCTTGAGCGTCGTTGATGTTGGCGTACTGCATGGCTCCCCCCTCGACAATCATGATGTTGGCAATGAATATTACAACAGCAGGTCACCAGTCACAACCGCCTTGGCCTCCTTGACCGCCCGCTCGTAGACGCCCTCCCGCCAACGGTCGCGGTGCAGCACTTCGCCGTGCTCGGCCACTAGATCGCGAAGCCGCGCCTGCTTCGACCGGACGGCCTTCCGCGCTTCCAAGTCGTCGATCCCCGCCGCCCGCAACACCGTTTGACTACCAGCCAGTTTGTCACTGCTCCAAAACCATGAACGCGAAACGAGGCCGTGTCCCGATTCGATGGTCGGGGCGTGCCTCGTCTTCATCCCGTACTGTACCATACCCGACCGATGCGTGGTGTTCGCCGTCGGGAAGACACGGCTCCCCCACGTGGGTTCGCCTTTGAAGCGGCAAAGATTTCCTTCGCCGTCCAGCACCGCCCATCCCACCGACCCGGTTCCGATATCAAGACCGATTTGGTACGACTCGACATTGCGCAAATTCATAGGTTCCCCTTACCTGCCTTTCGGGGCGCCGCGGAGGCGGCAACTTTGACTCTATATGCGAAGGACCCCTGATAGGGGTCCTTCGTTGTTCCAGGATGAATCTTCGATCGCTTTCTTACGCCTTTTCCACTTTCACGGCGCACACCTTGTACTCGGGGGCCTTCGACACGCGGTCGAGGGCGGCGATGGTGAGCCAGTTGCTGTTGCCGTCTTGGAAATGGAACGGCATCCACGTATGTCCCGGCGACGTCTTCTCGGACACATGCGCGACGGACTCGATGGAGCCGCGACGCGATGAGACGCGCACGATGTCCCCGTCGGCGATGCCGAGAGCCTCGGCATCGCACGTGTTCAGCTCGATGAACGAGCGGTTCGCTATCTCGTTCACGCCGTCGGTGCGAGCGGTCATGGCACAGGCGTTGTACTGGTACAGGATGCGACCCGTCATCATGACCAGCGGATACTCCGCATCGGGCAGCTCGGCGGACGGCTGGTAGTCGGGTGTGGAAAACGCGCCCAGCCCCTGGGCGAACTCGCCCATGTGCAGGATGGGCGTGCCGGGATGCTCGGCGCTTGGGCACGGCCACTGCAAGCCGCGGCCGGCCGTCTCGTCGCCGTCGAGGCGCGCATGGCTCATGCCGCCGTACGTGGGCGTGACCGAGACGATCTCGTCCATGACCTCGGCCGCGCTCAGACGAGGCTGCGCATAGCCCATGCGGTTCATGACCTCGGTGAAGATGTCGGTGTCGAGCCACGCGCCCACA
>ENA-OQAB01001385-OQAB01001385.1-human-gut-metagenome-genome-assembly--contig:-NODE-1385-length-11501-cov-3.443204_pt1 | contig 11501 bp, 9 predicted proteins | sample MGYA00242490_ERZ504517 | MGnify/ENA primary metagenome ERZ504517 (study PRJEB26092, sample SAMD00036298) | human gut metagenome | host: Homo sapiens | study: EMG produced TPA metagenomics assembly of...
ATCTTTGGATCGGAGGGTTCGTCCTGGCGACAGTGTTGAGTATGGGTTTGCTGGCCAAAGCCGTGCAGACGCTCCCGATCGGTACCGCGTACGCTATTTGGACCGGCGTGGGAGCTCTCGGTACGGTGTTGCTGGGGATTTTCGTCTTCGGCGAATCGGCGGGTTTCGCCCGGATTTTTTTTATCGTTACCTTGTTCGGTTCTATCGTCGGACTAAAATTGGTTTCGCATTGAATATATTGAATAAGGATGGTCGAAACATTCGTGATGTCGATTGTCGTTTTTCGGATTTTTGAATTCGACCGTTGTCGGAGCGGTTTCGGAGTACATTTGCAGATTCGGCCGATGTATTCGGGCGAAAATCGACGGAATGACGACGGTTCGGTCTATCGGAGTATAATCGGAAAAAATATCTTATGAAACGATCTGTTTTGTTGTTGGCGGCACTGTTTGCCGTGTTCTCTGTCCAGGCCGATAACCGGCCGCAGGCCGTGTTGAAGCAACTGACCGCTGCGCTCGGAGCGCTGGAGGGGTACAGCGTAGTCTTCGAGGTGCATACCGACGGGGATGTCGTGCCGGGCTATTATGAGGTGAGCGGCGACAACTACTATATGCATGTCAATGGGCAGGAGGTTTACGGCGATGCGGAGTTCCGTTACGAAATCGACCCCGATCGTAAAGAGGTGGTTATCGACCGTGTGGATCTCACGTCCCATAATCTGCTCAATAATCCCACCCGGGCGTTCGATTTCATCGACGGCGAATATGCCGCCTCGCTTTTGAGCGAGAAGGGAAGCACGGCCGTAATCCGGCTTACTCCGCTGCGTATCCAGTCGGCCGTCGGGCAGATCGACGTCGAAGTGGACACGGCCCGTTCGCTGCCGACGGCAGTGATCTACGAAATCGACGGCGACCGGGTTCGGATCGACATCCGTTCCGTCACCGTTCACGAGGCGTCGCCCCGCACTTTCGATGCGGAGAATTACGCCGGGTACGAGTGGATCGATTTCCGGTAGTGTATTTTTCCCGATCGTGCTGGCGGTCGTAAATAGGGCGTGATGTATAAAATTTGTCCGAACGGCTTTGAAATTCCCCGACACTTTGCCGGGGATTTTTTGATGTTGTCAAAACGGCTGAAAAGGGCTGAAAATGGTGTGTGCGGTGAAAAAACTTGCGGAAACGGGTGATTTATTGGGTCCAAAGTTGCTTATTCGACGAATAAATGCTATTTTTGTGTGTTTATAGAATGTATTTTCGGATGTTTTCGATAAGCGGGAACCGACGAATAGACTCGTCGGACCGAGCGAAGAGAACAAAGAACGTAAGTCCGCTGTTTTCGATCGGGCGAAGAAGTAGTCCGAATGTAGAAAATAAGGGGTAAAGTTCGATGTTTTCGACCGGCGAAGGGCGGCGCGGGATGCGTTCGGGCCATGCCGGGCAGAGAAAACGAAGAGAGAAACTCAAAGAATAACATGCTGACAGAAGAAGAAAAGAATGCCGGATTGGAGGGAAAAATCATTCCCATCAATATCGAAGAGCAGATGAAGTCCGCTTACATCGACTATTCGATGTCCGTTATCGTATCGCGTGCGCTGCCGGACGTGCGGGACGGTTTGAAGCCCGTACACCGTCGTATTCTTTACGATATGAGTGCGGAACTGAACCTCTACTCCGACAAACCCACGCGTAAATCCGCCCGTATCGTCGGCGACGTGCTGGGTAAGTTCCACCCGCACTGCGACAGATCGGTCTATGAAGCGATGGTGCGTATGGCCCAGGATTGGTCGATGCGCTACCCGCTGGTGGACGGTCAGGGTAACTTCGGTTCGATGGACGGCGATTCGCCTGCGGCGATGCGTTATACCGAGGCCCGCATGCAGAAGATCACCGATGAGGTGATGGCCGATATCGACAAGGATACGATCGATTGGACGCTCAACTTCGACGATACGATCCCCGAACCTACGGTGCTTCCGACGAAGATCCCCTTGTTGCTGGTGAACGGCGCGAGCGGTATCGCCGTCGGTATGGCGACCAATATGGCGCCGCACAATCTGGGCGAGGTGATCGATGCCTGCTGTGCTTTCGTGGACAATCCGGAGATAGCATGTGAGGAACTGCTCAAGTACGTCAAGGGCCCCGATTTCCCGACCGGAGGAATTATTTACGGCTACGAAGGGGTTCGGGAAGCGTTGCTGACAGGCCGGGGCCGTGTGGTCATGCGTGCCCGCACGGAGATCGAGCATACGGCCAGCGGCCGCGAGTGCATCGTCATCACCGAAATTCCCTATATGGTCAACAAGGCGGAGATGATCAAGAAGATCGCCGACCTTATCAACGAAAAGAAGATCGAGGGCATTTCCTATATCAACGACGAGTCCGACCGGAACGGCATGCGTATCATCGTCATCCTGAAACACGATGCCGTGGCGAGCGTGGTGCTCAATACGCTGTATAAGAATACGCCGCTGCAAACCTCGTTCGCGGTGAACAACATCGCGCTGGTGAACGGTCGTCCGATGATGCTCAATCTGCTGGATCTGGTGCAGCATTTCGTCGAGCACCGCCACGACGTGATCGTGCGGCGCACGCGCTTCGATTTGGCCAAGGCCGAGAAGAGGCTGCATATCGTGTTGGGTCTGCTCATCGCGCAGGACAACATCGACGAGATCATCCACATCATCCGGGCAGCCAAGAACCCCGACTTGGCCAAGCAGGCCATGATGGAGCGCTTCAGCTTGAGCGACGCACAGGCTTCGGCCATTATCGAGATGCGTCTACGCGCTCTGACGGGACTCGAACACGACAAGCTGGTTGCCGAGCGCAACGAGCTGGAGGCGCAGATCGCTTATTTCAACGATGTGCTGGGCAGCCGCGAATTGCAGATGAAGATCGTTAAGGACGAATTGTTGGAGGTGAAGGCCAAATACGGCGACGAACGGCGCTCGGAGATCGTTTACGCTTCCGAAGAGTTCAACCCGGAGGATTTCTACGCCGACGACGAGATGGTCATCACCATTTCGCACCTGGGCTATATCAAACGTACGCCGCTGGCCGAATACCGTACCCAGAACCGGGGCGGCGTCGGCGCCAAGGGCAGCGCGACGCGCGACGAGGATTTCATCGAGCATATCTATATGGCCACGATGCACAATACGATGCTCTTCTTCACGGAGAAAGGCCGTTGCTATTGGCTCAAGGTTTACGAGATTCCCGAAGGGACGCGCTCCTCGAAAGGACGGGCGATTCAGAACGTCATCCAGATCGAGCCGGACGACAAGGTGCGTGCCTATATCAACGTGAAGCGTCTGGACGATGCGGAATACGTGAACAACAACTATATCATCATGTGTACCAAGGACGGCACGATCAAGAAGACCAAACTGGAAGCGTACTCGCGTCCCCGTCAGAACGGCGTCAATGCCATCGTGATCCGCGAGGGCGACCAGTTGATCGAGGCCAAACTCACCAGCGGCAGCGCCGAGGTAATGATCGCGGCCCGGGAAGGCAAGGCGATCCGCTTCAACGAGAACACGGTGCGTCCGATCGGACGTGTCGGGGCCGGTGTGCGCGGTATTTCGCTCGACGAAGGCGACGAGGTGGTCGGCATGATCTGCATCGAACCCAATAGCTCGCAGGACGTGCTGGTACTCAGCGAGAACGGTTACGGCAAGCGTACCGATCTGGACGAATACCGCATTACCAACCGCGGCGGCAAGGGTGTGAAGACGATCAACATTACGGAAAAAACCGGCAAGCTGATTTCGATCCAGGCTGTGACCGACGAGAACGACCTGATGATTATTAACCGTTCGGGGCTGACGATCCGTACGGCGGTAGATCAGATCCGTGTGGCGGGACGTGCTACGCAGGGCGTGCGTATCATCAACCTGCGTGAGGGAGATGCCATCGCTTCGGTAATTGCCGTTCCCGCCAACGAAGAGGAGGAGCCGGCGGTCCTCGATGGGGCGGGCGCTCCGGAATCCGAGTCCGAAGAGAACGTTAGTAAAGAACAATAGAAGATAATACCTATAAATTAAAAACCCCGTTCATTATGAAAAAACTTATTTTGGCCCTGGCCGCCGTTGCCTTGTTGGGAACTGCTGCCCAGGCACAGAAAATCAACAAGGAGGCCTTGTTGCAGAAGATCGAAAAGAACGAAACGGCGAGTGCCGATGCGAAGAAGGGAGCGAAAGCCGCTACCTGGCTCAATTTGGGTAAGAGCTATGTCGAGGCCATACTCGCTCCTACCAAAGACCTCTATGTCGGAGAACTCGGCCTGCAGCTGGATATGACATTCGGCAGCCCGAAGTCGATCGACGAAGTGACGATCAACGGGATGTCGGTGGCCGCACAGAATTACGATTATTTGACCGTTTATGTTTCCAATGGACAGGTCATCGGCTGGAAGGAGATAGAACCTGTAAAGGAAGGTGCTATCGATAAGGCGATCGCTGCTTTGAACAAGGCTTACGAACTCGATTCCAAGCAGGGTCCGAAAGTCAAGGAGCAGCTTATGGCGATCAGCAACTACTGTTCGCAATTGGGCGATGCTTGCAATAATATCGGTGAATACAAACTCGGTTCGGAGGCTTTCGAAACCGCTTTCCGCGCGGAGATGAGTCCGGCTTGCGGTACTCCCGACGCTTCGCGCCTTTACTATGCGGGCTATCTGGCCGCTGCTGCCGGCGAGAAGGACGCTGCTGAATATGCTCGCGGCGTGGAATTGTTGAATAAGGCGCTTGAAATGGGATATACGGATGACAACGGTATGATCTATTACTACCTGTTCCATAATTATTATGGCCAGCGTGAGGCGGACCGTGCCAATGTCCTGAAAGCCAAAGACGCCCTGATGACCGGTATTACTAAATTCCCGAAGAATCAGGATATTCTCAAGAGTTTGATTATGTTGTATTCGATGGAAGAGGGATTGGGCGATTCGTCGGAACTGGTTACGATGCTCGACGATGCGATTGCCGGTGATCCCCAGAACATCGAACTGTGGTTCAGCCGTGCCCAGATCTTCGTTTCGTTGGAGGATTACGATGAGGCGATTGCCTCCCTGGAGAAGGCGATCGAACTGAATCCTCAGTCTTATGAAGCGCAGTTCTTTACGGGTTACTACATCATTATGAAGGCCGATGCACTGAATCAGGAGGCCAATGAGAAAGAATATACCAATGCGGGCGAGTATGAAGCCGACCAGAAGGAGATTCTTTCGATCTATTCGCAGGCTGTTCCCTATCTGGAAGTTGCCCATGAGATTATGCCGCAAAATCCCGATCCCGTACAGCTGCTCAAGACTCTTTGCTATCGTCTGCGCGACGAACCCGGCATGATGGAGAAATACGAGAAATACAACGAGCTTTACAAACAGATGTAATTCGAACGTTGGTTTCCAAATAAAGCCCGGAGCAAGACGCTCCGGGCTTTTTGTTTTTCAACCGATCACTTTGTTTACAGACACGTTTGTTCCCTGTACCGAAATGGCGGCAGCGGTGCGAAGAGGAAAGTTCCGTATAATCTTTTCGTTACTGTTGAAAAATTTATTGCAGTACGGTGTATGCAGTAGTTGAAGAGGAAGGGATCTGCCGGACGAAGAACCCCGGTTATTTGGATCGGCGGAGAGGAAGGGCCGTCCTTTGCAGGGCGAAGATACGTCGGGAAATTTATGCCGCAGCTTTTCGATAGATGAGCCGCAGGCGCCGGGTCATCAGGAGTTGCAGCGTGCCGCGCAGGAACATATAGAGCGTGAAGGCCAGCCAAAGGGCGTTGTTTCCGATGACGGGATAGAGCGAGTAGAAGATACCGAAATAGGCGACGGTCGAGAGCAGCATCGAATTGCGCATCACTTTGGTTTCGGTCGCACCCACCATGATACCGTCCATGATGAAGGGCATGGCGCTGGCCAGCGGGATGAGGATGATCCAGACGATGTAATTACCCGCCGTCGAAACGACCTGTGCTGCGTCCGGAGTTCCGGCCTTGATGAAAATGCCTAACAGGTCGCGCCACCAGATGAGGTATATGCCGACGAACAGCACCGAGATCAGTGTGCCCCAGCCCAGACAACGTCCCAGGCAGCGACGCAGCGATTGTTCGTCCCGGGCTCCGATGAAGCGTCCCGTGAGGGCTTCGGCGGCATAGGCGAAGCCGTCGTTCATGTAGGAGAAAAGGGTGAATATCTGGAGCAGAAGCGTATTGACCGTCAGCAGGATCGGGTCCTCCATACGGGCCGATGCCGCCGTGAAGAAGGTATATACGGCTACGATACAGAGCGTACGGACGATGATGTCGCGGTTGATGAGGAAAAATTTCCGCACCGGTTCCCAGTCCACCACTTCACGCCACGTAAACCGTGTGAGAATTTTGCGGTATCGCAGGATAAGCAGCAGGACCGCCAGCAGGACCCCCGTATTTTGGGCCACGACCGAGCCATAGGCGATGCCCGTGATGCCCATGCCGTGTCCGAATACGAGCCACAGGCTCGTGGAAACGTGTACGATATTCACCGTGACGGCGATACACATCGGGATCACGGCATTCTGCATGCCTGTGTACCAGCCGTTGAATCCGAAGAGCATGATACCGGCGGGTACCGCCCAGATGCGGGCGTAGAAATAGTCGTGTACGATTTCGTTGCCGTTCATGGCCCATAGTGCCAGTCGCCCCAGAGGGTTTTGGAAGCAAATAACCAGCAGGCCGAGGATCGCTGCGACCAGGATGCCCCGGACGAGCATGTTGGTGCATTCGTGGAAATTTCCTGCACCGAAAGCCTGCGCCGTGAGTCCGCTGGTACCCATGCGCACGAAGCTGCAGTTCCAGTAGATGAAGTTGAAGATGGATACGCCGATGGCGAGTGCCCCGATCGTCGCTGCGGAGTTGTCCAGGTGTCCTGCGACGGCGGAACTCACGATACCCATAAGGGGGACCGTGATGTTGGAGATGATGTTCGGAACGGCTAATCGGAGGATTTCTCGGTTCATGTCCTGGGTTTTGATTGCGCAAATATACGCTTTGTCGGGTAAGGGGAAATATTTTGGCACGGTATTTCGATCGGATTTCCGCAGGGATAATCCTCTTTTTCCGGAAAATAGCGGCTGTCGGTGCCGTTATCCCGAAAATTCGATTACCTTTGCTGCCTGCACCGGTATTTTCGGCCGGTGCGGAATGCCGGGGTTTTCCCTGTTATGCAGGGGAAATCGAGTGAAATTGCCGATTTGGGACCTGGCGTCGTAAAACGCCGTAGCGTGAGTTTTGCGGGTTCCATCGACGATTGCGATTTCCGGGAATACGACTTATTAAATTCGCAAAACTCACAGAATCGATTATGAAAGATTTCAAAAACGACTCGGATACGACGTTGGCCCGCTTCGGGCGCGATAAGCGGGCGCGTATTTCCTCTGCGGAGCGTATCGAGCGTCGCCCGCGTTTGCAGCGTGATGCCGCCGATTCGGAGCACTCTTCGGACAGCCGTCCGCGCGCATCTTACAACCCTAATTTTACGAGCGACAACCGTCCCGTGCGGGAAGACCGTGCGCACCGTGACGATTCCCGTCGTTTCGGGAACCGGTCGTTCGGTTCGGACGACCGACGTAGGAACGATGCTGCAGATCGGGAGTTCAAGCCTCGTTTTTCGGAGCGGAAAGACGGGTACGCTTCCCGCCCGTACGAGGATAACAAACCGGGCGGTTTCAAGAAGTTCGGCAAACCTTACGGTGAGCAGAAGGAGGGGCGCGACCGGTCATTCGGCGATCGGAAATCCGGCGGTTATAGCCGTTCGGACAAACCTTACGGCGAACGTCGGTACGACGACCGCAAACAGGACGGTTACAAGACATTCGATAAGCCTTACGGTGAACGCCGTTCCGACGATCGGAAATCCGGTGGGTTCCGGGGCGGCGACCGCTCGTTCGGCCGCCGGGACGATAAGTTCCGAAGTTATCCCAGATACAATCCCAACAAACCAACGGGCGAGATACGCCTGAACCGTTTCATCGCCCAGTCGGGGATCTGTTCGCGCCGCGAAGCGGACGATTTCATCCAGGCGGGGCTGGTGACCGTCAATGGGGTGGTCGTGACGACGCTGGGAACGAAAGTCCAGCCTACGGACGAGGTGAAATTCAACGACAGCCGTGTCGAGGGCGAGAAGAAGGTCTATCTGGTGCTCAACAAGCCCAAGGGTTACGTGACTTCGCTCGACGATCCCCACGCCGACAAGACGGTCATGGAGTTGGTGAAGGACGCCTGTACGGAGCGTATCTATCCTGTGGGACGCCTCGATAAGAATAGTGTCGGGCTGTTACTTTTCACCAACGACGGCGATCTGACCCGCCAACTCACGCACCCTTCGTTCCAGAAGAAGAAGATTTACCAGGTGTCGTTGGACAAGCCCCTCACCAAAGCGGATATGGAGCAGATCGCTCAAGGCATTACGCTGGAGGACGGCGAGATCTATGCCGATGAGATCGCCTATGTCAAGGAGGACAAGACGGAGGTGGGGATCGAGATCCATTCGGGCCGCAACCGCATCGTGCGCCGTATTTTCGAGCATGCTGGGTTATGCGGTCAAGAAACTTGACCGTGTTTACTACGCCGGGCTTTCGAAGAAAAATCTCAAGCGGGGACAGTGGCGCTTCCTGACCCGCGAGGAGGTGCAGCGCCTCAAGTCGGGGCAGTATGAATAGGAGTGACGCCCAAGCGATGTATTAAAGAAAGCCGACAAAGCCAATTCGATTGCGCTTTCTTGTCGGATGTTCCATCGAGGATTTCCGTTCTGATCCGTCGGATCAGTGGGTCGCCCGGTACCAGGAGGTCTGTGCCCATTCCGGGGCGAATCGTTCGCACGGGGCGCTGGTCGTTACGCCGGAATATTTTCCGTCTTCGATCGTATGCATCCCGTTCGGAGCGTCGCCCAATCCATATACCGAGTAGAACGAAGGCGTATGCAGCCGGCTTTCCGTCGGGAAGGCCTTTCCCATTTGTGCTCTGAACTTATCGAGCAGCGGATCCTTTTCGTCGCAGATCGCCTCGATGTATCCCTGCAAGTCGTAGAATACATGCTCGTCGAGCCCTTCGTAGGTTTGCAGCGATGCCCGGTCGTACGTTTTCCCCGGATACTTCGTTTCGATCTCCTTGACGATAGCCGCCAGCGGCTCCAGTTCGCCGGTGACCGTCAGGGCGATGCAGCCTGATTTCGTGGTCGCGCGGTTCATGTAATAGTCATAGTATTCGCTGCAGACACCCGGCAGGTCGTAACTTGTGCCTGCATCGGCGAGCAGGTGCGGCAGAATATCGGTGTAGTTGAAACCGGCGGCCATCACTTCACACGGTGAAGCGATGATGCGATCGGCACAACCGCGAAGATCGTACAATGCCTCGATCGAAGACATGAAGCAGGCGTCGAAGAGAAGGTAGTCGAAATGCAGCCCCGTGTTGCCGAAGGCCGCTGCCAGTTGCGGAATTTCAGCCCGCTTGCCGGAATCGCCCATCCAGCGGGTCGGCAGGGCATTCGGCATCGGGCTCCAGAAATCCTGGAATGCGGAGAACCGGATGGCATTGACCGACGTACCGTCCGGGACCCAACCCAGCCCGTGTCCGCCGAGGATCAGACCGTATCGACGTGCCGGAGCCTGTTCGGCCATGTAGGAGATAACTTCGGTGATCGTACCTCTGTCCATCGAGTTGAAGTCGGCGTCCGCCCAGCGGCGCAGGGTATCGACCTTGCAGTGTTCGTACGAGAACTGTGCTCCGGGTACGTAATCGTCGTTGCGGGGCGTATAGTAGAGTTCCATACCATCGAAAGGCCTCTTTGAGGCTGGATGAAAACCAGTACGCGACTGTTGTGGAGTATGTTCCGGTCGATGGCGTTCATCGCGTCATCGACATTTTTCCTGAAGTAAGACCCCAGGTTGGTTCCTGTCAGATAGAACATAATGGTCTGGTCCGCCGTTTCGGGGACCGGCGGGCGGGGAGTGACCCCTTCGTCCTTGTTGCAGCCCGTGAAAAGGGTCGCTGCGAGTGCAAGGACAAGCACTATATGATGTAATTTTTTCATTTGGATCTCGTTCGGGGTGTTTCGTGCCCGTTTTGTGAAGGTTAGAAATACTCCCCCCCCGCGTAGAGAGGAGGGTGCCTTTGCAGGATGATTCGGAGAAAAGAGTTGTTTTCATCTTATACTTTTATAATAAATTAGGCCGTTGAATTATGCCGGGGCTTCAAGAGCGGTTTTCGTTATTTGTATTCTCTCGGACGCAGGTTGTTGAATTGCCAGGTTCGGGGCCGTTTGAATACGTAGTCGTCGGGTTTGTTCCGGTAGATGCGGCTGTAATCGAAGTAATATCCCTTGATCCGCCCCTCTTCGGTCCGTACCGGCTCGAGCAGGGGGACGTATTCCACCGAGCGGCTGACGACGCGTGCTTTGCCGTAGTGACGGTCGTGTGCGGCCAGCAGATCGAGAGCATGTCCGAACATCAGGATATGCCAGGCGCTCCCTTCCTTGAGGCCGTTGCCGGAATCCTCGATCGTCGCCAGGATGGAGTTCATCCGGTTGTAGTTGATCTGTTCGTTCTTCGAGTCGCCGAGCGCTCCGTAAGCGAATGCCAGCAGGTTCAGCAGTTTGGGGCTGAACGGATCCTGCACCAAGGCATCGTTCACCGCTGCGATCAGTTTCTCGAGGCTTTCGTGCGTCGGATTCTCGAAATCGACCGTTTGGGCGATCAGTATGGCTTTGTCCATGTCCGAATTGGCATTCAAAGGCTTGTAGGCGTCCTGATAGGCATATCCGTAGTAGAGGTAGTGGTAGTCCTCCTCGGTCATCGAGTCGTCGCCCGACTGATACCGCAGCATCAGGTTCGGGTAGTAGTAGGGGGATTCGGAATCCAGCGTCTGCCGGATAATATCCTCTTCGACAGGTATTTTGGCCGTTGCCATCAGAGGCAGAAACAGCAGCAGGACAAGCAATTTTCTCATAGCCTTTTGTGTGCGGCGGTTCAGTGTGCGAATACGGTGCGGAACCCGTTTCGTGCCGCATTGTTATATAAACGTGCGATCAATTCAAATCGTATTTGGCGATCAGTTCTTTGAAGCGGGCTTCGAGCTGCGGGGTTCCGGGAACGAGGGGCAGCCGCAGCGTGTTGCCGATGAGTCCCAGTACCGACATGGCGCATTTCACGCCCGTCGGGTTGCCTTCGGCGAAGAGGGCGGTCACGGCCTCCTCCAGACATTCGTAAGCCTTGTGTGCTCCTTCGAAGTCGCCCTTCTTTGCCAGGTCGATGCAAGTCATCATCTTGCGCGGGAAGGCATTGACCGCTACCGAGATCACGCCGTCGGCGCCCGGCTCATCAGGTCGAGCGTCAGGGCGTCATCTCCCGCGAGCACCAGAAAATCCCTGCTCCGCCAGTCGAGTATCTCCTGAATCTGGTCGATCTTGCCCGAAGCCTCCTTGATGCCGATGACATTCGGGAAGTCGCCCGCAATGCGGATCGTGGTCGCTGCGGT
>ENA-OQAB01001388-OQAB01001388.1-human-gut-metagenome-genome-assembly--contig:-NODE-1388-length-11484-cov-2.988553_pt1 | contig 11484 bp, 11 predicted proteins | sample MGYA00242490_ERZ504517 | MGnify/ENA primary metagenome ERZ504517 (study PRJEB26092, sample SAMD00036298) | human gut metagenome | host: Homo sapiens | study: EMG produced TPA metagenomics assembly of...
CCCTTGGCAATGTGTCTGCCCTTGAGGATGTTGTAAGCGGCCTCCATATCCTCCAGACGGCCATTGGTGCAGCTGCCGATGACCACCTGATCGATCCGGATGTCCTTTCCCTCACTGGCGGGGTGGGTGTTCTCCGGCAGATGAGGGTAGCTGACCGTGGGCTCCAGCTTGTCCAGGTCGATCTCGATGGTCTTTTCGTATTCGGCATCCGGGTCAGCCTCGTAGTAGACCGGGGTGCGCTGGCTGCGGCCGTTCAGATACGCTCTGGTGACCTCGTCCACAGGGAAGATGCCGTTCTTGGCACCGGCCTCAATGGCCATGTTGCAGACGCAGAGGCGATCCTCCATGGTCAGGGAAGCCACACCCGGGCCGGTAAATTCCATGGACTTGTACAGTGCGCCGTCCACACCGATCATGCCGATGATGTGCAGGATCAGGTCCTTGCCGGATACGCAGGGGCTGAACTTGCCCTTGAGCACAAACTTGATGGCAGAGGGCACCTTGAACCATGCCATGCCGGTGGCCATACCAGCGGCCATATCGGTGGAACCCACACCGGTGGAGAATGCGCCCAGTGCACCGTAGGTGCAGGTGTGGCTGTCGGCACCGATGATGCAGTCACCGGCGGTCACGATGCCTTTTTCGGGCAGGAGGGCGTGCTCAACACCCATCTGACCCACATCGTAGAAGTTGAGGATATCATATTTGTTGGCAAACTCGCGGCACTGCTTGGACTGGGTTGCGCTCTTGATATCCTTATTGGGGACGAAGTGATCCAGCACGATGGCAATGTGCTCCTTGTCGAACACGCCGTCAAAGCCTGCCTTCTCAAACTCGTTGATGGCGACCGGGGTGGTGATATCGTTGCCCAGCACCAGATCCAGCTTGCCCTCCACCAGCTGGCCGGGGACAACATGCTCCAGGCCGGCGTGCCTGGCCAGGATCTTTTGGGTCATGGTCATTCCCATGGTTGGGTGCCTCCTTTTTATTTCAGTGGCACCAGAATAGCATGGCCCCTTGCCAAAAGAATGTAAAGCGTGTTACAATTGACCAAACAGGAGGTGAACGCAATGGCGCAGGACCACATCTGGGCGCCGCTGGCGGAGGGGCAGCCCACCCACCATCGGGAGCCGGGGCAGATGATCTATTTACAGGACACGGAGGCCGCGCAGTTTTACTATATCCTCACCGGGACAGTGAAGTGCTTTATCAGCTCCCCCGACGGGGACGAGCGCACCCTGGCCCTCCACCACGGCGGGGAGCTCATCGGCGAGGCGTCCTTCTTTGACCGGCAGCCACGGGTCTCCTCCGCCGTGGCGGTCACCCCGTGCGAGCTGATCTCGGTGAACCGGCAGCATCTGGAGGCGGTGTTTGCCCGCCGGCCGGACCTGGCCATCTCCATGCTGGAGTATCTGGCCCGCACGGTGCGCCTGCTCTCTGGCCATGTAGACAGCGCCTTTTTGCAGGCGGACAAGCGCATCGCCCGCCATCTGCTGGCCCTCGAGCCGGACGCCAGGGGTCTGCTCCACTGTACCCATGAGGAGATCGGGCTCCTCTGTGGGGGTGAGCCGGGTAACGGTGAGCCGGGTGCTGGGGGACTTCGACCGACGGGGCTGGGTGGAGACCGGCTATAAGAGCCTGAAGCTCTGCAACCGGCAGGCGATTGCGGATTTTCTGACCGAGGGGGTGGGGTGAGCGTGGGCTGGTATTTCCTGCTGGCGGCGGCCGGGCTGGATCTGCTCCTCCCCTTCCTGCTGGCCCCATTTTACCCCGGCTACTCCCACCGGCGGCAGGTCATGAGCGTGCTGGGCAGCCCGGAAAGTCCGGTGCGGTGGGTGTACCGGGTGTGGCTGGTGGCGCTGGGGCTGCTCCTGTGCGCCGCCACACCAGACCTATGGGCTGCCTTTGGAAACCGCTCTCCTGTCCTGACCGGGCTGCTGATCGCGGTGCTCTGCGTGTTCGCCCTGGGGGCAGGGGTACTGGCCGGGCTGTTCAGCGTCAATGCCGACAAAGCGGTGGAGACAGCGGCCTCCCGCATCCACGGCGTCGGCTCGGTTCTGGGCTTCCTGGCCCTGGCCTTTGCTCCCCTTCTGGTGGCGCTGCTGGCTTTTCGGGATGGTGCCGGCGGGGCCGGGGTATTCTCCCTGATCTGTTTTGCCCTCGATGTGTGCTGTTTCACCCTCTTTGTTATGGCGGACAAGGAGGCGTGGCGTGGCACCCGGCTGGCCCAGGAGGGCACATGGCAGCGGCTTACCCTCCTGTTTATGTACCTGCCGCTGGCCGTTCTGGCTGCCTCACAGCTCATTCAGAAATAGACCACGAGGGGGCGTCCCATCTGGGACGCCCCCTCGTTTTACAGAATGATGCAGATCAGTCCGCCGGAGCCCTCGTTGATGATGCGCTGGAGTGTCTCCTGGAGCTTGGCGCGGGCGTCGTCGGGCATGCGCTTGAGCTTGCCGTTCAAATCCTCGCTGACCAGCTCATGGAAGGACTTGCCGAAGATATTGGACTGCCAGATGGCCTTGGTGTCCCCCTCGAACTCCTGAAGCAGGAAATTGACCATCTCCTCGCTCTGCTTTTCGTTGCCCACGATGGGCGAGACCTCGGTTTCGATGTCCGCACGGATCATGTGGATGGAGGGGGCGGAGGCCTTCAGGCGCACGCCATAGCGTCCCCCCTGCTTGACGATCTCCGGCTCCTCCAGCACCAGCTCGTCGGTGCTGGGCACCACGATGCCGTAACCGGTGGACTTAACCTCTTCCAGCGCCCCGGCTACCTTGTCATACTCCGTTTTGACGTGGGCAAGGCTGGAGAGCAGCTCCATGAGATCACCATCGTCGTGGATGGTGAAGCCGGACTGCTCGGAGAGCGTATCGTAGAACAGCCCCCGGGGCAGCTCCAGCTGGGCGGCGGCCAGACCGGTGCCCAGGCTGATGGAGGTGATACGGGCGCTGCTGACAGTGTCGCACTCCCCAATGGCGGTGACCGTACGCTCCACATCCCGGATGCGGTGCATCCCGGCCGCCCCCTCCCGGATGGCCGTATACAGGCCGCTCTTGATGGGGTGGTCGTAAGGCAGGGCGTCCACCCAGGGGGGCAGGAACAGGATCCAGCTCCTTCACCGGGGAAACTCGTAGAGCACCCCCCTTGATGATGGCGGTTACCGCCGCCTCGTCCAGCTCCAGGCAGTCGGCGCACACACACGTCACGTCATAGCGGGAGGCGATGTCCGCCCCGGATGGCCTGTGCCCGGTCGGAATTGGGGTAGGACGAGTTGAGCACCACCAGGAAGGGCTTTCCCAGCTCCTTGAGCTCGGTGATCACCCGCTCCTCCGCCTCCAGATAGTCCTCCCGGGGGATGTCGGTAATGGAACCGTCTGTGGTGACCACGATACCGATGGTGGAGTGCTCCGCAATGACCTTGCGTGTGCCGATCTCCGCGGCCTCGGTCATGGGGATCTCATAGTCAAACCAGGGGGTGGTTACCATGCGGGGGCTGTCGTCCTCCAGGGAGCCCACCGCGCCGGGAACCATATAGCCTACGCAGTCGATGAGGCGGACGGAGAAGGCCGCCCCGTTGTCCATGGTGACCTGAACGGCCTCCTCCGGGACGAATTTGGGCTCGGCGGTCATGATGGTGCGCCCGGAGCCGCTCTGGGGCAGCTCATCCCGGGCCCGCTCCCGGCGGTACACGTTGTCGATGTTGGGGATGACCATGGTCTCCATGAAGCGTTTGATAAAGGTCGATTTTCCCGTCCGCACCGGCCCCACGACGCCGATATAGATATCCCCCTCGGTACGCAGGGCAATATCTTCATAGATCTTGCGTTGTTCCACTTGCGATTCCTCCTTCGGCCGCATGAGCCGGTCGTTTTCTCTACATACCTATGGGGATAAGCCGTAAATTATGCCTCGTCCCCGGAGAGAACCAAAAGCCCGCCCGGCATTTGCCGGGCGGGCTGGTTTTACCGCTTGCGTGGGATGAGCAGGAGCTGCCCCTCCGGGGCCACGTCCTCCTCCAGCGCGTTGGCGCACATGATGTCCTGTGCGGTGGTACCGTAAGACTTAGCAATGTCCCAGAGCCGTTCCCCGTTTCCTACCATACGCAGAACAATGGAGGGCTGGCCGGAGTGATCCCGGGGGGTACCCTCATCCATATGGACCGCAGACACGGCGGCTGTGGTGCGGCTGGTCATGGCCGTGTACCGGAAACCCACCGGGAAGCGCACCTCAATGCCACCCGTCGTCGGGGTGGCAAAGACAGGGGCGGTACAGCCGCAGTGGCAGGAGCAGGACGCCTCCTCAGGCAGCTCCAGGGGGCAGGCGGCCTGGAGCTGCCGGGTGATGGAGGTGCGGGCGCCGTCCTCCGTGAGGTAGAGCACCGTCACGTTGGCCTCGGCGGTCAGCGTCACCCGTCTCCCGTCCCGGCTCTGGGTGATGGCGCCGATGGTCACATAGGCGTCCGACACCTCCTGGGCCAGCATCCCGGTTTCCAGGATCTCCCGCACCGTCAGCTCCTTCTCCCCGTGCTCCACCAGGCGGCCCATCGTATAGGTCCGGCTCTCCGCCGTAAGCTGGAAGGCGGTAGAGTACACATCCGTCAGCATCTGGAGCGTGCGCTCCTCCCGCACCACCGCTTGGGCCAGCAGCCCCATGGAGACGCTGATGGTGCGGCCGTCGCCGCTGTCCAGGGCGCAGTCCAGGCCGGTCAAAACCACGTACACATCACAGGTAGACTCCTCCCCCGCCCCGGTGATCTCCATGATCTGGGAGAAGGGCAGCTCGTATTCCGCTGTGCACAGTCCGCCGGCGGAGGAGCGGTAGAGCATCTGAAGCTGGCTCTCCCCCTTGAAAATAAGCTTGTTTCCGATGACCTTGGACTCACTGCACCGCAGGGCAGCGCGGCACTTCAGCAGCTCTTCCGCCTCCGGCTTGCTGCCGGACAGGCTGATTTCATCAGAAAATGTAAAGGGCTTCTCCTGCACGCAGACTGTGGTACAGGCATCACACTGCTCAGACATCTGCTGCACACCAGCTTCCTCCGGAGCCAGCACTCCGCTGCAGATGTCATCCTCCACCGGGGCATAGACCTGCACACAGAAAGCCAGATCCACCCGGACCAGCACCTTGCGGGGGTTGATCAGCCGGGCGTCTGCCCCCTGTACCCGCGGCAGGGCCACCACGCGGCACAGAGGCGTCAGCGCCGGGTGCTCCAGAGTACAGGAAAAGGGCAGTTCCACCTCCATCCGGCGTATCCCCTCTTCACCGTCCGGGAGGTAGAGCAGCGCCGCCCGTACCGAGCCGGAGAGCTCCACCCGACCATCCTGGAGCACCTTGTCCCGCAGGCATACCACGCCCTCGGTATCGCAGATGCGAAGGATATCCGGACAGGCATCCGGTACAATGCTCTCCAGTGTCTCCTCGCGGCAGACGGTTGTATCCAGTACGGCCTCATAGCCGCTCCGTTGAGTCCGATCCAGTTCCAGCTCCATAGCGTTCCACTCCTTGTACGGGCCGCAGCCCTTTTCATGCATTCTGCTACAGAACTATATGTACAAGGTGGGAAGACTATGCCCGTGGCTCATGCGCCCCGGATGCCGAAAATGGTCTTGAGTATTCCGCGCAGCGCTTTGGGTGATTTAACCACGACGATCTTCATAGCACAGCCTCCCTGTCGTCCCAAATTCGTTTGAGCCAGTCTCTGCCCCGGCTGCCCGCCCAAGCACCCGCACCAAAGGCGATCAGACAGGCCGGATGGAGCAGCAGGGCTGCACCCCCCACGCACAGCGCTGCCGTTCCCAGGCGCTTTCTGGTTTGTAGCGTCAAAATGGCCGCCTCCTTTCGCAACTGGTTCTGTACCAGTATACGCAGGAGGCGGCCAAGGGTTCCCAGTTCATTAGACGCGCTGGCTCCGGATCAGCAGGGCGCGGCCGGCGGAAAGGCAGATCTCCACCTCGTCGCCCAGCGGCTCATTACTCACTGAGAGGGTGTCGCCGCGAGTGAGTACCGCGTCGGTCAGCGGATATTTGAGTCCCCGCAGGGTGACGCCGGTCACGCGGCGATCCAGAGGAACCAGAGAGAGGTAGTGATAGCAGGGACGGTTGGTTAGCCGCAGCACTCCGCTGTCCAGCAGGCGCACCTCATTATCGGCATCCACCAACAGAGCCCGGCCGCCGTGGTCGGCGATCCACTCCAGAAGCACCAAGTTGGAGGCGGTATGGTCCAGCCGTCCCCCAGTACAGCCGCACAGCAGGAGCTCCCGGTAATCCAGCTCCAGTGCCTGATCCACCGCTGCCTGGAGGTCTGTCATATCCTTTTCCACCGGAAGCGTGATGCAGGGGACATCGCCCTCCGGCGCACCGCCGGAGTCCCAGTCGCCGATCAGATAGTCCGGCCGCAGTCCGGCCGCACGGGCGTTGCGTACCCCGCCGTCGGCACAGAAGACCGTCCATCCGCCTCCGTCCAGATAAGGGCGGAGAAAGGCCCCGTCTCCGCAGGGGACTGAGCCGAAAAGCAGTGCGCGCTTCATTTCCGTTCCCATTCGGGCACTTCCTTTGCCTGCTGATACAGCCGTACATAGCTGGCGTGACGGCTGGGGGCGATCTCTCCAGCCTTTACCGCAGCAAGAACTGCACAGCCCTTTTCCTTTACATGAGAACAGCCGGTGAACCGGCATTGCTCCAGATAAGGGGCGAACTCCCGGAAGGTATATTGCAGTTCCTCAGGGCGACGGAGCTCTATCTCCTCCGTGTCGAAGGAGGAGAAGCCGGGGGTATCTGCCACAATGGCGCCGGAGCGGAGCCGAAACAGCTCCACATAGCGGGTAGTATGGCGGCCACGGCCCAGCTTGTCGGAGACCTCCCCCACCTGGAGGCGGAAGCCGGGCTCCAGGGCGTTGAGTATGCTGGATTTGCCCACACCGGAATTTCCTGTAAAGGCAGAAGCCTTTCCAGCAATTGCCCCAGAGAGCTCCTCCAGTCCCTCCCCTGTCTCGGCGCTCACCCGGAGGGTGGGGAACCCGGCAGCGCGGTAGGTCTGGTAGAGCTCCTCCGCCGCATCCAGGTCGCACTTGTTGATGCAGATGACCGGCTGGCAGTTCCGCCCCTCCGCAATGGAAACCACGCGGTCAATCAGGAATGGGTCGGTAACTGGAATGGCGCCGGAGGCAATGACTACGAGCTGATCAATGTTGGCCACCGCCGGTCGCTGAAATTCGTTCCTGCGGGGCAGGATTTCATCGAGAATCCCCGCCCCGTTATCCAGAGGGGTGAAGATGACCTTGTCCCCCACCAGGGGGGTGATCCTCTGATGGCGGAACTTTCCCCTTCCGCGGCAGGCGACCAGAACCCCATCTCCGCTGTCCACGTAATAGAAGCCGCTGAGGGCCTTTAAAATAATCCCTTCCATCAGCCGAAGTTCATCATGCGGGTCTCGGAGAGCTGCCCGTCAAGATAGACATCCACTTGCTGGAAGCCGGTTCCATAAAGTGTTACCACCCGGACGCCTAGTACGGTCTGTACGTCCTCATTGAACTGATCCTGCCCGTTGACTGTGACCCGGACACGGACAGTCTCCTTGTCGGAGCTGGCCAGATTTACCGTATAGCTGATGGGCTTCAGCGCACCTCCGCTGCCTGGTGTGGGGGAAACCTCCGGGTCGGTAGAGGCCCCCGGCGTGGGAGTCGGGGTGATCTCCGGGTCGGGAGAGGTGGAGGGATCTGCCCCTTTGCTCAGGCGCAGATGGATGGTGGAACCCTTATCGACCTCAGTACCTGTCTGGATGGACTGCCAGCAGACCAGACCCTCGGCGTAGTCATTGCTGTACTGAGGCTCGTCAAATACGACCACCAGTCCCAGCGTTCCCTCAGCCTTAGCGCGGGCCTCCTGCTCTGTCATGCCGAGGAACGGGATAATAACAGAGGTTTCCGTCTTGACACCGCTGCTGACTACAAGAGTGACCTTCTCCACATCGGCCAGATCGGTCTCCGCCACCGGGTCGGTGGAAATCACATAGTCCTTGGTTACATCCTCCGAGGTCTCCTCCCGGATAACCAGATTACCGGCCTCCTCGGTGAAGCCGAGTTCCCGCAGGGTATTGATGGCCAGACGCTTATCCTGATTCACCAGGTTGGGCATCCGGTTCTCCTCCACGTCGGTGCTGCCGCTGCCGTTGCTGATATCGACAGTGATGGTGGTTCCCGCCGCAGCGTTGCGTCCCGATTGCGGGTCCTGGTTCACAATCTGTCCTTTGGGTAAAGTGCTGTCCACTTCCTGACCCTCTACGACCTGGAATTGAGCCACGGTTACGCCGCTGTCCGCCCGCGCTTCCTCGATGGTCTTACCTACCAGATTAGGGACATTGTAGACAGTCTGCCCCGGGCTGCTGAAGAAGGAGACCCAGAGAAATACGCCGATGCCGACTACAAACACGGCCACTGCTGCAATGGCCAGAATAATGGGCAGACGGCTGCCGCCCCCATCCCGCCGGTCCGGATAATCGTCGTAGTCCACCTCGTCCTCAAGGGGAACCGCACGGCTTTTGCGGGGCTTCGGTGTGGGACGGGCATAGGGCTCCTCCGACGCGGCCCGGCTGGCATGGGCCGGCTGGGAACGCACGGTGTGCGGCGTGTTGGCGCCCAGAATCTGAGTGGGTTCGTCGCCGTCGGCGATAAGCAGATCGGCGGGCGTATAGTCGAAATTGATGCTGGGATTCTTGCGGAACTCCTCCAGGTCCACCAGCATGGCGTCTGCTGATACATGCGCTGGTTGACATCCGAGGCCATAGCTTTCATGGTGATGGCCTCCAGAGCCTCTGGGATCTCTGGGTCGATCTCCCGTGGGGAGAGCGGAATGGAGTTGATGTGCTGGATGGCCACCGCCACCGGGGACTCCCCCTCATAGGGCAGGCGGCCGGTGATCATCTCATAGAGCTACCACACCGGCGGAGTAGATATCGCTGCGGGCGTCGATATGGCTGCCGCGGGCCTGCTCCGGCGAGATATAGTGTACTGAGCCCAGGGCCTCCTGGGTCAGGGTGGCCTGGGCGGCGGAGGTGAGCCGAGCGATGCCGAAATCGGCCACCTTCAGGCTGCCGTCCCGCAGCACCATCATGTTGTGGGGCTTGATATCCCGGTGGATGATCCCCCGGCTGTGGGCGTGAGAGAGGGCCTTCATGATCTGAGTGATGAAGTGCAGCGCCTCCCGCCAGGCCAGCTTGCCTCCCTTCTTCTGCATATACTGCTTGAGGGTGATGCCGTCGATGAGCTCCATAACGATGTAATCCAGCTCCGTGGAGTGGGACACATCGTAGACCGCCATGATGTTGGGATGGGAGAGCATGGCAACGGCCTGGGACTCATCGTGGAACCGGCGGCGGAACTCGGCGTCCTGGGCCAGCTCCTCCTTGAGGATCTTCACCGCCACCAGGCGGTTAAGGCGGTGATCCCGCCCCTTGTAGACCACGGCCATACCGCCCGTCCCGATGCGCTCAATGATCTCATATCGGTTGTCGAGTAATTTCCCTATGTACTGATCCATAGTTCATTACCCCCTTTTAAACGATCTGAAAGAGGACCGCCGTAACGTTGTCCGGCGCGCCTCTGGACAGAGTGATGTGGAGCAGGCGCTGGCAGCAGTCCGACGGCTCCCCGCCGTGGATGGCCTCGTAGAGCAGCTCCTGGTCCGTGACGATGTTGCTCAGCCCGTCGGAGCAGAGCAGCAGGAAATCCCCCGGCTGGAGCTCCTTCTCGTACAGATCTGCCCGGATGCGCTCCTCAGAGCCCAGTGCCCTGGTGATCAGGTTCTTCCGGGGATGAGTACGGGCCTCCTCGGGGGTGATGTCCCCCCGCGCCACCATGTCCTCCACCACCGAGTGGTCCCGGGTCAGGCGGGTGATCCCGTCTTCATTGATGTGATAGGCCCGGCTGTCTCCGATGTTGAGCAGATAAGCGGTCTGCTCCACCACCAAGGCCGCCACCATAGTGGTGCCCATGCCGCGGCAGTCCGGGTCGGTGACGGCCCGGTGATAGACTGCCGTATTGGCGGTCTCCGCCGCCCGCGAAAGAACGGCGGCTGGCCCGGCCTCGCCATCGCCGTCCGGCTGCATGCCCTGCAGGGCGTCCACGAAGGTTTCCACGGCGATGAGACTGGCGATATTGCCCGCCTTGGCCCCGCCCATCCCGTCGCACACGACGCCGACCGCCAGGTGCTCTGAAGGAACGTCTAAGTAGAAACCGTCCTGATTTTGTGTTCTTACCGCGCCTTTGTCGGTAATACCCCATGCGTGTATCATACTGAACTTGCCTCTTTCCCGCGCGAGTCTGCCTCTGTTCACGCCCTGCGCGGCCAGGCGTGAGCCGACTTATGTTAAGTGTGTTCCTGCTGCATTGTCTTGCGGCGGAGCTGACCGCAGGAGGCGTCAATATCGCCCCCCAGCTTGCGGCGTACCGTAGCGGTGATGCCGTGGCTCTCCAGCCGCTTCTGGAAGGCCGCCACCCGCCTGCTGGGCTTGAGGGGGCTCTCCTCCACATTGTTGAGGGGAATCAGGTTCACATGCCCCGGCGTCCCCTTCAGGTGCCGAGCCAGCAGATCTGCCTGCCAGTCGGCGTCGTTAACTCCGTCAATCATGGCGTATTCATAGGAGATCCGCCGGCCGGTCTTTTCAAAATACCGGCGGCAGGCGGCGAACAGCTTCTCCACCCCTACGCTCCGGTTGACCGGCATGATGCGGCTCCGGGTTTCGTCGTCGGGGGCGTGCAGGGACACAGACAACGTTAATTGTAACTGATGGTCGGCCAATTTGTCAATTTTTTCAGTCAGGCCGCAGGTGGACAGCGAGATGTGCCGCATACCGATGTTCAGTCCGTCGGGGCTGTTGACCAGCTCCAGAAAGCGGAGCACCGTGTCGAAGTTGTCCAGCGGCTCCCCAATGCCCATGAGCACGATGTTGCTGACCGGGGCTCCGGAGTCCATCTGGGTGAAAAGCACCTGATCCAGCATCTCAGCGGGTGTTAAGTCCCGCACCTTGCCCCCTAGTGTGGAGGCGCAGAAAGCACAGCCCATGCGGCATCCCACCTGAGAGGAGATGCACACAGTATTCCCATGATGATAGCGCATCAAAACCGTTTCGATGCAGTTTCCATCCCTCAGCCGCCACAGGTACTTGATGGTGCCGTCCAGGGCGGAGACCTGCCTGCGCTCCACCTGGGGCGCGTAGAGGATACAGGAGGCGGCCAGCTTCTCCCGCAGGGGCTTGGAGAGGTTGGTCATTTCGGTCAAAAGAGGATACGCCCCGGTGAAGCCACTGGAACACCTGCTTGGCTCGGAACACCGGCATCCCCGAGCTCCTTGAAATAGGCGGCCATCTCGGTCAGATTCATGGATTTGATGTCGGTCATGCGTTCTCTCCTCCGCCGGGCCTTCCCGGCGGCTCCAGTCCGTATTTTTTTGCCACCGCTGCCAGACGCTCCGGCGTAACGAGCCGGGG
>ENA-OQAB01001390-OQAB01001390.1-human-gut-metagenome-genome-assembly--contig:-NODE-1390-length-11475-cov-4.023528_pt1 | contig 11475 bp, 13 predicted proteins | sample MGYA00242490_ERZ504517 | MGnify/ENA primary metagenome ERZ504517 (study PRJEB26092, sample SAMD00036298) | human gut metagenome | host: Homo sapiens | study: EMG produced TPA metagenomics assembly of...
TTCTACCTAATGCTATCCTCGTAGTTATCTCTAACCCCGATGGATACTATGACTTATCTGTCTTTGAAATCTTTGGGTATTCCTAAGAACCGCATCATCGGTATGGGCGGCGCTTTGGATAGCTCTCGTTTCAAATACTTCTTGTCTCAGGCTCTGGGTTGCAATGCCAACGAAGTGGAAGGTATGGTTATCGGCGGTCACGGTGATACTACTATGATTCCTTTGGCTCGTCTGGCTACTTACAAAGGCCAGCCGGTAAGCACGCTGTTGAGCGCGGAAAAACTGGACGAAGTAGTTGCTTCTACTATGGTGGGCGGTGCTACGCTGACTAAGTTGCTGGGTACTTCTGCATGGTATGCTCCGGGTGCGGCAGGCGCTTATGTCGTTGAGTCTATCATCCACAACCAAAAGAAGATGGTTCCCTGCTCTGTATATCTGGAAGGTGAATACGGTGAATCCGATATCTGTATCGGCGTTCCCGTTATCCTCGGCAAGAACGGTATCGAAAAGATTGTTGAACTGGAACTGAACGCTGATGAAAAAGCTAAATTTGCTGCCAGCGCTGCTGCCGTTCACAAAACAAACGCTGCTCTGAAAGAAGTAGGCGCTCTCTGATTGAGGGGGTAACTTAAAGTATAAGTAAAGCCTCACGAACTTTTACCGGAAAGGAAAAGTCGTGGGGCTTTTGCATTTTTTCCATTATCCTAATGCCGTTCGTTATGCCCTGAATGACAAACGGCGGAAAACAACACTTATTATATGAAAAAACTATTATTAACCCTTGCCGCTGCCTGTATGGTAAGCTTTACTTTTGCGCAGGATGCTCCGCTTTGGATGCGTCATTGCGCCATTTCTCCCGATGGGACTACGATTGCTTTCACTTATAAAGGCGATATTTACACAGTGCCGGTCGGCGGTGGACGTGCTATGCAGCTTACTACCAATCCTGCCCATGATACGGAGCCGGTATGGAGTCCTGACAGCAAACGCATCGCTTTCGCTTCCGACCGTATGGGAAGCATGGATGTCTATATCGTTTCCAAAGAGGGCGGCGAGCCTCGCAGGCTGACTACCCATTCGGGGAGCGAAACCCCTGTGGCATTTAGCGATGCCGGACATATTCTGTTTTCCGCGGATATTATGCCGTCTGCCGAAACGGTTCTTTTCCCTTCCAACGGACAATTCCGGCAAGTATATAAAGTGTCGGTAGAGGGCGGCCGTCCTGTCCTTTATTCGCCGATGCCGATGGAGCGTATTTCTATTAATAAGGAAGGGACGATACTTTATCAGGATAAGAAAGGCTATGAAGATTATTGGCGTAAGCATCAGGTATCGCCCATCGCACGTGACATATGGATGTATGCACCGGATGAAAAACCCGCTTACCGGCAACTGACTGCATTTGGCGGTGAAGACCGCGAACCGGTTTGGGCGCCCGATGGAAAGTCTTTTTATTATCTGAGTGAAGAAAACGGAACTTTCAATGTATATCAGCGTACTCCCGGCGCAACTTCCGCCACGCAGGTCACCCGTCATACCAAGCAACCGGTGCGTTTCCTCAGCATTGCTGCCGATGGTAGGCTTTGTTACGGTTATGACGGGGAAATTTATACCTTAACTCCGGGAGGAGAACCTCGAAAAGTAAATATCAGCATTGTTTCCGACAGAAGCGACAAGGATTTGATTCGCCAGATTAAGAGTAGCGGGGCAACGGAAATGGCTTTATCGCCTAATGGCAAGGAAGTGGCTTTTGTGCTTCGTGGAGATGTGTATGTAACTTCGGTTGACTATAAAACCACCAAACAGATTACAAATACGCCTTGTCAGGAACGTGATGTTGATTTTGCTCCCGATGGTCGTTCGTTGGTATATGCTTCCGAGCGTAACGGGCTCTGGCAGCTTTATACTTCCGCTATTGTCCGTAAGGATGAAAAACTGTTTACATACGCTACGGAGTTGAAAGAGGAACGGTTGACCGATTCGGATGTGACCTCTTTCCAACCGCAGTACAGTCCCGACGGGAAAGAAGTGGCATTTCTGGAGAATCGTGCGGCTATCCGTGTCATCAACTTGAAAACGAAAGATGTACGTACCGTAATGGATGCCAAGTATCAGTACTCTTATTCCGACGGCGACCAGTGGTTCCGGTGGAGTCCTGACAGCAAGTGGATTCTTTCTGATTTTATAGGCATCGGCGGTTGGAACAATAAGGATGTCGTGTTGCTGAATGCCGACGGAAAAGGAGAAATGATAAACCTGACCGAAAGTGGCTATACAGACGGTAACGCCAAATGGGTATTAGGCGGAAAAGCGATGATTTGGACGAGCGACCGTGCCGGATATCGCAGCCATGGCAGTTGGGGAGCCGAAGATGATACCTATATCATGTTCTTCGATGCCGAGGCTTATGACCGTTTCTTTATGAGTAAAGAAGAAACCGCTTTGATGGAAGAGGCCGAAAAAGCGGAAAAGGAAAGCAAAGGAAAAAGCGGATAAGAAGAAAGATTCCAAAAGAAAGGTGATAAGACAGAAAAAGACGGGGATGCAGCGAAAGAAAAGAAGGCGGAGCCTTTGAAATTTGATTTGGAAAATCGCTTCGACCGCATTGTACGTCTGACAGTTAACTCTTCGCACATGGCGGATGCCGTACTTACTCCGAAAGGGGATGCGCTTTATTACCTGTCTACTTTTGAAGACGGTTACGACCTTTGGAAGCATGATTTGAAAGAAAATTCAACCAAGGTTCTTTTGAAAGATGTAGGCGCGGGTGCTTTGTTGCCTGATAAGGATGGAAAGAATATTTTCCTTTGCAGCAGCGAAGGTATGAAGAAAATAGAGACAGAGGGCGGTAAAGTTACTCCGATTGAGTTTGAGGCCTTCTTTGATTATCGTCCTTATGGAGAACGTGAGTATATTTTCGACCATGTTTGGCAACAGGTGGATGATAAGTTCTATGTGGAAGACTTGCAGGGAACGGACTGGACGGGCTATAAGGCGAGCTATAAACGCTTCTTGCCATATATCAATAATAACTACGACTTTACGGAAATGCTGAGTGAAATGCTGGGTGAGCTGAACGCTTCGCATACGGGAGCGCGTTATTATGCTTCCGGCGCAACGCTGCCTACGGCTGCATTGGGCGTATTCTATGATGAATCGTATACCGGTGATGGACTGAAAATCAAGGAAATCATCGCTCAAAGTCCTCTGACCAAAAAGAAAACCGGTGTCAAGCCCGGTTGTATAATCGAGAAGATAGACGGTGTGGCTGTCAAGGCGGGTATGGATTATTTCCCGTTGCTTGAGGGTAAGGCTAATCGTAAAACGATTCTTTCGGTTTATGACCCGGGTACGAAGAAACGCTTTGAAGAGACGGTCAAACCGATTACTTATGCGGCGCAAAGCGAACTCCTTTATAAGAGGTGGGTGGAGAATTGCCGTAAGAAAGTAGAGGAACTGTCCGGCGGACGTATCGGTTATGTTCATATCAAGGGAATGGATAGTCCGAGTTTCCGTAAGATGTATTCCGAATTGCTGGGACGTAACCGTAACAAAGAGGCGGTAGTGGTGGATGTCCGTCATAATGGTGGCGGGTGGCTGCACGATGATGTGGTGACATTACTTGGCGGAAAAGAATATGAACGCTTTGTGCCGCGCGGGCAGTATATCGGCAGCGATCCGTTTAATAAATGGTTGAAACCGTCCTGTATGTTGGTTTGCGAGGACAATTACAGCAATGCCCATGGTACTCCTTTTGTTTACAAGACTTTGGGTATCGGTAAATTGGTGGGCACTCCCGTTGCCGGGACGATGACATGCCGTATGGTGGGAACGCCAGATCGATCCGAGTATCGTGTTCGGCATTCCACAGGTGGGTTGTATGGATATGCAGGGCAATTATCTGGAAAACCATACTTTACAACCGGATATTTTGATATACAATACTCCGGAAGAGGCGATAAACGGAGATGATGCGCAATTGAAAGCTGCGGTGGAACATCTGCTGAAGCAGTTAACATCGAAGCCTGAATGAAGTTAACTGAAAGGTAGATAATTAGTTAACATCTTGATATAAGGAAGTTAACTTCGTTGTTGGCGCGAAGTTAACTTCCTTTTTTTATCTTACATCCGCCCCCCACATCATTTTATTCCGCAACGTATCGAAAAAGATATGATTGAAGCGTTTCACTACTTTTATGGAATAGTCCGCACGTGAAATGGTGAGCCGTGTGGTTTCTTTGCATGATTCGCTCCGTCCGTCGATGGCTACGAGGAAGTTGTGGCTGCGGCTCTCTACTTCAAGCGTGATTTCCCAGTCATCACAGATGACGATGGGACGTACGTTCAGGCTATGAGGGGCAACGGGAGTAATTGCAATCGTCTTGCTATGAGGAACGATGACCGGACCGCCGACACTCAATGAATAAGCCGTAGAGCCCGTAGGGGTGGCTACAACCAAACCGTCAGCCTGATAAGTGGTAAGATGCGCTCCGTTGATTGCCGTATGAATACTGATCATGGATGAACTGTCGCGTTTCAGGACGGCTATTTCATTCAGGGCATATGGATATTCCATTAGTTTTTCGTCATCGCACTTCAACTGCAATACGCTGCGTTCCTCTACTTTATAGTGGTTGTTGTAAATTTCATCAATCGTTTCTTCCATTTCTTCGGGCGATATGTCGGCCAGGAAGCCGAGACGTCCTGTATTGATACCTAAAATAGGAATATTCTTTTTGCCGACGCGGCTGGCGGCTTTCAAGAACGTGCCGTCACCGCCGATGCTGATAACCATATCGGCGCAGAAATCGTCACCGTCGAACAATTCGGCGGAGGGGATGTTGAGGTGTAGGTCGGAAGTCAGGAAATTATAAAACTCGCGGCAGACACAGAGTTGTGCTTTGCGCTGAGCCAGCAGGCGGAAAAGGTTTTCGGCATGCGATGACTTCTTCGCCTGGTAAGTATTTCCGAATATGGCAAATTTCATAATTGTTTTCTGTTTTTGTAGGATGCAAAAATAGTTTTTTTCTCAGAATGCTGCCAACATATTGCTATTATTTGTACTTTTGCCCCAAACTATAAGCCGAATTATGACTAGATTAAGTGTAAATATCAATAAAGTGGCAACATTACGTAACGCGCGTGGAGGCGATGTGCCTAATGTTGTAAAAGTAGCGTTGGATTGTGAAAACTTTGGCGCCGACGGTATAACGGTGCACCCGCGCCCCGACGAAAGGCATATCCGTAAGAGGGATGTTTTCGATCTGCGTCCGTTGTTGCGTACGGAGTTTAATATAGAGGGTTATCCCGCCCCCGAATTTATAGATTTGGTGTTGAAGGTAAAGCCGCATCAGGTGACATTGGTTCCCGACAGTCCCACTCAGTTGACATCCAACTCCGGTTGGGATACGAAAACCAACCTTGAATTTTTGACGGAAGTACTGGAAGCGTTCAATACCGCCGGTATCCGTACGTCTGTATTCGTGTCTACCGATGCGGAGATGATAGAGTATGCCGCCAAAGCCGGTGCAGACCGTGTGGAGCTCTATACCGAACCCTATGCTACGGCATTCCCGAAAGGAAAGGAAGCTGCGGTAGCTCCTTTTGTGGAAGCGGCCAAAATAGCGCGCAGCCTGGGACTGGGGCTGAATGCCGGTCACGACCTGAGCTTGGAGAATCTGAATTATTTCTATAAAAACATACCCTGGCTGGATGAAGTTTCCATCGGTCATGCGCTGATTAGCGATGCTTTGTATCTGGGATTGGAACGCACCATTCAGGAATATAAAAACTGTCTCCGCTGATGAATCTTATGTTGTTATTAGCCCAGGCGGCTCCGGCGTTGGCCGATTCTATCGCCGGCGCCAATCCGGTACTTACTCCTGTTGCCGCTCCCGATGAAATGAATTTATGGAGCATGGCTGTCAAGGGCGGTTGGATTATGATAGTTCTCGGAGTTCTCTCCGTTATCTGCTTCTATATCTTGTTTGAACGGAATTACGTTATCCGTAAGGCGGGTAAGGAAGACCCTATGTTTATGGATAAAATCAAGGATTATATTCTGGGTGGTGAGATTAAGGCTGCCATCGCTTATTGCCGCAGCGTCAATACGCCTTCCGCCCGTATGATAGAGAAAGGTATCAGCCGTTTGGGGCGTCCGGTTAACGATGTGCAGGCTGCCATAGAAAATGTAGGTAATATCGAAGTGGCAAAGTTGGAAAAAGGACTGACTATCATGGCTACCATTTCCGGCGGTGCTCCGATGATCGGTTTCTTGGGTACGGTGACCGGTATGGTACGCGCTTTCTTTGAAATGGCGAATGCCGGTAATAATATTGATATAACTCTGCTTTCGGGCGGTATATACGAGGCTATGATTACTACCGTAGGCGGTCTGATTGTGGGTATCATCGCTAATGTTTGCCTATAATTATCTGGTGACGCTGGTGGATGGTGTCGTAAACAAGATGGAAGCCAAGACAATGGCTTTCATGGACTTGCTGAACGAGCCTGCCAAATAAAATCATAAGTTATAAATCATAAATAGGAGAGCGTGTTACAACGTAGAGCAAAAATATCGCCCAATTTCAGTATGGCGTCCATGACGGATGTTATATTCCTGCTGTTGATTTTCTTTATGATTACTTCTACGGTAGTATCGCCGAATGCAATCAAGGTATTGCTTCCGCAGGGAAAACAGCAGACATCCGCCAAGCCGCTGACAAGGGTTATCATCGATAAGGATTTGAATTATTACGCGGCTTTCGGTAACGACAAGGAACAGGCGTTGACTTTGGATGGTTTGACTCCTTTCCTGCAATCGTGCGCAGCGAAAGAACCCGAAATGTATGTGGCGTTGTATGCTGATGAATCCGTTCCTTATCGGGAGATTGTGAAAGTGCTGAATATCGCTAATGAGAACCACTTCAAAATGGTGTTGGCTACACGCCCGCCTGAGAATAAGTAAACGGTTTCAATCGTAAATAGTTAAATCGTAAATCGAAACGGTGAATCAGAAGAAGAAAGGAAAATATATAGGATTGGCAGGGGCGCTGTTGGTACACGTTGTTGTCATTGCCCTTTTGATACTGGTAGGATTTACGTTGCCTGAACAGTCGGAGGAAGGCGGTGTGCCTGTGATGATGGGAGAAACGTCCGATGCCTGGGGTGCTGCCGACCCTTCTTTGGTAGAAGTGGAGACTATGCCGGAAGAAGCGGCTCCGGAAGTGCCGGAAGAGGCAGAGCAAGAGATGTTGACGCAGGAAGATGAAGAAACCGTCGCCATAAAGCCTAAAACGGAAGAAAAGAAGAAAGAAATAAAGAAACCCGAAAAGACCGAGGCTGAAAAAGCCGAAGAGGCTCGTAAACTTGCTGCTGAAAAAGCGGAACGCGAACGGAAAGCAGCCGAAGAAGCTGCCCGCAAACGTGTAGCGGGAGCTTTCGGTAAAGGTGCGCAAATGGGTAGTAAAGGTTCTACGGAAGGAACCGGCGTGCAGGGAAGCCCTACGGGGAATTCTTCGACGGGAGCGACAGCCGGAACCGGCGGATATGGAACTTTTAATCTTGGCGGACGTTCTATAGGCGAAGGCGGATTGCCGCGTCCTGTATATAATGTGCAGGATGAAGGAAAAGTAGTGGTTACCATTACTGTAAACCCTGCCGGACAGGTCATCGGAACCAGTATCAACCGTCAGACGAATACTGTAAACCCCGCTTTGCGGAAAGCGGCCGAAGATGCGGCGAAGAAAGCGAGGTTCAATACTGTAAGCGGGTTGAATAACCAGACAGGAACGATAACGTATTATTTTAATCTAAAATAAGAGGAGGAACAATTATGGGTACAGTTTATGTGTTTTTTTGCAGACGGTTTTGAAGAAATAGAGGCTTTCACTTCTGTCGATGTAATGAGACGTGCAGGTTTGAATGTGGAAATGATTACAGTGACTCCTGACGAAATTGTAACAGGCGCTCATAGTGTACCGGTGCTTTGTGATAAGAATATAGTGAACTGTGACTTCTTCGATGCTGATTTAATATTGCTTCCGGGCGGTATGCCGGGTGCGGCCACCTTGGAAAAATGCGATGATTTGCGCAGATTGATTTTACGTTTTGCCGAAGAACAGAAACCGATTGCCGCCATTTGCGCCGCTCCTATGGTGCTTGGTAAGTTGGGACTGTTGAAAGGTAAGAAGGCTACTTGTTATCCGGGCTTCGAGCAATATCTGGAAGGCGCTGACTGCACCGGGGCGATGGTGGAAAGAGACGGTAATATTATCACGGGAAAAGGTCCCGGTGCCGCAATGGAGTTTGCTTTGGCTGTCGTGGAATTGCTGCAAGGCAAGGATAAAGTCGCGGAGTTGAAGGAAGCGATGATTGTCTGATTATAAATTATGAAAAAACTGTGTGAAAAGCGCATAGGTATTTACATAATGATAGGATTTTAGGTACGGATTATACGGAACACACGGATTAAATAAACTAAGATGATGAAATCCGTGTAATTCGTGCCTAAAAAACATTAAGAGCTTTTTACACGGTTTCTTTAATACTCAAAATCCGTAATTCCAATGAAGTATGTTCTGATTGTAGCCGGTGGTAAAGGTTTGCGTATGGGATGCGAACTTCCCAAACAATTTCTTCCGATAGGAGGAAAACCCGTATTGATGCGTACCATAGAAGCCTTTTACGCTTACAATCCGGAGATACGGATAATATTGGTGCTTCCGCGCAACCAGCAGTCTTACTGGAATGAATTGTGCCGGAAACATGACTTTTCAATCCCTCATCATATCGCAAACGGTGGAGAAACACGTTTTCATTCGGTGAAGAACGGTTTGGAATTTGTTACAACACCGGGCTTGGTCGGGGTGCACGATGGTGTCCGCCCTTTTGTAGCCCGGGAAGTTATAGAACGTTGTTATTCCTTGGCAGCCGGAAAGCAGGCGGTGATCCCTGTGATAGACGTGGTGGAGACAGTACGTCATTTGGTCGGCGAAGGAAGTGAAACAGTCAGCCGTGACGAATACAAACTGGTGCAAACTCCGCAAGTGTTTGATGCGGATTTGCTGAAACAGGCCTATGAACAGCCTTATACTCCGCATTTCACGGACGATGCCTCGGTTGTTGAGGCGTTAGGCAAACCTGTTTATCTGACGGAGGGTAATCGGGAAAACATTAAAATAACCACTCCTTTTGATTTGAAAATAGCTACCGCCCTTTTGGATTCATGTTCGATTTAACTACGCGTGACATAAAATATTTGTCGGGCGTCGGGCCGCAACGTGCTTCGGTGCTTAATAAGGAATTGGGCATCTTTTCCTTCCATGATTTATTATACTACTTCCCTTATAAATATGTAGACCGCAGCCGTATCTATTACATTCAGGAAATAGACGGTACGATGCCTTATATCCAACTAAAAGGAGAAATCTTAGGTTTTGAAACAGCCGGTGAAGGACGGCAGCGAAGATTGATAGCGCACTTTTCAGACGGTACGGGGGTAGTCGACCTGATTTGGTTTCAAGGCATCAAATATCTGATAGGGAAGTATAAAGTTCATCAGGAATATATCGTATTCGGTAAACCTTCCGTCTTTAATGGCAGGATAAACATTGCCCATCCGGATATAGACCCGGCTTCCGAGCTGAAACTGTCTGCTATGGGTTTGCAACCCTATTATAATACGACGGAGAAGATGAAGCGGAGCTCTCTCAATTCGCACGCCATGGAGAAGATGATGAAAAACATTGTCCGGCAGTTGAATGAACCTTTGCCGGAAACGCTTTCTCCTGCCTTGTTGGCGGAACACCATCTGATGCCGTTGACGGATGCTTTGCTGAATATTCATTTCCCGGTTAGTCCGGATGCGCTGAGAAAAGCGGAATATCGTCTGAAATTCGAGGAATTGTTTTATGTCCAACTGAACATACTGCGTTATGCCAAAGACAGGCAACGTAAATACCGGGGGTATGTCTTTGAGAAAATAGGCGAGACGTTCAACGGTTTTTACTCCCGTAATCTTCCTTTTGAGTTGACCAACGCTCAGAAACGCGTGTTGAAGGAAATACGGCGGGACTTAGGCTCGGGCAAGCAGATGAACCGTCTCCTGCAAGGAGATGTGGGTAGCGGAAAAACATTGGTTGCGTTGATGAGCATGCTGATTGCACTTGATAACGGTTATCAGGCATGTATGATGGCGCCTACCGAAATATTGGCGAATCAACATTACGAAACGATTCGTGAACTGTTGTATGGAATGGATGTACGGGTTGAGCTGTTGACCGGTTCAATCAAAGGCAAACGCAGGGAAGCCATTCTTTCCGGCCTGCTGACAGGAGATGTACAGATACTTATCGGTACGCACGCCGTCATTGAAGATACCGTGAACTTTGCATCATTGGGTCTGGTTGTCATCGACGAACAGCATCGTTTTGGCGTAGCTCAGCGTGCCCGCTTGTGGGCAAAAAGCGTACAGCCGCCTCACATACTGGTAATGACCGCAACCCCCATACCGCGAACGTTGGCAATGACGCTTTATGGCGATCTGGATGTATCGGTTATTGACGAGCTTCCTCCGGGAAGAAAGCCGATTGCTACTATCCACCAGTTCGACAGCCATCGTGTAAGCCTGTATCGTTCTGTGCGTAAACAGATTGATGAAGGACGCCAGGTCTATATCGTTTATCCTTTAATCAAGGAGAGTGAAAAAAATTGACCTCAAGAATCTGGAAGAAGGTTATCTGCACATCTGTGAAGAGTTTCCCGATTGCAAGGTTTGCAAAGTACATGGAAAAATGAAACCTGCCGAAAAAGATGCGCAAATGCAGTTGTTCGTTTCCGGTGAGGCGCAGATAATGGTTGCCACCACAGTTATTGAGGTAGGTGTGAATGTACCTAATGCTTCTGTGATGATAATAGAGAATGCCGAACGTTTCGGACTTTCTCAGCTTCATCAGCTTCGCGGTCGTGTAGGGCGTGGAGCCGACCAGTCTTATTGTATATTGGTCACCGGTTATAAATTAGCGGAAGATACCCGGAAACGTCTGGAAATCATGGTGCGCACGAATGACGGTTTTGAGATAGCCGAAGCCGATTTAAAGCTGCGTGGGCCCGGTGATTTGGAAGGAACTCAGCAGAGCGGTATTGCTTTTGATTTAAAAATAGCGGATATAGCCCGTGACGGACAACTTTTGCAATATGTTCGTGAGGTTGCCCAAGCCATTGTAGATAAGGACCCGAATGCTTCTCTTCCTGAAAATGAGATACTGTGGCGACAGCTGAAAGCCTTGCGAAAGACAAACGTTAATTGGGCGGCTATAAGCTGAAAAACGGTTAAACATGCGCTTTATTTGCAAGTTTATGTTGTTAAACATATTTGCAGTGTAAGTTATTTGTTATTAGTGATTTATCTGCTGTTATTCTCTGCTTTTATTCTTACTACTTCAAAAAAATAGTTAATGATACAAGCGCCTTTTC
>ENA-OQAB01001391-OQAB01001391.1-human-gut-metagenome-genome-assembly--contig:-NODE-1391-length-11472-cov-33.647245_pt1 | contig 11472 bp, 10 predicted proteins | sample MGYA00242490_ERZ504517 | MGnify/ENA primary metagenome ERZ504517 (study PRJEB26092, sample SAMD00036298) | human gut metagenome | host: Homo sapiens | study: EMG produced TPA metagenomics assembly of...
GCAGCGGGCCAGCACATAGTTAGGGCCGTTTCAGCATTTTTATATTAAAAAGAATCTTTTTCTTTTACCAAAATAGTAATAATCTGTGAAACCTTATATTTTCTGCCATATCCTTTGACCCTCAAAAATACAAAGGTATGATGGAGAAGATTGATATTACAGCCACAGGAGTAGTTGATAGTATTCGTAATAAGATGGCAGTGGCTACAGTTTCCAATAAAGGATTAATGCCATCAGGTGTGTTATCGGAGTTCCAAGGCGCGTATAGTGTACTTCTGTTTGAGACTACAAACACTCCAGTTACAGGCTCAATTCTTTTGTCTATATCTGCAACATCAAGCGGAATGCCTAGCCTATATTACATCTCCATATCACGAGCTGGTGATGTAACAGGCAATCCTAATCTAAAAGTCAAAGTCCTCTCAGGTAGCTATAATATTAAGATTAAAGCTAAGACTGAAGCTGATGGAAAGTGCCGTGTTTATGCTGAACGGCTAGTCTATACGCCAATACTAAATGTACTCCTAATGAGTTCTTTTGGCATATCAATGAAGATGGAAGCAGCGGATAACAGTGCATTCGAAGGAGGATTTGAAGCTACATTGGAATAGTATAGGGGCAAGTGCCCCTATACTATTATCCAACTGTTTCATTTATAAGATTTGTATCTGTTAAAGAGTTATATTCCAAAGAACCACTAATATAAAAATGCTGAAACGGGGCGAACTCTGTTCGTGCCCGCCGCCTTAGCGTCGCTGCTCGCGCTGCCGTTGGTGAGGTACAAACCCCACGCGTTGGCCGCGCTGAACTCGGTAGAACTCCAGTGCCACGTTTCGGATAACTGTGTTGCGCCCTCGATAAGCGATAACGCATAATTGATTTTACGCATATTGGCGTAAATCATCATCAACTCACCTAACGACGGCAACCACCAACGCCCGGCGGTCAAACCTTTGCCGTTTGCATTTACGCGGCTGTACTGCGCGCAGTAACCCGGTGCGTAACTTGCGCTGCTACATTCGGCGTGCGTAATCTGTGCTGTGGTGCTGGCCTTACCCGTCCAGTCGTCTAACGCTGTCAGTCGGTCGGTTGTGGTCTTACCTCCACCGCTAACGGCTGCGCTACTCCAATGCAGCGACGTTTCGGTAGGTGCTACGACTAAGATTTTGCCGCCCTCGACGACTACCACGCCCTCGGCTATTTCGCCGCTACTCTGATAGCTCGCCCACTTGTCCGGCTTAACCATAAGCGGGTAATTATCGCTCTTACGATGGAACATGATAAATACCCCTTCGGACAACGAATCAAATACACTGAGTTTCATTTTCCCCTGGCTATTTCCTTCTTCCACAAACACATAGTCTGCATCAGTTACTATCTGGCACTGGTTCATTACTTGACTTATGTTTACCTTCTCTATCATATCCCTTGTACTTTTGAGGGTCGTCATTTTCGGATAAAAACGACAACCGGTTTAACATTTTGTTTTTATTCTCGTTTTGTTTAATATTATTCTCTCTAGCTAACAGGATCTTCATAAGTATAATTACCCAAATCAGCATAAGAAAACGAAGCTCCATTGTCATTTGCTAAAAACCATAAACTGCCTAATGATATAAATTCATATCTTCCGGCTCCAGATATACTTGCTCTATTGCAATATTTCATTTCACTACCAACGACTGCTGTTTCATTAAACGCATTCTTAGTGACAACTGATATATACCCGTATGTGCTCGCTAAGTCTTTGTATATCGTCAATGATATCTTCATTCCGGCATATTGAGCAGCATCCGGTAGCATATATACAGCAGTAGAAATACGATTAGGGCGACCATTGATAAAATCAGAGCCAAAAGCCGGATTCAAAAAGAAATACCCCTCGTTTGCACGGAAATCATGCATCCGAACAAATGATGCATTGGCAATAATTGTCCCCTCAACTTCAACATTACGTCCCTTGAAGCTCCCAGTCAGAAAATCAAGGAGTAAGTTTGGTCGAAACTTGTTTGCCGGATTCATCGGGTCATTGTAATTAAAATCTTTATATCCGCCTACCGTTTCTACAGCAGAGCCATCGGCTTTTATTCCGTATTGCGAAAACATATACTGCCCATAGAACACCGCACTTGCCAGCTTGGCGAAATTCGCCATCAGTACCTCGATAAAGGCATACTGTATCTTGTCCATCACTATCCATGTCGCCTTACTGCCGTTTGCCGCATAGTCTGTCTTGGGGTTGACACCCTTAAAAGTGCCCTCCTTGTTCAATACGTAATACTGCCCCTCACACAGCACCATGGGTGCGGACAGTGGGGTACGGGTATAGGATACGGATGCCGCGTACTCCCCGGTCGGATAGACCAGTGGGCCGACCGGTCCCTGCTGGAGATACTTCACTTCTCCCGTCTTGCTTGCCAACGCTTTCTTTGCCATATCATGCTGCCGTTGAGATTGTCCATGAAACATTGCCGCCTGCCTGCTGGCACATAGCTTCAGTGCAGGTACCGCTTGCCGCAGCCACATTCGCCGTAGCCGGATTGAGAATGACCCCTGCCGAATCCATAAAGACAAAATAGAACAGCATATTCTTTGCCTTCGTGGTCTGTCCCCGCTTGACAAGGATAGGCGTATAAGTCACCGAACCTCCGGAACCGGAAACAATCGTCTCATCCTCGGGATTGGGATTAGTTATGATGTCGTAGGGGTCTGACAAGTCCATCACCGTCTGCGTGTCAAGGCCTATCAGATTGCCGCCCTGCGACACCTCCACCTTGAAGATGCCCGTAGTGTCAACCAGGCTGTCCGTGACGGTCAGACTCTTGCCAGTCTGGTCGACGAGTGTCTGCCAGGTACCGTTAACCATCCTGGACCACTTGTAGGTCAGTCCGGAGGTGATCTCTGACGCTCCACGCCGCGCCATCGCCGTGAGAACGACACTGCCGCCTTTCTCCCTGATAGCGAAATACTTGTCATCACCCGAAACGATGGTCACCACGTTCTGGTTGCCCACCCCCTTGGTGATGGGGATGCTGTAGACGAACTGCACCTCATCCGACACGTTGCCCACGGTCACCGTAGCCACCGCCTTGACGCTGCAGCTCGCACCGGACGACGCCTTCACCAGGTTCTTCACGATCTGAAGCCCGTAATAGTTCGTAGTGCCCGCCTTGTAGGGGATGTACTTGAAATGCCCCGTCTCGCCGCCGAACGTGTTCGTGGAAACGTTGGATGTGAAGCTTATCAACACGTCATTGAAATACCACCTGATGGAAGAGGGCACCACAACCCCCTCAGCCACCCGTGAGGAGGTGAGAAGGAAGGAGAGCGTCGGCTTCATCGTGGTGAAGTCGGGGGCTATGTTTGTCGGAGCACCCGATTCACCATCATACTCTTGATAGAGGTCGCCTTTGTCGCACATAATCGCTGGCATGTAAACGCCAGACTTTTGCGAAAAGATTACCTGCCCGACCTTACTCGCTACGCTCATCGGTCACCTCCTCCCCGTCTTTATCCATGAAACCCTCCGGAGTGGCGACCTCCACCGGATCTTCCACGCCGTCTATCTCACCCTTGGCCTGCTGCGGGGAAAGGCACACGCCCCCGACTACTGCCGCCCGGTCGAATACCGTATCGCCGGGAAAGCCTGCCACATCGGCCTGCCATAACAGCACATTGCCGTCGGCAGTGCTGTTGCGGATTCCTGCCACTCCCAGCTTGTCCGCAACCTCTCTCGTCACTTTGATATAAAATGCCATACTGCTATCGATTAATGGTTAAACATCCCTTTTCCTTGCCACTATAAACTTACCGCTGTCATCCGTCACGTACTTGCCGTCAGATGTCACCACCGCCGCATACGGGCCCTTGTCAATCACCTTCAGCTGTAGCATCATGCCGTCGGTGCATGGGATGGAGGGCGAGTACCCGGCAGCGGCCAGCACGTATGAGGAGGCGCCGGCCGCCTTCGTGTACCATTCGCACTCAAGGATGGCCTGGGGATTGGGGACAATCCCTGCCGTATCACGGATGACCGGTTTCGGGTATATCATCTTGGTTCCGTCTGCCACCTGCTGCGGAAATCCCTCCCAGTCAATCTCGATGGCGGGAATACGCCTGCGGATGGTGGTGGAGACATAGTCTATGTCACTGTCCGGCTTGGATGAAGGAGCACCGTCCTTCGAGTACGATGCTTTCACGACGTAGGTCTGTTCGTGGCCGATATAGTCCCGGTCTATGGTAAGCACGTTCTTTGTCAGTGATACGAACTCCCAGTCATTGTCGCCGTTACCGTCGGTAATCTGCTCCAGTGCGCCCGTATTCAGCTTCCGATAGAAGAAGAACTTGCACTTGTTGGTTGCTGTGACATCTACATCACCGACAAGCAGTCTGGCGGTGATGGCCTGCCTGGCAATGTCCCGACACGGGTTCCAGTCAAGTGCCGACGGAGAGTCGACCATCAGCTTAGGCTGTGCTTCGCTGCCATCTACGGCGCGAACAAGACGGCTGAAACGGTAGACGTGCGTCTGTCCGGTACGCTTCGCATCGACATACTCGGCGTAGAACTCCAGTGTTACCGGACTGCCGGGAACGGTATTCTTTTTCACTTGTATCTTACCCTTCTCGGCTCCGGTCTCGGTAATGACATAGCTCTTGTTGGCAGATGTAATCAATGTCCGCACACCGTTCAAGCGCTCGTACCACTTCATGTTCGTAAGCGAGGCGTTGACCGCACCCACCTTGACCACCGCATCCGGGTCGGTGGCATTGCACCGGGGGAACAGCGTCAGGGGGGTAAGCGTGTAGTCCGGAGTGTACTCGGCCTTGTCAGCCTGGTACACCTGCACGTCCGGCACGCTGCCGACAACCTCTATCCCGCCGCTGGTCTGGAGAGGGCGGTAGTTGACCTCTATCTTCTTCTGTATAGTCTGCATAATTAGAAAGTTATATAATTCATTGTCTCATAATTATTCTGCCCGTCACGCAGCAGCACCCTTGCGATAAACTTGCACCCGGTCATGTTCATATAGTCGGGACCGAGGTCATTGACCGTCAGCGGCAGCGACTTGCCGGTTTCCGCGTGTGCGACCGCCCAGGCGTTGTCCTCGGTGACGTTGCCCGTGTCGCGCGTCCACTCCACATCAGCGTCAAGGATATGCGCCGTCACGTCACGGTTGTACAGCTCACCGGTAATGGTGAGGGTGGTCGCAAAACGCTCCGCATCGAAGTACCAGCCGTTGCTGCTCTCAATGTCGATGCTGAAATCCGGATTGCCCTCGATCATTGCCCAGGATGCGGAACCGTATTGGGGTTCGTCCGTGGTGCCCGTCACCAGGCACATCCACTTGCAGCCATAATGATACACCGCATCGTAGGTTTCTTTTTCTGACTTATACGGGTCACTAACCGCTTCGCTTGCACTCCATTTCCCGCGGTTGTTCTCGTTGCGGATTGGGGTGCCTTGGTAATCTATACGTAGGATGTCCTGTAAGGCAATACCACGGCAATAGATATAACTATGGCGGTAATTTATAGGCAGGTTGTCAAACAGTGACAACTGTTTTAACTTGCCTATGATGATGGCATAGTTATTCTCTTCCAGTATGGGTTTCGTTACGCCATCGAGCATGCAGATACACTTCTCACGAGAAGACAGATACCAATAACCCTGCCGTTCCTCATCCACCGGGTTGCCACGGTGTGATAATATCATCAACGGCTCAGGAGGATAATTCTTGCCACCCGGCACCTCGCTATCAGGGTACATCACAGCGTTGAGCATATTGGCTGAGATGTCAACATGCAAGACACGTAGCCAGGAGGTATAATACTTGCCGCCACCTGATGTAAGGTCATTGACAACACCATATACAACATCGTTTTCTGCCAGTGCAGTAAAGTCGTTATCCCACCGCTTCTTCATCTTCAGGCTGTATGTGCCGTCTTCAAGCTGCGATACACTTTCGATAGTACCGGACTCGGAGAAGGAATAGTCGCTCTCCATGGCAGAGAGACGGTTGAAGATAAGTTCAAGGACAGTAAGGGAATCGCGGACTTCAAGGCGTTCAAACTGCGCGCGGCCGTCAGGGAATATTCCGGCACCCTTGCCTGCGACCATAGAGTCGATAAACTCGCCGAACTTCAACAGAAAATTTGTGCCGTCCTCTTTATCCTTATGCAGAAATATTTTATCTATTTCTTTTAAAATATCCTTTATAATCTGCTTATCCGTATCAGACAATTCCTTCAAGGCATCCGCTATGCGCTTAAAGTTTCGTTCCCACTTTAAGCGAACATCGCGCCCGGTATCATTCGAGCCATTCCAAGGTACTATATTTTCAAACTTGGTATCCATCAACCCAATTCAAGTTCATTATCATTAAAAGACAGCAATAGAGGCTGCCAGCACACGCCATATTCCATGGTATCCAGATTGATAAAATTCAGCATATAATCAGCAAACCTATTGTTCTCTTTATGGCTCTGCTTACGCAGACGTGCATTATTCACTGTTATGACCCCATCGCTTTTGCGACGCTCATAACTATAACTCATGAAAGAAAAAGAAAGCTTTTTCCTTCGGAGGACAACTGCCTCATTTCATCTATTGCCTGGAATACATTCATGTTGCAAAATTATCTGTACCGGTACCATAAAAAAAGGACACTACCTACTGACATTGCCCTCCAGGACTTCGAGCCTTTTTATACCATCACGTACCTTACGGGAATCAACCACCAATTCTTTTTTTGCGAGAATTTCGAGCAACTCATTGTTGCGAACCAACAACCTCACGATCTGCGAGCGTTGTTCCGATGTCAAGCCAGACAAGACGTTACCTTTGTCGGATGACAACGCCATAGAGTAATCACTCGTATCAACATAACCACCGCCATACTTGCCGCTACGTGTACGAACCTGCTCCAATATCTGCGTCGTGTTGAGCATACGGATAGTCCCGTTTTTCTGTGCAATGTCAAACACATCCAAGAACTGGCGCACATGCGGGTTGGCCACACTTTCATGGTTGGCCACAAACTCATTCTTATGTACCGGAATAACACCAGCCACATCATCAGGATTACCGTTCTTGGTATAGCCTTCCACATACTCATCCACATAACCACCGGATTTCAGCCCCTTCGCTTCATCACGCTGCTGCTTGGCGACGGCTAATTGAACAGCACCTTGAGCTGCAGCCAATCCCCCAAGTATAGGGCCAAGTATGGGACCAGCAGTCCACGCAACCATAATTGCTTGTGCAGTCTTAGCTATTACTTGCATTATAGTTGCCGCAAATTCCTTATCAGCATATTTCTTTTTAATCTGGTCAATGGCAGCTTCTTTTTCTTCTTCAAGTTTAGTGGTGTCTTTACCTGCTTTTTGTGCTGCCTTAATTTGTTTATCATATTTCTTTTCAATCTTACTAATTTCCCGATTTTGCATATTGGCTACAAGCTGGCTATATGTAGAAGCTGCATCGCCCATAATGTCAAAAGCCTTACCAACTAATTTCATCCGTTCATCCTCATACTCTTCCTCAATACGGGTCTTCTCAGCCTGATATTCTTCATACGTTATCAAATCGGCATCGTACATTGACTGAAGAATATCGTTTTTCTGAGAAAAGGAAGAAGTGGAATCTATCTCCTTGAAACCTTGTTCACGCTGTTTATTCTTGTTTTCCTTGCCATCTGCCAAATCCATATCCTGCAATTTTGCATCAATGGAAGATATATCTTCCCCATAGGCCGCCAACATATCTCTACGTTCCTCCAGGTACTGGTATTCCAAATCCTTCAGTTGTTCCAAGTAATCAGCTTCCCGCTTGATGTCACCTGCAATATATGCTTGCTTCAATGCAGTCCGTTGTAACTGATATTCTTCGTCAATAGTGGCCAGATTATCAGACTGGGCATTTTTATCGGCCTCCTTAGACGCTTCTGTCAACCGGTCTGCTTCTGCAATCATCTTGTCATAAATCTGCCCCTGGATTTCGGACGAGTCCTTGCCATACTCCACCAGTAGAGCTTTCCGGCTCCAGAGATAAGCCATTTCAGCCTTATATTGTTCTTCCTGATATTCCTGCTGTGCCATGCCTTCATTCAGCAGCTTTTCTTTCAGCAGATTTATCTCTGCATTATAGCCCTCTTTCAGCTTCTCTTCACGGGCCTTCAGTTCTTTGTCAAGGCCATTATCATCTACTTCATTGCTGTTTCCTTCTGGTACCGGATTATCTACTTCTTGTTCGGGCAGCTTTGCAAGAATCGCTTCCAATTCCTTTTTCTTTACAGCATAGCTACCATATAATTTTAAGCGTTCTTGCAGTTGATGTTTTAACCCACCGATAACCGCCTTTTCCAAAGACTTGTCATCGCCAATCCATTTCATCTTTTCCGCCTTTTGTTCCTGGAACCATTTACGGTGAATCGCCATCTCTTCAGCCATGCGGTCCTTAAGTTCGCTGATGGCTGCTTCAGTCTCGCTCCGTGTACGTTGCTTCTGGTCATCATCCAGCAAATCCAGATTATCGGCTTTGCTTTTTATACCAGCAATACGTCCCATCAGCGTTTCATAGCGCTCCATTTTGGCATTCAAGGCTTCTTGAGCCTCAGTCGCCTCATTGGTCCTGGTTTTGAATATAGCCAGATATGATACGACACCAGCCAATACCGAAGCTACAAGTCCCAACGGATTAGCCTTCAATGTCTTGTTAAACAATGACGCTGCGGCAGTAGCGCCTTTGGTTATAGTGGTCCACAAGCTTTTGGCCATAGTGTCTGCCTTTACGACCAATGTATAGGCAGCAACAGCAGCCGAGGCTGCAACAATGGCCCCCTTGTACTTCCATAAGATGGAAATCATAGTTCCCAATCCCTTCACCGTCAGACCGCCCGTCGTTATCATGTACTTCATCACCGGCTGGAGCTTTTCACCCAGCTCCACCCGTATATCTTTGAAGTTATTCTTCGCCTTATCCAACCCCGCCTGAACCGTATTGTTCTGTACATTAAACTCATTAATAATGCTGGTACCGTCGCGATACGCATCATTGGCCAATCTTTGCGCTTTACGAATGTCATCTATCTTGCCGGCCATCGTGCTGATGACACCGGAAGCCCGGACACCATCCAGCCCCATCTCCTTGAACATAGGTGCCAGCTGGTCAAGTCCTCCTTTCTTATTCAATGTATCCAGGAACTGAAGTATCGCCTCGTTCGCATCCTTTTTGATAAGAGAGGTAAAGTCCTCCACGCTCTGCCCTGCAATCTTGGCAAACTTGGCTGGCTCCTGGTACATCTTCATCATCAGCGTCTGGAAAGCCGTCGCCGCCATCTCCTGCTGCTGCATGTTCTGGTCAAGTACAGAGGCATATCCCAGAATGTCACCCTGAGCAACCTTCGCCTGATTCGCTGCCCCTGCCACGCGAGCAGTAAATCCTACCAGGTATGCTTCTGCCGCACTGGAGTTCTGTGCCACCTCATTAATGGCGCTACCGGTAGCCAACATCGCCCCACGCAACCCAAGTTTCTGGTCCTCACCGAACATCTGTGCCAACTTGCCGATGTTCTTCACCGCATCATCCCCCAAATCCTCACCCAATGCCACATTAATCTTATCGGCCGCATCGACAAACTCCAATACATCCTTCTTCCCGGTAATCCCCAAACGACCAGCATCACCGGCCAGAGCATTCAGCTTCTCACGCACTGTACGGGTATCTATTTCCTTGAACTCTTCATTCAGTCCCTTGACTTCATCTCGGGTCATACCGGTGTACTTGATAACCTGCGCTTCGGCTTCCTCCATCTCCGCATATTCATCCACACATTTGCGGGCAGTCAGAGTTATCCCGGTAAGAGTGCCGACAACTCCTGCCCCCATAGCCGCATACTTGTTAACCCCATCCGCCATTTTGGAAAGAGAAAAACGGGTATCACGTGCCTGCACCTCCACCTCTCTCATCCGTTGTCTGGTCAGCAGATAATCAGCCCGTAGCGCTTTCCATTTCTCCGTGCCGGGAGTGGCATTATCCATCTGCCTCTTGAGGGAAGCCGCAGCCTTGCGCAATTCCGAGTAAGACAATGCAGTCTTTCCAGCCTCTATACGTTGAACGGCGAGCGCGGCATTCAGTTTATCCAGATTCTCTTTCTGCTCCTTGTATTCCGCTGAATTCTCCTTCCCTTCTGCCCGCAGTTTCGCCATTTCAGCCTTGACAGCATCAATCTGCCGTTTGGTCTCGTCAAACTTCGCTTTCGCCTCCGAATTATCAATCCGGATTGCCATTCTAAAGTCTTGTATGTTAACCGCCATATCTTTACCTATTAATCCAGGACAAAGGTATCTTCAAGCGTCACCTTGAAAAAGGACATGAAAAAGCCCGGCAATCCATCACGGACTACCAGGCCAGCACTTATGAACAAAAAGTGTTATCCGTCAAGCCAACGGCCATTATCCAGCCACACCCCTCCGTCACGCCAACGGCCATCAGCCAATATCCACCGGACATCAGCCTCAGTATCGCTGATACGGATGGGATAGAACGTACCGGTCCAAGCTCCCTTACGACCGAACGCATCCAATGTGAATTCCATCTCCTTGCAGACATATCGCTTGTTGCGTATCTCAAACACTTGGTGAGCGGCATATACATTCGGGTCATGGCTCTGGACCTTCACCGCTTTGGTGTAGTCAATATCATAGTTAGTCTGATACAGCAACCCGTCAAGCACATTCAGGCACAAACTTGCCCCAATACTGTTTGTCCTAACATATTGCCACCAAGACTCATCTCTGGATGTATGGTTTTTCGTATATTCATCTATATAAGGAACCGGATATTTCATAGAGACGCCATTGTACACGACACTTAAGCCTTGCAATCCCGTATAGAGTGCCAGGCAGATACCACGTTTTGATTCCGTTTCTTCTCCTCCGCCATTCTGAATTTGCTCTTCAATACTCAGTGCCGGCTCTGTTTTATCTGCATTGCCATTACCGGATAAGGAAGGAAGATAAATCCAAAGAGTAGTGTCCTCTCCCCTTCCTCCACCGCCGTAATAGTTGATTCCAACACTTTGAAAAGCTGTGGGAACCATCTCCAGTTCTACGGTATTGGAAACACCTTCGCGTTCAATGCCGGCAAATCTATCCACCATGACAAACACCGGAGACGAACGTCTTCCATCCTCATCCACCCAGTCACGCAGATACACATATTCCTTGCCATCAGCCTCGTGTGTATAGATAGTATCCGGCTTTTTATGGGATTCGTCACTGAACCATCCCGTAATGCTTCGCATGTCGGTCGGTATATCCTCCGGGATATTCTCTCTCTTCGCCCCTTTTTTAACCGCCTCCGGCAAAACATTCCATCTCCAGAACTCGGAATCCTCCACCTTATATGCTACATTCGAGAAAGCAGGATCTTCAATATCCGGCTCTTCAACCTCCACCTCATACACATCCTCT
>ENA-OQAB01001392-OQAB01001392.1-human-gut-metagenome-genome-assembly--contig:-NODE-1392-length-11472-cov-1.819744_pt1 | contig 11472 bp, 13 predicted proteins | sample MGYA00242490_ERZ504517 | MGnify/ENA primary metagenome ERZ504517 (study PRJEB26092, sample SAMD00036298) | human gut metagenome | host: Homo sapiens | study: EMG produced TPA metagenomics assembly of...
AAATCATAAATCAAAAATCAATGTCTTCCCTTCCTTCCGGCGTTCGTTTGGTGCGGTTGCTGAACGAGCATTTAAATGATATCATGAGCCGCGAGCGTGCGAACCAAAACTCGATTCACCTGTATTGCACGGGGCCTTACTGGGTGGCATTTGAGTGCTCGGCCTATCAGTTGCGCCATGGTATTCCCGGACAGCGAGGTTACGCCGATGCGCTTGCTCGGCTACCCGTTTCCTGTGGTGATGGTATCCGTGACGGATCGTTCGCTCCGCTCGTATGCCCGCAAGCACATCTTGCGAAGAGACGATAAGGATTACAAGCAATTGACCGTCCCCCGGTTTTTTCCCCTGTCTGATTACCAAGGGCTGGGCATAAGAGAGAGGTGGAGGGATTGCCATTGCTAAGCGAGACCGTATGAGTGTGGCATACGTATAAGGGCATCGTTTTACACGTATATCGACGTCGCCCCACACGTATATCGGTGTAGGCCTATACGAACGTAGGCGTGAGTCGATGCCGATATACGTGCGGGATGGAACCGATGCCGGGGAAAACAGGTGCAAGTAATGCAAGTAATGCAGCACCTTTTTCCCACACACGTGCGCGCGATAATAACGTAGAGATCGAGATCGAGGAGCAGGTCGATCCGTTCACCCACCTGCCCTTCTTCCCCGAGGGGCATGAGTGGCCCCGGATGTTGCGGCAGATCATGGCGTTCGGACAGAGCCGGGAGCAACGGGACGTACTCCTCCTCGGCGGGCTCACCACCTTGGGCGCCTCGCTCGCCCAGACGCTGCGGTTCCTATATGGAGGCAAATGGTTCTTCTCCAGTTTGCAAACCTTCATCGTCGCTCCCCCCGCCTCCGGAAAAGGCGTGCTCGCATGGACGCGAATGCTCGTGCAACCGATCCACGACGAGATCCGGGCGACCGTGGCGGAGGAGATGAAAAGGTATAAGAAAGAGATGACCTCCTTCAATTCCTTGGGACGGGAAAAGGCGAAAGCCGAGGAACCGGAAATGCCTCTCAACCGTATGTTTATATTCTCCGGCAACAACACCGGTACCGGTATCTTGCAGAATATCATCGACTCGGGCGGCGTGGGGATCATCTGCGAGACCGAGGCGGACATGGTCAGCAACTCCATCGCCTCGGATTATGGCCATTGGAGCGAGGTGATCCGCAGCTCGTTCGATCACGACCCGCTCAGTTACAACCGGCGGACAGACCGGGAGTATCGGGAGCTGCGGCACTCCCACCTGTCGGTATTGATAAGCGGGACGCCCGGGCAGGTGAAGCCGCTGATCCCTTCCAGCGAGAACGGATTGTTCTCCCGGCAAATGTTCTATTATATGCCCCGTGTACTTCACTGGATCAACCAGTTCAGTCTACAGCGGACCGACACGTCGCTGGAATTCCAGAAATTGGGCAAGGACTGGATCGTTCACTTGAGAGAGATCCAGAAACTGGGGGTGATCTCGCTTCGCTTGACCGACGCGCAAATCGCCTCCTTTCAACGAGGTGTTCCAAACCTTGTTCGAGCGCTCCCGGAAGGGCACCGGCAAACGAGATGAACAGCTCCGTCGTACGGATGGCCATCAATATCGGACGTATCCTGTCGATCGTCGCCCTATTGCGAATAACAGGGGAATGCGAGGAGGCGGGAGACTTCGCCGCCAGCCTGCGCAAGTCGCCCCGGCTCACACCAGACCCGCAGACCTGCGCCGACAACATCAAGGACGGGATCATCACCCGCTGGGATCTCTCCATCCAAGAGGATGATTTCCAAGCGGTCCTTTCCTTGGCCGAGCCTATGTACCTACACGCCGTACACATACTCTCGTTCCTTCCCGCCAACGAGGTGAAGAACCGGGGCATGGCCGACCAAGAACGTCTCTTCATCACCTTGGATACGGAGTTCACCTATCAATCCCTCTTGGAAGAAGCCGAGAAGCTGAAGATACCCAAAAACACCGCATGCAGTTGCTTGCAACGTTGGCAGAAACAGGGAATCGTCCGAAAGGGAGAAAAACGAGGGGATTATAAGAAAACATAATCCCTTTTCCTCCTCTTCTTTTAAGTATGTACGCACGTGTGTGGGAAAACAGGTACTGCATTACTTGCATTATTTGCATTACTCGCACGCCCCACACGTACACCGGCATCGCCTCACGCCTACGCCCGCATAGGGCCACGGCGATATACGTGTGGGCTAACGTCAATATACACATGAAGCGATGCCGATATACGCATGCGAAAGCGAACGTGGAAGATCCTCGTTCAAGGACGGCCCAAATAGCGAAAGATCAGTTCCACTTGCAGGGAGGTGAAAATCCGCTGCCGGTTTTGGTAGCCTGTCTCATCCAGCTCATGGCTGAGCTTCTGATGATGTCGGACCCATCCCGCCAAGCGGTTGAGAGCGGAACTCGGACTGATATCGGGAGCATAGGCCATGGCCAACTCCCGTTTGCTATAAGGGCGCACCGGCCACTCATCCAGATATTCGTTGTTTGTTTGCAAAAATAGGTATTTTTCAATTCATTTACAGGAATAAAGATACTGAAAAAGTACGAATCCGGCAACGATCCGATCCACTAATATTCATCTTTTATCACCTATTCCCCTCGATTTCACACCGCCTCTACGAGACTCATTCCGGAGGAAACCGGAAGTCGTACATTCGTAATCGAAAACAGATCGATCCCATTTTCAATTATCAATTATCAATTTTTAATTATCAAAACTATGGCATTAAATTACAGTGTGGCCCTTCGGCCCAACCCCTTGAAGAAAGACGAGCCGGCGAAAGCGTACGCCACGGCACAGATCAATGGAGAGCTGTCGCTCAAGCAACTGAGTCGCCGGATATCCAAGCAAACCACCGTCAGCCGTGCGGACGTGGTGGCGGTATTGATCTCCACCGTCGAGAACCTGCTCGATGCCCTCCAAGAGGGAAAGCAGGTGGATTTCGGCGAGTTGGGCAAATTCCGTCTACAGATCCTCAACGAGGGGGCGGAGAGTCTTGAGAAATTCACATCTACAAACATCACCGGTGTCAACATCCAGTATATACCGGGCGAGGACCTGAAGAACATCTTCGCCGGACTGGAGTTCCAGCCGGTGGCCAGCCGCAAGGCTCAGCAAGCCGTGCTTCGTGCGGAGAAGGCCGGGGAGACCTCTGTAGATATCAGTAAGAAGCCCGCTTCCGGAGGGGACGACTCGGAATCGCCTGACGAGATATAGCGTGTCACTTTTGGCTTGACCCAATCGGTATGTCACTTTTGGCTTGACCCAAAAGTAACCAAAAGGTCAAGGCTGACGCTGACGGGCTACTTCGAGACCTGCGCTCGCTGTCGCATCCCAACTCGCTGCGCTCAAACAGGGATGCTCCGGGCGCTCGCTACGGTCTCTCCGCTTCACGCCCGTCCGCTGAGGCCGTCCGAAGGAAAGCGTCGCTTTCCTCTTATATCAGCCGGGATATCATTATTCATTATTCATTGTTCACTATTAATTATTAATTATCATGAAGAAGTCTGTTTGGAGTACCATTCTCAAAGTGATCATCGCTGTTGCTACCGCCATCGCAGGGGCCTTCGGCCTGCAAGCTTGCCAATTGTTTTAGCAAGCCTCCCCCACCCGTTCCCACTCCCTAAAGAAGACAACCTCCCCAAAAGAGGACACCCTCTACCCAGAAGGACAGTCTTTCTCAAGGGGCCGGCCTCTCCTCAAAGAGCCGGGAACGGCTCTCCATCCGGCCTTAGCGGGCGGGCGTAAAGCGAGGCGGCCGAAGTGAGCGACAGGAGCGTCCCTGTTTGAGCGAAGCGAGTTGGGACGCGACAGCGAGCGAAGGCCGACGAGTAGCCCGTCCGCGTCAGCCTTGAACTTTTGGTTACTTTTCTTTCAAGAGAAAAGTAACACACAAACAAAAAAAAGAATAAAAATGAAACAATATTGCTTTTACCAGAATTACAGGGAGGTTCGCCTCCTTGTAATTCATTGCAGCGCAACACGCTACGACCGGGATTTTCCAGTGGAAGCGCTTCGGAGCGCACACAAGGATCGTGGGTTCGCCGACATCGGCTATCATTACTATATCACCCGGGATGGCGAGCTGCACCGCTGCCGGCCGGAGAACCAGATCGGGGCACACGCCTCGGGCTGGAACGATCACAGTCTGGGTATTTGCTACGAGGGCGGATTGGATGAGCGAGGTCTTCCCGCTGATACCCGCACCTACGCCCAGCGTTGTACCCTGCTCGATCTCTTGCGGCAGCTACGCCGTGATTACCCGTCAGCGCATATCCTGGGACATTACCAACTCAGCCCCTATATCCGCAAGGCTTGCCCCTGCTTCGACGCGGAGAAAGAATATACGGAATTGTATTAGGCTTCGTGATATTTGAATAGGCAACAGATTTTTTCGTATGTTTGCGGACAATATAGAAAATAAACAAAAAGATACGACATGAACTACTACGAACTTAGTTTCACATACACCTCTCCTATCGAGAAAGAGATTATCAATGACGTGCTGGCCGCCGAGTTGGGGGAAATCGGTTTTGAGAGCTTTACGGAAAGCGAGAAGGGTTTGCTGGGATATATATCCGAGGCTTTATACGACAAAAAGACATTGGATGATAAACTGGCCGACTTTCCGCTAGAGAATACCCGGATCGATTACACCTCCAAATGGGTAGAAAGCAAGGACTGGAATGAGGAATGGGAGAAGAATTATTTCAAACCCATCCGGATCGGAAACGAGTGCATTATCCGTGCCTCCTTCCACGAGGCGGAGCCCGGCTATACATATAATATAATAATAGACCCGAAAATGGCTTTCGGTACCGGCAATCACGAAACGACTTATTTGATGATAAGCGAGATGCTGAAACTAGACCTAGAAGGCAAGGAGTTACTGGATATAGGATGCGGCACAGCCGTGCTGGCCATCTTGGCCCGGCTGAAAGGGGCGAAACGGGTAGCGGCCATCGACATCGACGGAATTGGCTTATAACAACGCCCTAGAAAATATCCGCCTGAATCATACCGAAGACATACAAGTTGCCTTGGGCGGCGCCGAGAAAATCAAGGAATTCGGGCAATTCGACATCGTCTTCGCCAATATCAACCGGAACATCCTCCTGAATGACATTTGTCAATATACAAACAGTATGAAACCGGGAAGCATCCTATTTATGAGCGGCTTTATGTAGAAGATATCCCGGCGATAGAAGCAGAATGTCAGAAGAACGGGCTGAAATTGGATTCTTATAACGAAAGAAATAACTGGGTTGCCGTGAAGGTCTTAAAAGGATAACTTTTTTAACAACAAAAGTTAAGACAAAGATAAACCTTAATCCAAATAAATACGTTATCTTAGTGGAAACTTCTAAAAAGAAAAAGTTATGAAAAGCGTAGATTCAAAATTATTACTTGGCCTTGTAGTAGGTGCGGCTGTTGGTGCCGCTGTAGGTTATTTGGCAGCGACAGATAAGAGAGAACAATTACTGGAAGAATTGAACGGTGTTGTCGGAAAAGTAAAAGAAGGTTTTTAACTCCGCTCTTGCCAAATATAAAGAAGGAAAGCAAGAAGTAGTACAGGCAACAGAAGAAATCGTAGCTGAATAAGCTTTGTATGGAGAAAGATTCAGGAACAGTCTTCCGTGAGCTGAAAGAAGATGTATCGGCTTATGTGGAGTTAAAACTTGAGCTCCTAAAGTTGAGCACATATGAGAGAACGGGTAAAGTCATAGCCGTTCTCTCATATGGCTTGATATTATTGTTCTTGGCGTTCTTCGCCATCTTGTTCATATTCTTGGCCTTGGGCTTCTTCCTAGGGGATTGGCTCGGCTCCTCCGGGTTCGGATTCGGTATCGTGGCGGTCTTGTACCTGCTACTTATCGGCATTATAATAATGAATAGGGACAGGATCAGCACAAAAGTATTAAATGAGGTAATAGCCGCCATGACGGCGAATGACGATAAAAATAACGCGACAAACGATGAACAACCGGCAAACCCCACTGGAGAAACTGATTTCTGACAAAGAACGCATACAGAGACAATGTAAGCGACAGGAACAGAAATTGAATGAGGATTTCTCTTATATACAGGAGAACGCCGGAAGTTTATTGTTATCCGGATTATCGTCTCTCCTTTTCCCGAGCAATAAGTCAACGACAAAAACAAACGACAAGAACACAGCTCCCGTAACGGCTGGACAACCCTCCATCGCTTTAGGGATCTCAGACTATTTATCCATAGCGAAAGGCATGATTCCCATCGCTTGGGATCTCGCTCAACCATTTATTATGACGTGGGGAATCAAAAAAGCGAAAAAATGGTTCTCTAATCTCTTATTCAAGAAAAAGAAATAACCTCCAACAATTAATTTATGTTAGAGGGCAGCTTTTTTCTGGCTATATTATAAGGCTCAATACAAAAAACATGACTACATTTGCAGTCGTTAAAGCAAGGATAAAATGAATATCTACTCCTTGCGATGGATAAGAGATAAAAATAAAGACTTATTATTAATAAACCCATAAAAAGTTTTATTACAATGATCAAACTAGGTATTAACGGTTTTGGCCGTATCGGACGTATGGTGTTCCGTGCTGCAGTTGCTAACTTTGGCAACGACATTCAAGTTGTAGGTATCAACGACCTTTTGGATGCTGATTACTTGGCATACATGTTGAAATATGACTCAGTACACGGTCGTTTCGACGGCGAAGTAGCTGTAGAAGGCGGCGCTTTGGTTGTAAACGGTAACAAGATCCGTTTAACTGCTGAGATGGATCCTGCTAACTTGAAATGGAACGAGGTTGACGCTGACGTTGTTGTTGAGTCTACTGGTTTCTTCTTGACAGACGAGACAGCTCGCAAACACATCCAAGCTGGCGCTAAGAAAGTTATCATGTCTGCTCCTTCTAAGGACGCTACTCCTATGTTCGTTTACGGTGTTAACCATACAACTTACGCAGGTCAAGACATTATCTCTAACGCTTCTTGTACTACCAACTGCTTGGCTCCTATCGCTAAGGTTTTGAACGACAAGTTCGGTATCGTTAAAGGTTTGATGACGACAGTTCACGCTGCTACAGCTACTCAGAAGACTGTAGACGGTCCTTCTAAGAAAGACTGGAGAGGTGGTCGTGGTATCCTTGAGAACATCATCCCTTCTTCAACGGGTGCCGCTAAGGCTGTAGGTAAAGTATTACCTGTATTGAACGGCAAATTGACAGGTATGGCTTTCCGTGTACCGACTTCTGATGTTTCTGTTGTTGACTTGACAGTAGTTCTTGAGAAAGAGGCTTCTATGGCTGACATCTGCGCTGCAATGAAGGAGGCTTCTGAAGGCGAATTGAAAGGTGTTCTTGGTTATACTGAAGACGCAGTTGTTTCAACTGACTTCCGTGGCTGTGCTAACACTTCTATCTTCGACGCTAAAGCTGGTATCTCTTTGGATTCTAACTTCGCTAAGATCGTATCTTGGTACGACAACGAGTGGGGTTATTCAAACAAAGTTTGTGAGATGGCTCGCGTTATCGCTGGTAAGTAATTTATTACCACTCTACATAGAAAAGGCTACCTCTTTGAGGATGGCCTTTTTTTTCGTACGTTTGTATCATGAAATCATATGAACTTATCACGATTCTAGGGCCTACGGCTTCTGGAAAGACGACCTTCGCCGCCGCTCTCGCCGCCCAGTTGGATACGGAGATCATCAGCGCTGATTCCCGGCAGATCTATCGTTCTATGGATATCGGGACGGGTAAGGATTTGGCCGATTACAACGTGAATGGAAAACAAATCCCCTATCACTTGATCGATATCTGCGAGCCCGGCTATAAATATAACGTATTTGAGTATCAGCATGACTTTTTCCGGGTCTATGAGGATATGAAGCGGAGGGGTAAACTCCCGATCTTATGTGGAGGAACCGGGATGTACATAGAGGCCGTACTAAAAGGATATAAGCTATTAGACGTGCCTCAAAATCCTGAGCTAAGGGAATCCTTGAGGAATAAAACCTTGGAGGAACTGGAAACCATCCTCGCCTCTTATAAGATATTACATAATAAAACGGACGTGGACACCGCCCAGCGGGCTATCCGTGCGATCGAGATCGAGGAGTATTATAAGACTCAGGCACCAGACGTAAATGAATATAATCCGATCAACAGCCTGATCATCGGTATCCACATCGACCGGGAATTACGTAGGGAAAAAATTATCCAGACGCTTGCGGACCCGGTTGGACGAAGGAATGGTGGATGAGGTTCGTACGATCTTGGCTACGGGTGTTAAACCGGAAGACTTGATCTATTACGGATTGGAATATAAGTTTCTTACTTTATATATTATCGGGGAGCTTTCTTTTGAGGAGATGGTCTCGCAACTCGAGATAGCGATCCATCAATTCGCCAAGAGGCAAATGACTTGGTTCCGGGGCATGGAGCGCCGGGGTTGCGAGATTCATTGGATAGACGCCACTCTACCGACCGAAGAAAAATAGCGACAACAATGCGAATTCTAAATAATCAGCTATGATAACAATAAACGATCTAAATAAAAGCGAGAACTTCTTCTTGATGGCAGGTCCTTGCGTAATCGAGGGGGAAGATATGGCGTTACGTATCGCCGAGAAAATAGTGGGTATCACGGAAAGACTGCATATACCCTATGTATTCAAAGGCTCCTATCGGAAAGCGAATCGCTCCCGTCTGGATTCTTTCACGGGCATCGGGGATGAGAAGGCGTTAAAGATCTTACGGAAGGTGAGCGAGACGTTCGATATTCCCACCGTTACCGACATCCATGAGACAACGGAAGCTGCCATGGCCGCCGAATATGTCGATGTCCTTCAAATCCCGGCTTTCCTATGCCGCCAAACGGATTTATTGGTAGCGCGGCCGAGACCGGGAAGATCGTCAATATAAAGAAAGGACAGTTCCTTTCGCCGGGTGCCATGCAATTCGCCGTACAAAAGGTAGTGGACGCAGGAAATGATAATGTCATGATCACCGAGCGGGGAACGACATTCGGCTATACCGACCTTGTTGTCGATTTCCGGGGTATCCCGCAAATGCAAACATTCGGTTTCCCAGTCATTATGGATGTAACCCATTCCTTGCAACAGCCGAACCAAACCTCCGGCGTGACCGGTGGATTGCCCGCCCTTATCGAGACGATAGCGAAAGCCGCTATAGCCATAGGCACGGACGGCCTGTTTTATAGAGACCCACCCCGGAGCCAAGCCAAGCCAAATCCGACGGGGCCAATATGCTCAGACTGGATTTATTAGAAGATCTTTTGACACGTTTGGTACGTTTACGCCAAGCGATCCTATAAAAAATAAGGGGCCCTTACTAAAAAGGCCCCTTTATTTCTTATTTTTACGATCAATAATCTAATTATCCCATCTTGCTGATTTTCTTCAACCGATCTTCATCTATCAACTTAATCTTTCTACCGTCTAAAGCAATGATACGTTCCGCCACAAAGGTAGACAACGTGCGAATAGCATTCGATGTAGTCATATTAGATAGATTTGCCAGATCTTCACGAGCCAAATAGATGCTTAACGTAGCACCGTCTTCTTCCAGTCCGTAACTATCTTTCAGGAATAACAAAGATTCAGCTAATCGCCCACGAATATGTTTTTGCGTAAGGTTAACCGTACGTTCATCCGAGATACCGAGATCAATGGATAATTGTCGGATGAAAAACATAGCCAAATTTCGGATTTACTCATTAAAAGGCCCAGTAACCACTGTCATAGGAATCATGCAAACCGTAGAAGCCTCGAATGCGGAAGCGTTCGTCAAGTAATCTTCTTGAGCGAAACTAGCCCGGTAACCAAAATACTGCACAGGCTTAATCATTCGGATAATCTGGCTTCTGCCACCTACTCCATCCTTGTAAATCTTCACTTTACCCTTTAACAAGCACATCATGTCCCTTTGGTTCGTCGCCCTCGCAATAAATCAACTCGTTACGTTTGAAATGCTGGATCGTCGAATTACTACGGAGGATCTCACGTTCCTTATCGGTCAGAACCCTCCACACCTCTGATAAACTGGCCGATAAATCGACCTCTTCTTTTTGCTGTTTAACCACGACTGCTATATAACATACTTATGAAGCACAAATATACGATTTTCTTTTGATAAAATAAAAACTTTTGTACGATTAATTACACCATATTGTAACATTTTTACTTTCTTTCACGTCTAAACTGAAATTTATTCATTATGATTTGTCTGGAAAGAATGTAAAATCGTTGTAAAAAGTTATATTCGATACTTACCTTGATTTTAATCTCTATAAGTATTTTCGCGAAGAGCACTGATACTTATAGTGATAAGATCCTGTCTTTTGGCAAGGGGAATCGAGAAACGAGAGAACGGGCGGACTCGATCATGCACCTTGTTATCGAAAAGGCAACCCAATACCAAAATACGGTATCGAAATATGAGGCTGAGATCTATATCAAAGGACGTACAGAAATTTTAAAACAAAATATGTTAATACGTCTCGCCCACCATATCTTCCCTATCGACCGAAAAAATAAGGATATGCTTTTTGAGATGGTCAGCCAATCTAAATTTAACGCTCCGCAGAACTATCTTCATGATCTAAAGGCGGTCAACGGAAACAGCATACCCAACGGGAAAAAGCAGCAGGAGGCCTTGGCCTTCTTGAATTTGAACGTATACTCCCCTACCGCTTACGATGATGCTATCTTCATGCCGATAGCTAGCAACGCTTTTAAGTTTTATACGTTCAATTTGGAAGGGCTGGAAACTATCAACGGCTTGACGATTTACAAAATCCGTTTCCTGCCGAAGCAATGGAGCCAGAAATTGGTATGCGGGGATCTATATATCATCGACCAGTCATGGACGATCGATAAGATCGATATGAACGGTCGTTACTCTTTCGCCGAATTCAACCTAGTCATGAGCTACGGACGGGATTTCAGGCGGTTCATCCTGCCCGAGAAGGCGGATCTATTCCTCCGATACAGGGTATTGGGAAACGCAGTGGCAACCACCTACCATTCTTCCTTTAAGTATCAGGAAGTGGAATGGGTGGAGGAGGACAACGAAAGCCATAAATGGAAATCCTTGGACCTGACCAATTATTACAAGCTCTCGTCCGATACGGTTCCTATTATCAGGGATTCCACGTATTGGAATATCCATCGTGACAATCCCTTGAGTCCGGATGAAGCCCACTTATACAATAAAGCCCAAGAGCAGAATATAAATAAAATCGATACGGCCGATGATCTCCAGAAGTACGTTAAACTAACGGAGCAGTTAACGAATACGGTCAATATGGATTATAAAACGACCCGTATTAAATATTCCGGGCTTCTGAATCCATTCCAATTGGGTTATTCCGCCCGTAACGGCATCACTTACAAACAGCGATTCCGTATCAGCAAGACATTTACCCGTGACA
>ENA-OQAB01001393-OQAB01001393.1-human-gut-metagenome-genome-assembly--contig:-NODE-1393-length-11470-cov-2.343384_pt1 | contig 11470 bp, 10 predicted proteins | sample MGYA00242490_ERZ504517 | MGnify/ENA primary metagenome ERZ504517 (study PRJEB26092, sample SAMD00036298) | human gut metagenome | host: Homo sapiens | study: EMG produced TPA metagenomics assembly of...
TAAGCCGGTTTTCATTTATTTTAAAATTGAAGATCGGAAAAAGCATTAGGAGAAAATAAATGAATGCCTCTGGCGTGAACCAATACTTTCGCCTGTCCGGAGCGCGGCGACCGCCTGTGCGTATGGCTGTCCGTATTCGACAGAACGGTCTGGACGGATGTTCCCGTTTATCTCGATGCAGACGAAACGGCGGCTACCGGTCGGATCAGCCAGCAAGTCCCAGTTTGTTGCGTTTTTTATTTAGGATAAAAGTACCGCCTCATTCGTGTTTATCCTATTATTATTTGTATCTTTACTGCCATGTTATTGACTATTCGACCTAGGGCGAAAAGCCTTTCGACTTAGGTCGAATACCTTTTCCACCTTGGGCAAAAACCTTTTCGACCTTCGTCAAAAACATACAAAGAAGGCAGGAAAGCGATAAAGTCTTATTATTCACCATTTAATCTATTACATAATATGACAGCACGTTACAGAATGGAGCGTAACCCGGATTCCGGGAAGAACGGCAATAAAATGCCTCTTCACCCAAGATTGATCCCCTATGAGACCGTCAGCATTAAAAAGTTGATGAAATATGCCAAATCCCGCTCCACCTATTCGGAAGCCGACATTGCCGGCGCCTTGCAGCTGATCACCGACTTGGTGACGGAACGCTTGCGCGAAGGCGATAACGTGGAGATCGAGGGCCTCGGCTTCTTCAGCGTCTCGCTCCAATCTCGCGCGGTGATGTCTAAAACGGAACTGAGGAGCGAATCTGTCCGTTTCAAGAACGTCAATTTCCGATGCTGCCAGCAGTTGAAGAAGGCCTTGAAGACGATGCCGCTCACGCGTATGAAAAGTTCAGGTCACTGTGCACCCGGCATGGCGGACCGGGAGGAACTTCTTTACCGCTATCTGGACGAGAACTCTTATATCACCGTCCGTTCCTACCGTTATCTTATCGGGCTGTCTGACTACAGTGCGCGCAAGGATTTGGCCGCATTGGTCGCTTCCGGCCGTCTGGTGAAGGGAGGCAGCCGTTTGTTTGCCATCTATACCCTTCCGAAAGAGGAAGACACGGGCATCCCGCAACCTTTGGTGGTCGATTCGAACTTGCCTGGATGAAGGCCGGATACCGGGGTTGAAGGCAATCCGGGCGGGTGCCTTCACCTGTTGAGGCTTGTTGCAAGGCGGGTTGTACAGGGTGGGTGAAGCTGAAATGACCCAGCGGCCCGGAACTTTGTTTTTAGCTGTTCCGGTATTCCAACGGCCCCATCCCCACATGCCGCTGAAATATTTGCCGAAGAAAGACATATTCGTGAAATTCAGCGAATAGGCGATGTCGTGGATCGATAGGTCGGTCGATTTCAACTGTGCCTTTGCATCCATGATCACCATAGAGGTGATGATCTCGACGACAAGTCTTAGTCTGGTCGTCTCGCTTGACAATCGTGCTGAGATGCGCCGGAGTTATGCCGAGTTTCTTGGCATACCACGCAACGGAACGTTGCGTGGTATAGTTCTGCATAACCAGATGTCCGAAATTCTTGCTTATTTGTTCTGCTTTGGAGAGATTCGTCTTGTTCAGTGTCTTGTCTTTATACATGGCCCCTACTCCGAGAAGCACGCCTGAAAGCAGATGGTTAAGGATATCTTTGTTCAGCTTGGGGCCGCAGAATCCATACGTTTTGACAAGTAGCGAAAAATAATCTTTCAGCAATTGGGCCGGCTGTTCTTTCAGTTCGATAATCGGGCTGTCTTTTACGACATACAGCATGTCCATTGCCGATTTGCCTATATTGGCATGGTTGGTGAACTCGGACGAAAAACCCATGAAATAGATCTGCAAATCTCCTTCCACTTATGAATTTGTAAGATTGTTCCCGGCAGGATCGTGATAAAGCTGCCTGGCTTCACTTGGTAGCGTGTCAGATTTATGGAAGCCTCGATCTCGCCTTGCATGCAAAGCACGAATATCTCCGCTTTCAACCTGCAAGGATAGTTGGCATACAAACTCAACAAACCGATGTCTTTATGCGAAAGGTTCCCGATGATCCAATCGTCGGGAAGGTCTAATTTTGGGGATGTCGTTTTCCATATTCAGAATACATTAGAATATATGCAAAGATATGAAAAATAGGACACGCAAAAAGTGTTGAATGATAAAATCCGGTTTAAGTTAGGATATTATAATTGACTATTTGGAACAAGATCTAAAAAAGCGGACAGGTAATCGTATAAATAGACCTTGTGAGATCTTTTGCGTTGTCGTTATTTTGCATCGATTTTGATAGGTGGAGGAAGAGCATTACTCCGGTTGTTTTGTGAAATTTTGACAGCCAACAGAATTAGGGCTAAACTATATTACTATATAGATGAAGAAATATATGATTGGATATGGTCTTGGGAAGATCATGGCTTTATGGATATGTGTTTTTGGGGTACTCGTCTGTGCCTCTTCTTGTGATTCCGATCGTGTGTCTGCCGATGGAGTTGGAAAGCTGCGCTTGTCATTATCGGCAGACACTACTTCTTTGAGCAAAGGTATCAACAACTCCACTAAAGCAGTTGTTTCGGACGAGTTCGAGAAGTTCCTGACTACGGCTGACTACAATATCCGCATCGTACAGCAGTCCGATACGGTCCAATCGTATGACCGCTTCGACGAGATGCCTTCTGAGATTGAACTGAAAGAGGGTGCTTATACCCTCATCGCCTCCAAAGGCGACAACCTTCCTTCTGCTTTTGAAAACCCCTATTTTGAAGGAAGTACCGACTTCACGGTGAAAGCCGGCATGAGCACGCCTATCGATGTGACTTGTACACTTGGAAATGCAAGAATCACGGTCGACTATACCGAGGACTTCAAGGAGGCATATTCCGATTATACTGTTTTGTTGAGCTCAGCCTTTACATCTGGCAGCCTGGAAATAAAGAAGGATGAAACGCGTCCGGCCTATATGCAAGTGGCCAAAGAAGGATCGGAATTAGGTATCGCCATCCGTTTGAAGAAAATCACCGAAGACAAGGAAAAAACATATAAAATCCCAACTCCTCTATCTATCGAACGTCGCCAGAACATCCGCCTGATCTTTAAGACGGATGGAGAGGCCTTGGATGGCATCGGTCTGGAAATAATCCTGGATGATGAAATGACAAATGTCACGCTGAATGAAGGGATACCTGATTTTATGTGGAAGCCGTTTGAGAAGCCGACACTGTCTCCGGATGATTTTACGAATGGAGAATCTTTTACCATTAAAGTCTGGAAAGATTCGAGAAAGAGTGCCTACAGTTGGATTTGCTATGCCGGCAGGTGATTGCCTCTTTGTGATGTCAAGCAATGGCGGGAAGATAAAGAAACGAAGAGATTACCTACGACTTGGCGACGGACGAAGAGTTACGCCGCTTTAGGGAAGAATTTCAAATGGTCGGATCGAATGGTAAGGCGAATACTAATGTGAAAGGAGAAAGAAAAACCGGACAGCTATTTTTGAAAGATGCAATCAATAGATTTGGAGGCTCCTATCGAGGAAGACCAAACTTATACTTATCATTATGAGTTTTCTGGAGTTGATGCGACAGGAAAGGCACATGCGACAAATGTATTGGGGGTAACAGTTGTTGTACAGCCAGCCGGCCAGCCGATCATAACATTTGACGGCTTTCCTGAAACAACGATTATAGAGGGTGATGACATGTCGAAAGAAATAGAAGCTAAATTTGAGGCTGAAGGTATAATCGATGAAACGAAAACGACATTGACAATTAATGACGGGGTAGATGATAAAGTGTATAATATTCTAACCGATGGAACTGTTTTATATAATGATTGGGGTATTAGTGTTGAGTCGGGTAATGATGCGACAGCAACGCTTAAATTCCCAAAAGTCTTTTCTTCCCGGTTAGAGGCTCCTATGGAAGGAGAGAAAACATTTACTTATAAATTGGATTTAGCGGATAAGAAAGGACGCAGTTTCCCGACTCTGACAAAGACATTGACGGTAAAGGCACCGGTGTTTGAGTTGACACCGTCTGCTAATGGTGGGGATGCTTTTGCTTGCCGGGCTTTTCTGCGGGCAAAGGTTTCTGATGGAACACATCCTGATAATCTTAAATTCCAATGGAGAAAAGTCGGTAATGGAAGTTGGAACAATTGCAAGAACCATACTTACCAAACGGATGAGATATGTGATACATTGAAGAATCTGACATCAGGAGGACAGCAATATGAAATACGTGCAATTTACCGGGAAAAAGAAAAGCGTGTAACGGAACCGATTGTGATAACAACCGAAAATGTGGTGGAGTTGGAAGATGGCTCTTTTGAAAATTGGCATAAGAAAGAGGTCTATAAGAATACAACATGGTCTGTTGGAACTACTGGTTTAGGGATAGATCAGTGGTGGCCTTACAACGAAGGTGGTTCTTCGTGGTGGACAACCCGAAATGCTTTGACAACTTCACAAAGAAGCGGTGTCTCATGTTATTATACATCCTATTCCGGAACGATACCTGTAGATAATGGGTATGAAGGGAAAGCGGCTGAAATCAGCACGCTTGGCTGGAAAGAAGGAAATACATTTACGGAACTTGGAGGTAAAAGTGGAACGCATTCTGCCGGAATGTTGTTCTTAGGTTCTCATTCTGCCACCAGCAATGGGGTTGAGACAATTGATTATGGGCATGAATTTAATGTTCGTCCTAATGCGTTTGAATTCTACTATAAGTTCAAATCTTTAAATAGTGAATCTTTTGAAGCTTATATTGTAGTAGAAAATAGGGAAAACGGAACTGTGATGCAGTTGGGAAGTGGTAGAATCATGAGTAATCAGGATCAGGCTTCATTTGTTCCGGTAAGAGTAAATATTCATTATACCAATACATCATTGAAGGCAACGCATATGTATATTGTGTTTAGATCCAGTACTGCGGAGGACCCTTCAGTGGAAGGTGTACAAGGTAGTTTAGGGGCTCTTAACGGATACAGTGATTCTCGGTATGTGGGTAATGTCCTGACGATCGATAATGTTCGACTAATTTACGAATAAATATGAAAAAGACATATATCTTATTTTTAACGGTAATTATTTTCTTGGCTGCTTGCCAAAAGGAGGAAAATAGTCGAAGCGACAGCTTTGGCGAAGGTTCCGGAGCCTTCCGGTTGGAACAGCCATCTGTTCAGAGCGAGAAGGAGATTCCGGTAATTGTGACAAAAGGTTCTTTTGGTTTGGAACCTTCCGCATTTTCGATTCGGATCGATCAGCAGGGTACAGATGGTACATATACGAAACATACGAGTTTTGTTTCTTATTCGGCTATGATTGATTCCGGTATGCCATTGATTTTGCCGGTAGGAGATTATCAGGTCGTTGCTTCTTCGTACGATCAGGCTGCGGTTGACGGCCGAGTGTCCGAAATTCCTTATTTCGAAGGGAAACAGGATTTTGTAATTGAAGAAAAAACAGTCACGTCTGTTCCTGCTTTTACTTGTACGTTTGAAAGCGTGGGAGTGGAGATTCGCTTGTCCGACCAGTTCAAAGCGAAGTTGGAGGCGGAACCTCTTAATTACAGCTATTCAGTGACTGTTTATGATGGTGAAGCATCGTGGACATTTGATCCGGATAAGCATACAAAGCCTGCTTATTTCCTGAATGATTGTAAGGATTTAGTATTGAAAGTTACGGTTAAGTTGGATAATCTGACCTATCCGGAACGGACCTATTATGTATGCAATTCTAATACAGATAAAGTATCGATTGGGGAATACTATATTATAACCTTGGATGCAGGAGAAGCTGAAACAAAAGGTTTACGGTTAACGACTAAATGTATAGGAGAATAAGCATATGAGATATAAATACCTGTTATTGTTGTTTTCTTCTCTTCTTTTTTTCTCTTGTGAGATGAAGAAGGAGATATTGGGACAGACTGATAAAGGTCAGACTGATGACACGACCGTAGAAAACCAGGGGTTGCTGGATTTGGAGTTGAAGCCGGAAAAAGAAGCGGATATTCCTGTTTCGAAGGGAGGAAGTGCTACTGGTTCGCAGACTGTTATATTGGATGTCAATGAGTTTGCTATAGATATCATTGATGGAAACGGGAATACGGTTAAACATTATGATAGTTACGCCGATTTGAAGAATGAGGGAGGCTTGTTACTGCCTGCCGGTAATTATTCGATTCGGGCGACGTTGGGAGAAGATGTGAATGCCGGTTTCGACAAGCCCTTTTATTCTGGTACGAATGTGTGTGAAATCACCCCTCAGGAAGTGGCAAAGGTGATTACGGATTGTGTGTTGAGCAATAAGAAAGTTACGTTTCATTGTTCGGATGATTTCTTGAAGAAATTTAATGATGACTATTCGATTGTTATTGATAATAAAGTGGGAGCTTTGACTACCCAGAACGGGGAAAAGAGGACAACCTATTTGAAGAATACCGGCATATTACAGTTTACTATATATGCGACTATGAAGAATGGCGGAAAGACTTTGGTATATAATTATGATATGTCGAAAAATGAAGATATCCAGCAGTATAATAATATATTGATCGACTTGGATCTTGAAGAAGGCGACAGCTCTCCTGATGAACCGGATGATAACGAACCTGTCGAACCGGATGATCCTATTGTGCCGGATGATTCGGTATCAGTTAAAAATCCGGTGCTTAAGGTCGACATATCCTTGATCGAGAAAGAATATGTAATCGAGATTCCTTCAGATTTTATCGATGCCGGTGGTGAGGATGATGGTGGCGATGATAATGAAGGTGGTGACACGGTGGCTAAACCTACAATTGTAGGGGATGCTGGATTGGACATAAGCCAACCGATCGAGATATCGGGTGCAGGTAATAAAACTGTGCGTGTGAAGATTAATACACCGGGTAAAATTGGCTTCGTTAGTTGTAAAAAATAACTTCATCAACATTGGAGGCTTATTACCGGCTGTCGGGCTGACTTCCGAGTTTGATATTTGTGATGAGGGTTTGAAAGAAACTTTGTCAAAATTAGGATTGTCAGCAACAAAAGGTGCTACGTCTACAACGTTTGATATCTCTTCTTTATGCCGATGATTGCAGGTTTGGGAGGAGGCGATTATCTCTTTACCATAACTGCGACGGATCAGTTGGGGCAAAAAGCTTCCAGGACATTAACGGTAAGAAACTTGAACGATTAATGAGTGATGAACAGTATGAAGTTATATATATTTGCTTGCTTGTGTAGTTTGATATTATGGGGAGTGAGCTGTAATGAAGAATCGGCAGGAATACCGACAGGCTCGTTGTTTTTAGGTATCGAAGAGGATGCTACATTGCTGACAAAGGCGGAATCGGCTGTCACGAATGAATCTCTTCGTGTCGATATCATTGCTGCGGAAGGGGATACGATAAAAAGCTACTCTGATTATATCGATGAGGTGAAAGGTAAAAAGATCGTTCTTCCGGTAGGAACTTATACGATTTCAGTAAAATCAAACCAGTCGGAAGAGGCAGGATGGGAAAAACCGTTCTATTCCGGTTCGAAAGAAATAACCATTCAGTCCGGTGAGATAACCTCCGTACAGATTGTTTGCAAGATTTCGAATACGAAAGTAGCAGTCGAGTATGCCGACAATCTTGCTGACTATTTCAGCCGCTATGAAACGACGGTTTCCAATACTTCCGGGAGCTTGCTTTATACGCGGGATGAGACTCGTGCCGGCTTTTTTTAAAGCAGAGAAGCTTACGGCTGATTTGAAACTGGTCAATCAGGATGGAAACGAGTTTGCCATGCAACGTGTGTTCCCGGATATTAAGGAACGGTATTTTTATAAGATAAAATACTCGCTTGACGATGGTGGTGATAATGAAGAAGCTGGAGCCGATTTCGGTGGGATCATAGTGGACGAAAAGGCCGATACGATGTATTACGGAATCTTCATCAAACAAGAAGATCTTTTCGGCAAGTCGGTTCCCAAGTTGGCACTTGACGGCTTTACGGAAAATAAGATTGTCTATAAAAAGACTGAAAACCCGTCAGTTCCCGAACATTCTCTGACGATCGAAGCGCCGAACGGCATCAAGCAGTTGAAAGTGGAAACAACTTCTTTCCAGTTTGCCGATGTTCCATCGTTTGATCTTTGTAACCTGACGGATGCTGCACGGACGCGTTTGCAGCAATTGGATTTCCCGATGCAAGAAGTAAAAGACAAACAAGAGTTGACATTCGTGTTGACCGATTTTGCTAAAGCATTAGAGCCTGCTTCTGTCACTCAAATGGCCACTCATACGTTTACGTTCTCTGTCTTGGATAATTTGCATCAGGAAACGACAGTACAATTTATTTATGAAATTCGTCCGAATGTGAATGTAACAACGGAAGAACCGGTTGTATGGGCGAAATTTGTGACATTGAGGGGTAACTCTGCTGATAAAAATAATATCGGTTTTATGCTGAAAAGGAAGAAAGATTCTGATTATCAAAAGTATGTAACAACGGTTTATGATGAGCAGACTGGTGATTTTTCCCTGCTTCTTACGGAAGGTATTGAACCAAATACGGAATATCAATACTATGCGGTTTCCGGTACTGATGATATGGGTGATGTGAAGACTTTTACCACAGATGACACCCCGACAATTCCAAATCTTAGTTTTGATAGTTGGTGTAAAGATGGTGGTATTGTATATCCAAATATTGATTTGTCCGGTTCTAATCATTTCTGGGATTCTGGAAATAAAGGGGCGAACTCGGCAAATAAAACTCCGACAGAGTCTACAGGTGACGCGGTGAAAGGGAATGCTGCTTATATGCATTCGGAATGGGCTATAGTGACTTTTGCTGCGGGTAATATATATACAGGTCAGTTTGTAAAAGCAATAGTTAGTTTGTCTAATCCAGGTGCTGAAATTGATTTTGGTCAACCCTATACTGGACGTCCGACTAAGTTAACTGGGTATTATAAATATATCCCGAAATCAGTAAATAGAGGAGGACATGGAGAATTGACAAATGGGAAAATGGATAAATGTAGCATTTATATCGCTTTATGTAAATGGTCGTCTCGTTTTCGGGTTAACACGCAAACCGGAACATTTGTCGATTTGAACTCTTCTGATATAATAGCTTATGGGGAGTTGAGTGATGCGGAAGCATCGAGAACAGATATGAAAGAGTATGAAAAGTTTGAGATAGACATTAAATATCGGAACCTGACAACTGAACCCACTTATATTTTAATTGTAGCTTCTGCTAGTAAATATGGTGATTATTTTACAGGAGGAGAAGGAAGTTCATTATATATAGATGAATTTGAGTTAGGTTTCGATTACAATGCAGCCTCTTTCACAAACGAATAACGAATAAACAAGATATGAGAAAAGTAACAACTCTGCTTTTGCTTCTGCTTTGTGCCGTGACGGTACTTTCGGCGAGAGAGAATAAATATGATCGGGGAATCGTGATGAAGACATTTATCCCGAAAGGGCAATGGATGGTAGGGGCGACGTTCTCCTACTCGGAACATGTGGATGATAATTTCGAATTTTATGTCGTTGTTGAAAGATATCGATTCGGAAGGATATACATTTAAAGTGACACCTTTGGTTAGCTATTTCATCCGTGACAATATCAGTATCGGCGGGCGTTTGGCTTATTCGCGTTCTTATACGAAATTAGATAACCTGTCACTTTCGTTAGGAGATGATATCAGTTTGGATATAAACGAGTGGAATGATAAATCGAATACCTATTCGGCTGCTTTTTTTATCCGTACATACTTAAATTTGGGAGATAGCAAACGTTTCGGTTTGTTTAATGAGGCACGTTTGCTGTACGGCTTTTCAAAAAGTACGAGCAGTTCGGATTTGGGAAGCGGATTGTCGGGCGTACATCAGTTGAAGCATAACTTGAATATCGGTGTTGCACCGGGTATCACCTGTTTTGTCAACGAATTTTACGGCAGTGGAGGCTTCTATCGCTGTCGCAGGCCTGAACTTTAATTGGTATGACCAGAAAAAAGATCAGGTGTATGATGGTAAACGTACTTCCAGTTCGGCAAACTTTAAGATAAATCTGCTCTCGATCGACTTGGGCATTGTTTTTTATCTATAAGGAAGTGGTATGAAACGAAAAAGCATATTTCTTACGTTCGGATTGCTGGTATTGTCTTGGATAGGATGTGTCGAAAACGATTTGCCGTATCCGACCATTGTTGGACAGATCACGGAGATGGAAGTTGCCGGTATGACTTCCTGCCGTATCCTCGGAGCTTCAAATACAGTGGAGATAAAAGTGGCCGATACGATCGACCTGAGGGATCTGCGTGTTGAAAAACTAGTCGTGACAGAGGGTATGAAGGTTTATCCGGATTCGGCTGCCTGTCTCGATATCGCTCATTTTCCGGATACCGGTTTTGTCTCGGCTGACAGTTTGCCTGCCGGAATGGATACACGGATGAATTTTCTGAATCCGGTGAAGTTCCGCTTGAGCCTTTATCAGGATTATGAATGGACGGTCAATGTTTCGCGGGATATCGTACGTAAGATCAAAATCAAGAATCAGGTAGGTTCGGCCTTGGTCGACGATTATACGAAGAACGTTATTGTTTATGTCGACTCGACCGAGCAGCCCTCTTTACGAAACATTGAAATAGAAGAGCTGCAATTAGGGAGTTCGATCGCACAGACGACTCCCGACCCTTCGAAAGTTGTTGATTTTACCCGGCCGCGTGTTTTCTATGTGACGGCATTTGACGAGACGGAAGAGTGGACCTTGAGCGTCCAATATCCGAATGCGAATGTCCAATTGACACAGCTTTCCGCTTGGACGCGCCGTGCATATGTCAGTGGATCGATATCGAAAGGAGAGGTAGAAGCCGAATACCGCAAGGTGGGCGAAACTACTTGGGAGTCTGTGCTGTCTAATGAAATAAGTTATGAGGAAGAAGACTTTTTGATCATGATGACTCACTTGACGCCGGGGACGGATTACGAATATCGGTTGACGATGAACGGGACGGTTGGCGAAATACTCACATTTACGACCGATACGATCATGCAGGTCCCGAATCTCGGCTTTGACGATTGGGTGATGAAAAACGAAAAGACTTGGTATCCGAATGCAACATTGGACGATGCCGACCATTTCTGGGATTCCGGTAACGAGGGGGCCAGTATCGCTAGTCGTAACCCGACTGCACCTGAAACGGGTGATGTGGTGAAAGACCGTGCCGTTAGGATGGCTTCCGATTACATCAGCATTGCCAGTAAATTCGCTGCTGGTAATATTTATACGGGCGACTTTGTCGGTTTGGCAGGTATCGAAGGGGCTGAACTCGATTTCGGACAACCTTATACCGGGCGCCCTTCGGCATTGAAAGGATATTACAAATATACGCCGGGCGTGATCGACCAAGCAAAGGCTCCGTACGATGCCTTGATGGGGCAGACGGATTCATGCCATATCTATATTGGCTTGTTCGATTGGAGTGCTCCGTTC
>ENA-OQAB01001394-OQAB01001394.1-human-gut-metagenome-genome-assembly--contig:-NODE-1394-length-11469-cov-2.326397_pt1 | contig 11469 bp, 10 predicted proteins | sample MGYA00242490_ERZ504517 | MGnify/ENA primary metagenome ERZ504517 (study PRJEB26092, sample SAMD00036298) | human gut metagenome | host: Homo sapiens | study: EMG produced TPA metagenomics assembly of...
CTCTTTAATCCGGGGAAGTTCACCCAAGCAACCTGCTCGTTTGCCTCGAGCCATTCGGCAACCTGCTGGGCGTTCTTGCAGTGTTGAGGCATACGCAGGTGCAGGGTTTCGAGTCCTAAATTCAAGAGGAAGGCGTTCATCGGAGCCTGGATGGAACCTAAGTCACGCATCAACTGTGCCGTTGCCTTTGTCATATAAGCCATCTTGCCGAAAGCTTTTGTGTAGGTCAGGCCATGATAGGATTCGTCCGGGGTTGTCAGGCCGGGGAATTTGTCGGCATGTGCATCCCAGTCGAAATTGCCGCTGTCCACAACCGCACCGCCTACGCTTGTCGCATGGCCGTCCATATACTTGGTTGTAGAATGCGTCACGATATCGGCTCCCCATTCGAATGGGCGGCAGTTGATCGGCGTAGCGAATGTGTTATCCACGATCAGAGGCACACCATGACTGTGGGCGATACGGGCAAACTTTTCGATATCGAGCACACTCATGCCCGGATTGGACAAGGTTTCGCCAAACAAAGCCTTTGTGTTCGGACGGAAAGCAGCCGATATTTCTTCTTCCGAAGCATCAGGGTCGACGAATGTCACTTCGATGCCTAACTTCTTCATTGTCACGCCGAACAGGTTGAACGTTCCACCGTAGATCGTGGACGAGCAAACCATATGGTCTCCGGCCTGGCAGATGTTGAATACGGCATAGAAATTGGCTGCCTGTCCGGAAGATGTCAGCATGGCGCCTACGCCACCTTCCAAAGCGGCGATCTTGGCTGCGACAGCATCGTTTGTCGGGTTTTGCAGGCGGGTATAGAAATATCCGCTCTCTTCCAAGTCGAACAGTTTGGCCATCTGTTCGCTGGTGTCATACTTGAATGTCGTGCTCTGATAGATGGGCAGGACGCGCGGTTCTCCCTTTTTCGGTTGCCAGCCTCCCTGCACGCAGAGGGTTTCCGGCTTTAATGAATTGTTCATTATGATAATGTTTTACTATGTATTTGTTATTATCCGGCAAAAATAAGGAATAGTTTGTTTGTATCACAATATCTTCTTCTGTAAAATACGGAACCAAATGAATGCGACGATCCCTTTCAGCATACTGGAAATGCTGATTGCCCACCAGACACCGGTGATGCCCAGTCCCATTGCTGTCAACCCGATCGCCATCGGGATACGAAGGCTGTTGAACGTGATGCTGATGATGGCGGGTGGGAGCGTGCGGCCCGTACCGTAGATAATCCCTGCATTGTTATTTCCAGCATCATGAACAACATAGAGTAGCCGTCGATGCGAAGGAAAACGCCTCCTGCCTCATAAGCGGCCTTTTCGGGTATGATCAGCGAGATACTTCGCTGCCGAAGAACACGAAAAGCAACGTACAGAAGATTCCGAACAGGGCAGTCATTTTTCAGTGTCGTATGGTAAGCACCCAGGACACGTTCTTTTTTTCCCGGGCGGCAAAGTTTGCGCCACGAACGTGCTTAGAGCCGTGCTGAATCCTTGTGAGGTATTCCAGGCGATCGCTTCGATCTGTCCACCGGCTGTCATCGTCGTCAGTCCGATATGTCCGCCATAGGTGGAGGCCGTGCGTGCCATCATCAGGTTGATAACGGCAAACAGACTGTTTAGCAGTGCTACGGGAAGCCCCAACTGAAAGATTCGTCTGCTGTAGCGGCTTTTCAACCGGATGAGGAACGGGAATCCTCCGAACAGCCGGTTTTTCTTTTTCAGGTAATAGATAAAGATGGCCAGTACGGTCGCTTCCGACAACCAAGTCGCACAAGCCGCTCCGTTTGTTCCCATTCCAAACCCGAATATAAACAACGGATCGAGTACCATATTCATGATCAATCCGCTACCGCTGACATAGAACGGGATTTTACTTAGTCCAGCCGCATTATAAATTCCGGTACAGGCGGCTGCCAAGAAAATGAACGGAAACCCGGTTGCCACGATCCTGAGATAAGACACTGCTGTGCCGGAAATTTCTGTGTCGAGCTTGAAGAAACTGATGATCGGATTTGCCAGGACGAACAACAGGAATCCCCAACAGACGGAAATCATGAGGGCGATCGTCAGGTTGTGGGAGGCAAAGGCGCGGGCATCATCTTCCTCACGGGCTCCGATGCTTTGTGCCACGCTGACTTCCGAACCCACTTTATTCAGATAGGAGATCGAAGTCGTCATCCACGTCAGGATACCGACAGCTCCGATAGCGGCTACCGCTTCGCTACCCAGACGCCCTACCCAGGCCATATCGGTGATACTGTAGGCCATTTGTATAAACGAGGTTCCCATGATGGGAAGCGCCAGGTTGAACAGTTGCTTTTTAATAGGCCCTTCCGTCAGATTTTTTGTCCCTTGCATGTTCGTTTGTTTAATTCGGTAGCAAAGATACGATGTTTTGTTTTTAAAGTTTACTTTTGTATCAGTTTCAGTAAGGAGGAACCACTTAAAGAAAAGTGTTATGGATATTTGGAGTAAAAAGAAGCGTTCTGCCGTTATGGCGAAGATACGGAGCAAGGACACGAAACCCGAATGGATTGTGCGTCGTTATTTGTTCTCCCGTGGTTATCGTTACCGTAAAAATGTGAAAGGGTTGCCAGGAACTCCGGATATCGTGCTGCGCAAGTATGGCATTGTTATTTTCATTCATGGTTGCTTTTGGCATGGACATGAGGTGGACGGGAGCATCCCTCGTTCCAACCGTGAGTATTGGCAGAAAAAGATTGATGATAACAGGCGACGGGACGAGCGGAATAAGGAGGTCTTGAAACAAATGGGATGGCGGGTGATGACCGTCTGGGAGTGTCAATTGAAGCCGGCAGTCCGGCAACAGACATTGCTGGAGATTGAGTACCATATTAATCATTCTTACCTGAACAGTTTTAAGCCCAAGCCCGTCAACTCTTATAATATGGAAGAAAATGGAGAAGCTCCCGGCATAGTCGCCGAGAGCCAAGTGGAGTATGGAAAAAAGTAATTCATTTGTTATTTGATGATTTCCACCCAAGATGAATCAAACTGAATTGTTTTCAATATGTCTTCTTTCGTGAGAAGTGGTGGTTGTTTTATGGAAAACTTAATAGCGTTTTTAGGCACATGCGTATGAATGGTAAACTGAGAACCATGAGGCTGCCAAGTAAAACAGACATCCCCTGTTTCAATCAATTTTCCGATGAGGTTTCCGTTTGGATTTATCTCCCAAACATAATCGCTTGTACGAAACCTGTGATTATCTTCCTCAAATAAGCAATAACTGAGCAAGTCGTTGGAGCGAATAAGGACAGACGTACGTACTGGATTGTAGTTGTCCTGCGCTATATTGATGCGCTCATTCCAAATACCAAGTACGGCACGTCCTGTCTTTTGAATGTCTGCGTGGGGGTCGGTTATTCCATAGGAATAATCAGGAGAGCAACGGCCGCTAATAAGCCTTACACTACGTGCTGTGAATGGTCTGGCGTTTTTGACAGTCTTCATGGACCATGCCATTTTTCCTAACACTACATCGGCTATGCCAACAGGAGAGCTAAGATGTTCACCTTTGATAGCATCTGCAAAAGCATCGCCCCAGTCAGTTCCACTAATATCCTTACGTCCGACATAAAGCAAATGAACAAAATAGCCGCCAATGCGTGTTATTAAATCATCGGGCAGTTCATTCATAGAGTATGGCTCGTTGGTTATTAGTCTCTTGCCATCCCTGAGTTTCGGGTGCTCCATATTCTCTTGATTTTATATGTTATTCAATATATAGTCTATTTTTCGAGCAATTTCTCTTATCATGGGTACTGCAACGCTATTCCCTGTTTGTCGTCGTATTTCCCCATGGGAAACTACAATTTTGTAATTATCCGGAAAACCTTGCAGGCGCAACAATTCACGTGAAGAGGGACGACGTTGACCATTTACGAGCAAATAATTATAAGATGCTCCTGTACGGAGAGCGCAAGCATAATCTAATACGGAAACATTTCCTGCCTTGTTTTCGTGCCATATCGAGGGATAAAAAATATTTTTCCCTTCTGTTTGCTTTTGTCGCTTTTGCAATATTGTGTCGGAAGCAAAGAGTGAAGGATTGATATTGTTGTCATCCTCCAGTATTTCATTCAGATTATAGTTCTTTTTTTCAAAATCGAAATTGAAAGCATCACACCGCTGTTGGTTCCTAAAGCCTACTATTATCACACGCTCGCGTTTTTGTGGCAAACCGAAATCGAGTGCATTCAACACTTTCCATTTCACATGGTAACCAAGTCCGTCAAGCGTGCGCAGGATTGTGGCAAATGTTTTCCCATGGTCATGAGATATCAGTTGTTTAACATTTTCCAGCAATATGGCTTCTGGACGATGTCGATCTAAGATTGTTGCGACTTCAAAAAACATTGTTCCTCTTATGTCGTCAAAACCTTGCATCTTGCCCATAATAGAAAATGCTTGGCAAGGAAAACCGGCAAGTAGCAAGTCGAAATATTGGGGAATATGCCCTTTAGTTGCTTCTTTAGTTATGTCGCCAAAAGGCATTTCGCCAAAGTTGGCAAGATAAGTTTGTTGGGCATGTTTGTCCCATTCGGATGAAAAAACGCATCTATATCCCATTTCATTAAATGGTAATCTGATTCCCCCTATTCCTGCAAAAAGGTCAATGAGCGTGCGCTGTCCTGATTGCGGATTAGGAAATGGTACATGGAAAAAATCAGAGAACAGATTATACTCCATTGGATTTTCCGCAACCTTTGTCACATATTCATCCGTTATGTCTTCATCCTTATTTCCTTTCTTTCGTTTCAAAAACTCACGGATGGCATATATTATTTCCTGTTTATTTTCTTCGGTTTCAATGTGATTGTTGTTGTGCAGGTAATGGCTGAGAACGGCTAATAAGTTCTCCCAGCTGGTTTCACCATAAACCTTAATGCCGTTCTGTTCGTCAATTTCCTCCGGGAAATCAACAAGCTTGATGTCTTGTATGATTGTTTTCTTTGTAACCATCTATCATTAATTATTAGCGCAAATGTACTGTTTTTATCGGGAATAACGAAATGCCTTTTCACGCACCTGTGTGGTGAAATGATGTCAATGCGTCATGCATTGATGACTTTATCATCGGAAGAGTGGCCCATACGTCGGTTTTGTCATAAAAAAACAGCCTGTCGCGGGGGCGGCAGGCTGTTCAATCAAAAAAATATTATCAGAAATTAATGTTCACCCCGATCATCGCGCTGAAACTTTGCAGCGGATAGCCGTAGTAGAGTTCGTATTTCTGGAACAGGACGTTGTTCAGTTTCAGATACAGCCCGAAGGTGTCGTTTAGGGTGTAAGTTCCGGTCAGGTTGAGTTCGTTGATGTTTTTCATCTTTTCACCTTCCGGTCTTCCTAAGAACGTCTTGCGGCCAGTTGCTAAATAATAATCCAAAGAAGCAGTTACTTGGCTGATCGGGCGGACGGTGATGCCGGCTGTCAATTCCATTTCGGGTTTACCGTAAGCATCTTCGATATCGTCGACATTCCAACTATTGTAGACACCTTTCAGGTTGATATCGAATAATTGCTGGTAGCTATATTTCAGATTGACACCGCCGAACGCATGTTTTGCATTTGCTTGCATCGCTATGCTGGTATTGGCAAAAATATCGCCTTGCAGACTTGGGGGAAGAAGCGACGGAACGAAGAAAACTTCATCGTTCGTGATCTTATAACCGCCGAATACATCGAACCAGAAACCGGGAGCGATACCGCTTCTGATGCCGACCGTTCCATCCAGGTAGTTACGGGAAGGAAGCAGTTCCATCGTCGGGTTGATATAGCGGTTGACTTGGGAAATATCGTACATGCTGTTTGAGTAGAGCTTGCCGCCGGCAATCAGGTAGAGTTCCGTTTTATCGGCAACTTCCACGTCGGCCGTAATATTCGGGGAAGCCATAAACTTGCTGTTATCGCCGGTCACGAACATGACGTTTGCGCCAAGTTTCAAATTCCAGTTGTCTCCCGACACCTTGTAATAAGGCGAAAGGGTTGCTTCGGCATGGTTTTCAAATTCCAGATATTCCTGTCCGCCCATTGTCGGCAGGCTGTAATTGAAGTATTCTACGTTTCCTCCTAATCCGATGCGCTGCTCACCGCCGAAACGGGCGTTCAAATCAAACTTTACGTCGAACGTATGTTCCGTAGGTCCGTCCTGTTCCTTGCTTAATGCATATTTATGGGAGAAGTTGGTATATCCGAGATCTAACAGATAGCCGACAGGAGCGTCTTCTTTCGATTCGACTCCGATCTTTGCCTGGATAGTCTGGTTTACCTGATTGGTCTCACGGTCGAAATTTTCCGGAACTAATGTTACTGATGATTCGGGACTGTAAACCGGTAACCCGTAGTAATTGAATGCGGAGTATCCGTATTTGATCCCCATGTCCAGCGATAGTTTTTCAAATGCGTGTTTGAAGTTGAGTCCACCTAAGTTATCATTCAATTTGGCCTTAACCTTGTCGAAGTCCGTATCGATATATTTCACCTTCCCGTTTGTCGAACGATGGGAGAACCAGATATTCAGCTTATCCTTGTCCGTGCTCAGGATGTGGTAGCCTAAGTCGCCGTTCAGGTTCAGATACGTACCGCCGCCGAAGTTGAAATAACCGCGGCGTTTGTTGTACTGGATATCCGTCATGATATTGCCTGAAGGCAGGAGGCTGATCTCCTTCTCCGGATCGGCGGGGACGGTGAAAGTCGCGTAGTCGATCGGCATCTTCTTGACAACCGGTTCTTTGATGACCGGCAATGTGTTCACTTTGCTGGCATCCTGTACGGTCGGGTCATATTCGCGTTCGAGCGTCATTTCCCGGTTCAGGTCTTTTTCCTTCGTCTTGTCTTCCTGTGCGCTGACGGTTGCGACGCTTCCCAACAGGGCCATCACGCACAATGCTTTGATGTTATATATTGTCTTCATCACTTCTTCTTAGTTCTTAAGTTTACCCAATCTATTTTCTATCATACCGGCGATATCGTCATCCCCTTTATAATTGTTTTGCAGGCTGGTGAGGTATTGACGAGCCTGGAAGTCGTCACCCTGGCGGATATAAACGTCGGCCAGCAGGATAAATCCGCGAGCCAGCCAGTATTGGTGAGGCGTACCGTTCTCAATGAAGTTCATGAGTACCTTTTCGGCATTCTTGTCATCGTTGGTATCGTAATATAGTTGGGCCAACAGATATTTGGCCTCCGCACCGTGTACCGTACGGGTATCTTTGCTCAATTCTTTTAAGTCGGCAAGCGCTTTGTTCGCCTGTTTTTGGGCGATATAGGCTTTAGCACGTACGTAACGGGCTTCAGCTTCCAGTTCGGGAGAGAGCTTCGGTTCTTTCAGCAACTCGTCTGCCGCCAGAAGGGCATCCTTTTGCGTTCCGTCTGCAAGGCGCAGCGCATGATGCCTAAACGGGCGGCCTGCCTGTTCTCCGGATTCTCGGCTACGATCAGCAAGCGTTTGAAGCTTTCCAATGCGGCCGGATAATCTTTGCTCAGGTATTCGATTTCGGCCGTGCGGGCAACCGATTCTTCGAGGAACTTGGTGTCGCCGCTGGCAATGACCAATTTGAACCGTTGGATGGCTTCGTCGAACTCTTTCTTGGCAAAAGCGATGCTACCTAAGTAGAAGTTGGCATTCGAACTGAATGCCCCTTCGGGGAATGTTTGCAGGTAACCCGCCAGGCTACGGCGAGCACCGTCGTTGTCACCGCGCATGAAAAGTTTTTCGGCGGCGATATAGGTCAGCGAATCCTGTTCGCCTACTTCCAAGCGGATATTGCCGCCTATGGAGTTCACATAGCTGGCATAAGCATTGATATCGTTGAGGTCGATATAAACAGATTTCAAGTCCTGCAATGCGATTTTAGCCTCTTCGCTGCCCGGATAATTGCTGATCACCTGCTTGTAGGCAGCGAGCGCCTTTTCCGGCTGGTTGTCGTTGTAGTAAAGTAAACCGAGCTGGATGCCTGCTTTACGTGCCAGGCTGCTCTGAGGAAATTCGCGGATCAGCTTTTCGAACGCCTGTGCGGCGGAAGAACTGTTTTCGAGCAAGACATAAGAGCGTCCTTTCTCGAACAACGCATCGTCTACATATTGCGATTCCGGATATTCGCTGATCAGGCGGTCCATTGCGCTGATCTTGCCTTTATAGTCTTTCTGCAACCCTAACAGGAATCCTTTCTGGTAGATCGAGTAATCGCCAGCGGAAGGAGACAACTGGGCTGCACGTGAATAGTTTTCTTCGGCCAGGCTGAACTGACGGTTCTGATAGAGGCAGTCACCGATACGGTTGTAAGCGTCAGCCAAAGAAGCGGCCTGCCGATTACTTTCCAAGTCGACATATTGGCGGAAACGGTTCAGGGCCGCACTGTAATCCCGCAGTTTGAAATAGCTGTAACCTAAGTTATAATAAGCCAGAGCATACATGTCCGTATTGCGCTGGCGCGTATTGTTTAGATACGTGCGATAGTCCGATATCGCGCTTTTCATATTCTCCCATGCGGTAGTAGGATTCGCCACGCCAGAAATAGGCGTCGTTGCGGGCTTCCATATTATAAGAACCGAGCTGGATTGCCTGGCTGAACAAACTGACGGCGTCATCCAGCTTGACATTGGCAAAAAGCCTGTGTTCCGAGTTGGAAAAGGATGTCCTGTTTGGCTTCCAGTATCTTGGTACTCGGATGTTTGATCTTGTTGATTGATTTCAAAGCGGCTTCGTAGTTCTTGGTAGTCAGGTAGACTTCGACCAGATAGTCGTTCACCTTGTCTGCGTATTGCGAGTTAGGGAAATCGTTCAGGAAGTCTTCAAAGATCGTCACCGACTCGCCGAACCCTGTAAATGCCGTTTCGTGGATGAGCAATGCGTAGTTGTACATGGCGACTTCCTTTATCTGCTTGTCGAATGAAAAGGTGGCAGCAGCCTCGAATGCCATGCGGGCATTGTTTTTGTCGCCTAACTTCAGGTAAGACTGTCCGAGATAGAGATAGGCGTTCTGTGTCTGCTCGTCGTTCTGGCGTACGGTCCGGCTCAGGGCGTTGACCGCATTGCTGTAATTTCCTTTATTGAAGTAGCATACACCTAAGATGTACAGATCGCTGCGGAGCGGGTTTTCCGTAGATGAAACATATTTGCTCAACATCCGGATCGCTTTTTCCTGGTCGCCCAAATGATAATATGAATCACCGACGATCCGGTACATCTCGCTGTTGTTCTTGCTATCGGGATAGAGAGAGAGAAGTTCTTCACCTTCTTTCACCACCTTTTCGTATTTGCTCTGGATAAAATAAATCTGTGCGATGTAGTATTGCGACTGCTCACGGTATTTCGGGCTCTCTTTGCAGACGGGTAAAACTCGATCAGAGCATTGTTGTAATTCCCCATCGCGTAGTCGATGTAGGCGACATAATAGGTCGAGGCTTCCTTATATTTGTCTCCGACCTGCTCGATCCGTGCGAAGTAGCCGCGGGCTTTTTCCATCTCACCGGTCTGCAACAGCGAATAAGCCAGGCGGAAAGAATAAGCCTCCTGCTGTTCGGGACTCAACATGTCGATATCGGCCTCGTTGAACCAGAAAATAGCTTTTTCATATTCACCGCGTTCGAAATGTACGGAACCGATCATGTAACCGATCTCGTCGCTATGGCGGGAAGCTGGATATTCTTCCAGATAGTCTTTTAGCAACTCGTCAGCATTAGGGCGTCCCTGTTCATAAGCGGCATAGACCAGCATATAGTCTGCCTCTTGGATCAGGTCGGCATTCGTGGAATGCTGTTTGTAAGCCTCCAACTTGTCAATGCAACCGGCATAATTTTTTAAACTAAACAACTCTTTCCCTTCTACAAATAGGCGATCCGGTGCATCAAACTGGTACGACCGCTGCCCGTATGCGACATGACTCCCTACCACTATGCACAGTGGAATAAGTATTCTTTTCATCACTCCTTAGCTTTTATAATACAGATATATGTAAATATAACGGTATATGTTGGTTCTAAGTTGCAAATATAAGAAATATATTACTTTATATAGCGGTCTACTGCTTTTTTGATAGATTGCAATCCGAAATCGTCCGGATTCAACTGGTTGGCTGGCAGAATAATGATCTCGGCTGCATCGTCTTCAGCTTTTGCTCCGTCGAAGGATTCGGTCAGACATTCGAAGAACATATCGACCGTATGTACCTCGAAGCCGGAATAGGGATAAAGGTTGGGAATGGAAAAGAGATAACGGCAGCCGGCGATGTCAAGTCCCGTTTCCTCTTTCACTTCCCGGTGGGCTGCATCTTCGGCTGATTCATACATATCGACAAAGCCTCCCGGCAAGTCGAGTGTCCCTTTAGCGGGTTCTTTGGCACGACGTACCAACAGCAGTTCTCCTTTTGAATTGCGGATGAAGCAGGCGACAGCCGAGGAAGGATTGAAATAATAGACGAACCCGCAAGTTGTGCATTGTTTGGCTTTCTCGTTGCGTTCCACAAATGTCCTGGCTCCGCATTTCGGACAATACGTAAATTGATGTAAAGGATGGGACATGATATTTTTTTGATAGTCAGGCACGGATTACACGGATTTCACTGTTCTAACAAACTGTGTAATCCCCGAAATCCGTGCCTGAAATAGCTTTGTGTTTTTATTATTTCACTTCCCAACCCAGTGCGCTTGCGCCCAATACGGCTGCATCGCTTTCTTTCAATTGGGAGAATAATAATTTTGTCTTGCCTTCGAACACTTTCAACATGTTCTTTTCCATTGAACGTTTGATCGGATTCATGATCAGATCTCCGGCTTTAGTCAGGCCTCCAAACAGGATGATCGCTTCTGGGCTGGAGAATGCAACGAAATCAGCGAATGCTTCACCCAGGATGTTACCTGTGAATTCAAAGATTTCCAAAGCCAGCTTGTCATTCTTCATTGCTGCGTCATACACATCTTTGGATGTGATTTCGTCCGGATCCAATTCGCGAAGCAAGCTGTCATCCTTACGGATTTCCAGAAATTCGCGTGCCGTACGGGCAACTCCTGTAGCAGAAGCATATGCTTCCAAACAACCTTGACGACCACAACCACAAGGACGTCCGTTATTACGACGCATGATCACGTGACCCAGCTCGCCTGCAAATCCGTCATGCCCGTAAACCAGGTTACCGCCGATTACGATGCCGCTCCCGACACCTGTACCTAATGTGATCACGATAAAGTCTTTCATACCGCGGGCAGCACCATACGTCATTTCACCGATAGCAGCTGCATTCGCATCGTTTGTCAATGCCACGGGCACACCACCTAACTTTTCGCTGATCAGCTGAGCCAAAGGAATTTTACCTTTCCAAGGAAGGTTCGGTGCAAATTCGATACAACCGTTAAAGAAGTTACCGTTCGGAGCTCCTACACCTATACCTTTTATTTTATCTACGCCACCTGCTTGGTCGATCACTAATTTCAGGCCATT
>ENA-OQAB01001395-OQAB01001395.1-human-gut-metagenome-genome-assembly--contig:-NODE-1395-length-11468-cov-4.244687_pt1 | contig 11468 bp, 9 predicted proteins | sample MGYA00242490_ERZ504517 | MGnify/ENA primary metagenome ERZ504517 (study PRJEB26092, sample SAMD00036298) | human gut metagenome | host: Homo sapiens | study: EMG produced TPA metagenomics assembly of...
TTTAGAAGCAGTCAGAAATTGTTGAAAGTCCATGTCGCACCTCGCAAGAGGTGCGTGGATTGAAACCAAACCTAATTTAGAATATTCCAACCGTAGCCCAGGTCGCACCTCGCAAGAGGTGCGTGGATTGAAACCGGCTGTTTCCCGGCGGCCCGTTCTCGCTGGTCTGTCGCACCTCGCAAGAGGTGCGTGGATTGAAACGTGAAATTGTATTCGGATGGGGTAGCGGCAATCCGTCGCACCTCGCAAGAGGTGCGTGGATTGAAACGGGTCAACTGACGAAAACCAAGTTATGGGAGCTGGTCGCACCTCGCAAGAGGTGCGTGGATTGAAACATCGCGTCCGGGATAAGGAGCAATGCCATACGTGGTCGCACCTCGCAAGAGGTGCGTGGATTGAAACTCCGGGGCGGAAGCACGGTTGATATTGACGTTGAGTCGCACCTCGCAAGAGGTGCGTGGATTGAAACGAGATGATGGTCCGCCATCACGCAAGAAGTATCGGGTCGCACCTCGCAAGAGGTGCGTGGATTGAAACACGCCGAATATCATCCTTTTGGCTACGATCCCTTGTCGCACCCTTCATGGGTGCGTGGATTGAAACTACGGATCTACCCGGAACGAGGCGATTGCCAAAGTCGCACCCTTCATGGGTGCGTGGATTGAAACATGGTCTGGATCGGAATTGGTTTGGACACGTCACTGTCGCACCCTTCATGGGTGCGTGGATTGAAACGCCGTTGACGCAATCAAGATGGGCGTTGCGTTTGGTCGCACCCTTCATGGGTGCGTGGATTGAAACAAGAAAGTGGACGCGGGGGATATTCGTATCCTTGTCGCACCCTTCATGGGTGCGTGGATTGAAACACCGCCGGCCAGATTCATACGCATGTCCAGGCGTGTCGCACCCTTCATGGGTACGTGGATGAAATACCTAGAACTTCGGATAACGTTAAATTATCGTAAGTTTCACTACCATGTGCGCGACTCGAAAATGGCAAAAAGAATGCCCTCTCTACACCGGTAGGAGGGCATTTCTATGCTTGAATCAGTCTTTGAAGTAAGGCTTGAATATGGAGCGATTCGGTTCTTTATGTTGTTTTTTTTCGGAGCGCTGGTTGTTGCGGAAGGTGCCGTGGTTATTGGAGTCACGGTTTTTGGGGGCGAAGTGACGACGGCGTTCGCCTCGTTCTTGGCCGTCTTCTTTGTTGCCGTTGCGGCGGTCTTTCCGATTGCGGTCGTTCCGGCGATAGTTGCGGTCGCGGTTATTTTTCCCTTGGCGGCTGCGATGGACGCGGAGGGGGGCTTCTTCGGTAATCTTGACAGGCGTCGTGTCCGGTTCTTTCGTGAGCAGCTTGATAGCGGCTGCGACGAGGGACGCCGAGTCATAGTTGGACAGGAGTTCTTCGGCATTTTCTTTGTAGCTGCCGAAATTGCCTTCTTCTGCTGTGGCGGCCAGGTTGCGGATAGCTGCCTGCTGGGCCCCTTCTAAGGCTTCGGAGAAGGTCGGAGCTTTGCGGCGGGCGATGCTGCGCTTAATAAGGCGTTCGATAGTGCGCAGGTGTTCCATTTCACGGGGAATGACGAAGGTCGTAGCTTCGCCGCTCTGGCCGGCACGGCCTGTACGGCCGACGCGGTGGACGTAGCTTTCCGGGTCCTGGGGCAGGTCATAGTTGAAGACGTGGGTGACACCGCTGATGTCGAGGCCGCGGGCGGCGACATCGGTAGCGACTAAGATGTCAATCGTCTTTTCACGGAACTGGCGGATGACGGTATCGCGCTTGGCCTGAGTCAGGTCGCCATGGATGCCTTCCGACGAGTAGCCGCGTTTCTTTAAGGCTTCTGAGACTTCGTCGACGCGGCGTTTGGTGCGGACGAAGATGATGGCCAAATCCGGTTCCTGCAGGTCGAGGAGACGGCAGAGGATGTCGAACTTCTGGCGATCCGGCACTTCAATGTAAGACTGTTCGATGAGGTCCATGGTGACTTCCTTGGTCTTCATGCGAATCATGAGGGGATCGTGAAGGAAGGTTTCGGCCAATTGTCGGATCGGTTTCGGCATGGTTGCCGAGAAGAGCAGGGTCTGGCGCGTGTTGGGCGTCGCTGCCATGATGAGGTTGATGTCATCGATAAAGCCCATGTCCAGCATTTCATCGGCTTCGTCGAGGACGATGGTCGCAATGTGGCTCAAGTCGATGGTGCCGCGCTTCATGTGGTCGATGAGGCGGCCCGGGGTGGCGACGATGATCTGCGGGCTTTTCGCAGGCGGCGCAGCTGGCGTTCCATATCTTGACCGCCGTAGATGGGCAGGGCCTGGATGTTGGTGAATTGAGCCAAGTGGTTCAGTTCTTCGGCGACCTGCATGGCAAGTTCACGGGTCGGGGATAAGACGACGGTCTGAATTTCTTTGGAAGGTTCGGCCTTCAATATTTTTTCCAGGACAGGAATGCCGTAGGCAGCGGTCTTACCGGTACCGGTCTGGGCCTGGCCAATCATGTCGGAGCCGCTCATGGCGACGGGAATCGATTCGGACTGGATCGGCGTCGGTTCTTCAAACCCCATTTCGTTCAGGGCACGGATAATGACTTCGCTGATATTTAAATTTTGGAATTTCTCTAACATGTACTTCCTCCTTGTTGTGTAACTTATTTATTATAGCATTAATGATTGAAAAAAGATAGGGCCGGTCTTGTTTCCGGAAGGGAAGGTGCCTTTTAAGCAACTCATTTCAAGATAAACGTTAAACTAGAATCATTTAGAAATTATTAACATAGGTTTGACGTTTAACTTTAAAATATTTTGAAAAAGGCCTTGCCAAACGGGCATGATGGTGGTAAGATACGAACCATCAACAAAACAATCCAAAATAAAAATGCGTTGAAGAGAACTAGTAGGTTCCAGAAAGCTTACAGAGAGCTGTCGGCAGGTGCGAGGCAGCAGCGGCATGGAACGGAACTCCTCTCTAAGCAGCTCGCTGAAACTAAAGGAGTAGGTGGAGCCGGGGCCTGGCCGTTAACAGACAGGAGGGTATCGACCTAAAGTCCGTACCTGTAGAGTGCCTATGGAAGCATAGGAATTAGAGTGGTAACGCGCAAGTGAAATCTTTCGTCTCTTTGGAGGTGGAAGATTTTTTTTATTTTGATTGTGTAATGAGTTGTTTTAATTTATTTCATAATCATAGGAGTGATGACCATGAAACACGTAGAACATTATCAAAAAGGTTATTTTATGCCGCCCGTCGTCGATATGTCTTGGACGCAGCGGGAATACCCGGAACAGGCCCCAATCTGGTGCAGCGTCGACTTGCGCGACGGTAATCAGGCCCTTATCATCCCTATGAGTTTAGAAGAAAAAGTTGAATTTTACAAGGTCTTGGTCGCCATGGGCTTTAAGGAAATCGAAGTCGGCTTCCCGGCCGCTTCGGAAACGGAATTCGAATTCCTGCGCTACTTAGTCAATCATAATTTGATTCCCGACGACGTCACCGTCCAGGTCCTGACCCAGGCGCGGGAGCACATCATCCGCCGGACCTTCGAAGCCTTGAAAGGGGTCAAAAAGGCCATCGTCCACGTCTATAACTCGACGTCCTTTGCCCAGCGTCAACAGGTCTTCCATAAATCGAAGGAAGAAATCAAGCAGATTGCCGTCGAAGGGGCGGCCTTGCTGAAAAAACTGACGGAAGAAGCCGGCGCCGACTACCGCTTCGAATATTCGCCGGAAAGCTTTACCGGGACCGAACCGGAATACGCCCTCGACGTCTGCAACGCCGTACTCGACGTTTGGCAGCCGACGGCGGACCGCAAGGCCATCATCAACTTGCCGTCGACGGTGCAGATGTCCATGCCTCACGTCTTTGCCTCGCAAATCGCCTATATCTCGCAGAACCTGAAATATCGCGACAACGTCGTCTTGTCGGTCCATCCTCACAACGACCGGGGAACGGGCGTGGCCGATGCCGAAATGGCCATCCTGGCCGGCGCTGACCGCGTCGAAGGAACTTTATTTGGCAACGGCGAACGGACGGGCAACGCCGATATCGTGACCATCGGCATGAACATGTATGCTCTCGGCGTCGATCCGGGCCTCGATTTTTCTCACATGACCGACCTCGTCGATACGTATGAACGGGTGACCCGCATGGAAGTCCACCCTCGTCAGCCTTACGCCGGGAAACTGGTCTTTGCCGCCTTCTCGGGATCTCATCAGGATGCCATTGCCAAAGGCATGCATTATCGGGCCGAACAGCATCAGCCATACTGGAACTGCCCCTACCTCTACATCGATCCCCACGATATCGGCCGGACCTATGATGCCGACGTCATCCGCATCAACAGCCAGTCCGGTAAGGGCGGCATCGGCTTTATCATGGAGCAGCATTATGGCATTGCCATGCCGAAGAAAATGCGCGAAGATTTCAGTTACTTTGTCAAAGAAGTGTCTGACCACGCTCATCAGGAATTGAAGCCTCATGAAATTTACGACGTATTCCGGAAACATTATCTCAATACGGAAAGCCCGCTGAAAGTCGAAGACTTTTCCCTGCAGAAGAAGGGCAACCGCTGGATTGGAACGGTCCTGGTCCGGGCCAATGGTGAAGAAATCGTCCTCCAAGGCGACGGCAACGGCCAATTAAATGCCGTCAGCAACGCCATCTGTAAGGCCTACGGCATCGAGTTTGAAAACCTCGTCTACAGTGAACATGACCTCGACGGCGATTCCGATTCTCGAGGCATTGCCTACTTCGGCCTGACCGATAAAAAAGGACAGACGACGTGGGGCGCCGGCATCGACACCGATACGATGACGGCTTCCATTCGGGCCTTCGTGACGGCCGTCAATCGCATGGAAGGCATGGATCAGCGCGTTCGCTTTCGCCATTTCGCCTCGAGTCCCGATGCAGTAGCTGCCTTTAAAGCCGTCGTAAGCCAGCATTGATCATTTTTACGAAGTATCGTTTTTTTGAAATTTCATCCCTTTCTCGAAACGGCCGCGTTTCCCGAAAAACAGGATTTGTAAGGAGTGGTATAGATTATGGGAATGACTATGACCCAAAAGATTTTAGCTAAGCATGCCGGCGTGCCGGCCGTAGAGCCTGGCGACTTAATTGTTTGTAACGTCGATATGGTACTGGCCAATGATATTACGGCGCCGCCGGCCATTGCTGAATTTAAGAAAATCGGCCGTCCCGTCTTTGATAAGACCAAGATTGCCTTAGTGCCTGACCATTTTACGCCTAACAAGGACATCAAATCGGCAGGGCTGGCTAAGATCGTCCGCGACTTTGCCAAAGAAAACGGCATCGTCCATTACTTTGAAGTCGGCCGCGTCGGCATCGAACACGTCCTCTTGCCGGAACAGGGCATCGTCGGACCGGGTATGGTGACTGTCGGTGCCGACTCCCATACCTGTACTTATGGGGCGCTGGGCGGCTTTTCGACAGGCGTCGGCTCGACGGACCTCGGCGTCGCCATGGCCACCGGTAAGGCTTGGTTTAAGGTTCCCGACGCCATTCAAGTCCGCTTGACCGGCGAAAAACCGGAAGACATTACCGGCAAAGACGTCATGCTGACCCTCATCGGCATGATCGGCGTCGACGGCGCCCTCTATAAGTCCTTAGAATTTACGGGACCCGGTGTAGCTTCTCTCGACATGACTGACCGCTTTACCATTTCTAATATGGCCATTGAAGGCGGCGCGAAAAACGGTATTTCCCCGTCGATGAACAGACCATGGCCTATGAAAAGGGCCGTTTTCCCGACGGCTACGACTGCGTTACCGCCGATGACGACGCTCATTACTGCCGGACCGTAGACATCGACTTGTCGACATTACAGCCTGTCGTCGCCTTTCCGCATCTGCCGGAAAATACCAAGGTCGTCGGTACCTTTGGCGACATCAAAATCGATCAGGTCGTCATCGGATCCTGCACCAACGGCCGCTTAGAAGACCTGCGCATTGCCGCCGAGATCTTTAAGGGCCGCAGCGTTCATCCCGACGTCCGCTGCATCGTCATTCCCGGCAGCCAGTCGGTCTACATGGAGGCCATGAAAAAAGGCTACATCGAAACGTTCATCACGGCAGGCTGCGCCGTTTCGACGCCGACTTGCGGGCCTTGTCTTGGCGGTTATATGGGCATCCTCGCCGCCGGTGAACGCTGCGTTTCGACGACGAACCGAAATTTCCGCGGCCGCATGGGCCACGTCGACAGTGAAGTCTATCTGGCAGGTCCGCAGGTTGCGGCAGCCAGTGCCATTCTCGGTAAGATTGCCGCTCCCAAGGAGGTACGATAAGATGGTTTTACAAGGAAAAGTATGGCGCTACGGCGACAATATTGATACGGATGTCATTATTCCGGCCCGTTATTTAAATAGTTTTGATCCGAAAGAATTGGCGTCCCACTGCATGGTCGACATCGACGAAACCTTTGCCGGAAAGGTGCAGAAGGGCGACATCATGGTCGGCGGCCACAACTTTGGCTGCGGCTCGTCGCGAGAACACGCGCCCATTGCCATTAAAGCTTCGGGCATTCCGGTCATCATCGCCGCCAGTTTTGCCCGCATCTTTTACCGCAACGCCATCAACGTCGGCCTGCCGGTCCTTGAAATCGGCGATGCCGTAAAGGCCATCAAGGCCGGCGACGTCGTCGAAGTCGATATTGCCAAAGGATCGATCGTCGATGTGACGACGGGCGATACCTTTCAGGCGCGGCCCCTGCCGGGCTTCATTCAGGATATTGCCGCTGCCGGCGGCTTAATCAATTATATCAAGGGGGCAGAGGCTCATGAGTAAACACATCGTCGTCATCCCCGGCGACGGCATCGGGGAAGAAATTACGGCCAGCGCCGTAAAGGTGCTGCAAAAAGTAGATGAGGTCTGCCAGATAGGCCTGACCTTTGAACGACAGATGGCCGGCGGTACGGCTTACGACGCCTGTGGCACGCCTCTTCCTAAGGAAACGGTGGAAGCGGCTAAAAACGCTGACGCTATCCTCTTTGGCGCCGTCGGCGGCAATCAATGGGACGACGTCGAACCGACCCTGCGGCCGGAACAGGCTGTCCTGGGACTTCGTAAAGCACTCGGTCTCTACGTCAATCTGCGGCCCGTCAAGGTGCCCCCGGTCTTAGCGGAATATTCGCCCTTAAAGGCCGATATCGTTACCGGGACCGACGTCCTCATCGTCCGCGAACTCGTGGGCGGCATCTATTTCGGCGACCGCTGCGAATCGGAAATCCATAACGGCGTCGAACGGGCCTGGGACCTTGAAAACTACAGTGTCCCTGAAGTTACGCGCATCGGCACCTTTGCCATGAAGGCCGCACAAAAACGGAGGCGTAAGGTGACTTCCGTCGATAAGGCCAACGTCCTGGCTACGTCCCGCCTGTGGCGGCGCACCATGATCGACGTGGCCCAAGATTATCCCTCGGTCGCCTTGAATCATTTTTACGTTGACAACTGCGCCATGCAGCTGGCCCTCAATCCGAAACAGTTCGACGTCATCGTTACGGGCAACCTCTTCGGCGACATCTTGAGTGACGAAGCGGCCGTCCTCGGCGGTTCCATCGGCATGATGCCGTCAGCCTCTATCGGTGAATTGACCAGTCTCTACGAACCGATCCATGGTTCGGCGCCGGATATTGCAGGCAAGGGTATTGCCAATCCCTGCGCCACCATCTTGTCGGCGGCCATGCTGCTGCGTTACTCCTTCGGTGAAGAAGAAGGGGCAGCCCTCATCGAAAATGCCGTCGATGCTGCCTTGGAAGAAGGCTGGCGCACGGCCGACCTTTATAAAGAAGGCTTCAAAAAAGCCGATACGAAGACCATGACCGATGCTGTACTCAGCCACATCGGGACAACCATAAAAAAATAATTTCTCCTTCCGTCTTCTCTCCGTATCATACCATAGGAAGGAACCGAAAGGCAGTCTTTGCGACTTGGTTGCAAGGCTGTCTTTTTAGCGTGTTGGCGAAAAAGTCGAAAAAGAGGGCGATTCGGCCTAAAGAAGGGGATTTATTTACCAAGACATTACGCCATTATAATGTATATAAGGGGCTGACGCTTGAAAGGTCGCGGCGAATAGTGTATTATGAAAAATAGTTTAAATAGATTTTCACGATTCGTGTACAGCGAGAGGCAGGATTAAAGATAGATGTTAGAATTTCCCATTAAACGCACGATTATCATAGACGATTCAAAAAAGAAGAAGGGCCGTAAAAAGAAGGGTGACGGTGAAAAGACGGTCATCCGCGGTACGGTCAACCTTCCCAAGAAAGAACCCCTGAAGAAGCTCGACAAGCTTCCTAAGAATGCTAAGAACCTGGTCATCGTCGAATCGCCGGCCAAAGCCAAGACCATCGAACGGTTCCTCGGCAGCGGCTATAAGGTCATGGCCAGCCGCGGACACCTGCGCGACTTGCCGCGCAATCAGTTCGGCGTCAACATCGAGGAAGGTTTCGTGCCGACCTATACCAATATGTGGGATAAGCGCAAACTCATCGACGACTTGCAGGAAGAATACGTCCGGTCGAAAAAAGTCTTTCTGGCAACTGACCCGGACCGCGAAGGCGAAGCCATTTCCTGGCATTTGGCCCATTTGCTGGACATCGATCCCAAGGACAAATGCCGCATCATGTTCCACGAAATCACGAAAAAAGCGATTCTCGAAGCCATCAAGAAGCCGGAAGCCATCGACATCAAAAAGGTCGACGCTCAGCAGGCCCGCCGCATCTTGGACCGCATCGTGGGCTATAAATTAAGCCCGCTGCTCTGGAAAAAGGTCTGTAAGGGCCTCAGTGCCGGCCGTGTCCAGTCCGTTGCCGTCCGTTTAATCTGCGAACGAGAAGAGGCCATCAAAGCCTTCGTCCCCGAAGAATATTGGACCGTCAGCGGGACGTATCAGACGGAAGACGGCTTGACCCTTCCGACGGAACTGACGAAGATCGACGGCAAGAAGGCTGAAATCCAGCATGAAGACGAGGCCAAGACCATTGCTCACGACCTCAGTTGGGAAAGCCGAGGCGAAACGCAGGACCCCGATAAGATTGTAAAAGTCGAAAAACGCAAGCGTAAACGTCAGCCTCAACCGCCGTTTACGACGTCGACGATGCAGCAGGAATGCGTCGGCAAGCTCAATTTCGGCGCCAAGAAGACGATGATGCTGGCCCAGCAGCTCTATGAAGGCCTCGATATGGGCGACCAGGGCCACGTCGGCCTCATCACCTACATGCGTACCGACTCGGTCCGTATCAACGACGACATGGTCCAGGCGGCTCGGGACTTTATTACGGCCAACTACGGTGCCGAATACGTTCCTGAAAAGCCGCGGACCTATAAGACCAAGCAGTCGAGTCAGGATGCCCACGAAGCCATTCGTCCGACGTCATTGGAATTGACGCCCTATAAGGTTTCCGACTTCCTGTCGCGGGACCAATTGCGCCTCTATACCTTGATTTGGAACCGCTTTTTGGCCAGCCAGATGGAATCGGTCGAAACGGAACACATGGCCATCGTCATTGAAAGCGGCAAGTACGAACTGCGGGCCGCCGGCTACAAGGTCCTCTTCAAAGGCTTTACGGAGCTCTATGAAGATGCCAAGAAGGATAAGACCTTGGCCGAACTGCCCCATATTTCGGCTAATACCGTCGTCCATAACAAGGCCGTCACGCCCCAGCAGCACTTTACGCAGCCGCCGGCACGCTACACCGAAGCCAGTCTGATCAAGACCCTTGAAGAAAAAGGCATCGGCCGGCCGAGTACCTACGCGCCCATTATGGATACGATCCAAAACCGCAATTACGTCGAAAAGAAGGATAAGCAGTTCATCCCGACGGAGCTCGGCGTCATCATCGTCGACCTCCTCAAGAAATACTTTGCCCGTATCATCAACGTCAGCTTTACGGCTCATATGGAAGAATCTCTCGACGCCATCGAACAAGGTGACGACACGTATCCCCACGTCCTTCAGGAATTTTATGACATCTTCAAGCCTGAAATGGACGAGGCCGAAACGAAGATGGAAAAGGTCACCATTTCCGGACAGGAATCGGGACAGATCTGCGAAGTCTGCGGGTCGCCCATGGTCTATAAATTCGGACGCTTCGGCAAATTCCTGGCCTGCTCCAATTTCCCGGAATGCCGCAACACCAAGGCCATCGGCGAAGATTTGGGCATTACCTGCCCGAAATGCGGCAAGGGGACGCTCATCAAGCGCAAGTCGAAACGAGGCCGCGTCTTTTACGGATGCAGCCAGTATCCGGACTGCGACTTCGTCCTCTGGAATCAGCCTGTCGACAAGAAATGTGACTTGTGCGGCAGCATCATGATTGTCAAACATTATAAAAAGGCCCCGACAAGCTCTTTTGCAGCAACGGGGACTGTGAAAACCATAAAAAAGGTGAGGTAGTGCATGAAGAATAGTGTCTTAATCATCGGCGCCGGTCTGGCCGGGTCGGAAGCGGCCTGGCAGCTCGTCAGCCGTGGAATTCCGGTGGAACTGGTCGAAATGCGGCCCGTTAAATCATCGCCGGCTCATCATACGGAATATTTTGCCGAACTGGTCTGCAGCAACTCCCTGCGGGCAGCCAATATCGAAAACGCCGTCGGCCTCTTGAAGGAAGAAATGCGCCGCCTGGGCTCGCTGATCATGGAATCGGCCGATATCAACCGCGTTCCCGCCGGCGGGGCCCTGGCCGTCGACCGCCTGCCCTTTAGTCAGTATGTGACGGAAAAACTGGCCACTCATCCCTTGGTTACCATTCGCCACGAAGAGGTGACCGAGCTCCCGACGGATCAGGTCTGCATCGTCGCCAGCGGCCCCTTGACCAGTGACGCCTTGTCCGACACCATCGCCAAATTGACCGGAGAAGGGTACTTCCATTTCCACGACGCTGCAGCGCCCATTGTCACCGTCGAATCTCTCGATATGAATAAGGTCTATCGGGCGGCCCGCTACGGCAAGGGCGGCGCCGCACTATTTGAACTGCCCCTTTACGCAGGAAGAATACGAAGCCTTCTGGCAGGCCTTGACGACGGCCGAATGTGCCGAACTCCACGACTTTGAAAAGGACGACAGCGTCTTTGAAGGCTGCATGCCCATCGAAGTCATGGCCGGCCGCGGCATCGACACCATGCGTTTCGGTCCCATGAAGCCCGTCGGTCTCGAACTTCCCGATACGGGGGAACTGCCTTATGCCGTCGTTCAGCTGCGCCAGGATAACGGCAGTGCGACCCTGTACAACATCGTCGGTTTCCAGACCCATCTTAAATTCCCGGAACAGAAACGGGTCTTTTCCATGATTCCCGGTCTTGAAAACGCCGAATTCGTGCGCTACGGCGTCATGCACCGCAATTCCTACATCAATTCACCGGAGCTCCTCATGCCGACGCTGCAGCTGCGCAAGCAGCCGAATCTCCTCTTTGCCGGACAATTAACCGGTGTCGAAGGCTATTTGGAATCGGCGGCCATGGGCCTCT
>ENA-OQAB01001396-OQAB01001396.1-human-gut-metagenome-genome-assembly--contig:-NODE-1396-length-11468-cov-3.127502_pt1 | contig 11468 bp, 15 predicted proteins | sample MGYA00242490_ERZ504517 | MGnify/ENA primary metagenome ERZ504517 (study PRJEB26092, sample SAMD00036298) | human gut metagenome | host: Homo sapiens | study: EMG produced TPA metagenomics assembly of...
GGCAGGAACATCAGCAGACGGATCCACGTGGGACTGGTCCCGAAATACTTGGCCACACCGAACAGACACCGCCCAGGCGCGCCTGGTCCATATCCCGTACAGGCGACGCGGAATCCGGCCTTCGACCGCGCGGGGCTTCACGGCCCTCCTGTTCCCGAATGGCTTCGGCAGACCCCATTTGAGCGATAATCTCCTCGACCAACGATAGCTCCACCACTTTAGAATTATCCTGGTGCGAGAGAATCAGCTCGGCGATACGGGCCTCGATATCCTCGACGATCTCCTTTCCGCCGTCGGTATTTCTATACGTATCGTTCAAGCTCTCCAGGTAACGCGAAAGCACCTGAAAGGCATCGGCCTCCATCGTGAAGGCAATCCCCGAAATACTGCATTTCTTAACCTCTTTCATCGCGATCGGTCTATTTGAGTTCGTTATTCGCTGCACCGCGAGTAGAACCGCCGCTCGTATCGGCAGAATTCACACTGCACGGTCCAGCATAGGAAACGCTTCCGGCGCTCGACGTTCGGGATTGCAAAGCCTGCTCGCAATAGACCCGAATATCGGCAGCGCTCGACGCCTCCGCCTCGCAGAAGTGTGCGACCAGCTTCCGGGCATCGATCGACGCAGCGGAAGAGGCTTCGAACACCGCTTTCTGCACCGCCCCCTGCAACAGAATCGACGATGCACTCGAAGCATCCGCTTCCAGACGGTCCGCATCGATCTGCGCCACGACTTTAGCGCTGCTCGAAGCGTCGATTTCACACGTTTCGACCTGTGCATCCACACGGATCCTGGCTGCGCTCGACGCTTCGATCTCCAGCATTCTGCCGGTAAAGAGTGTCTTGGCCACGATCTTCGCAGCGGAGGAAGCCTCCAATTTGCGGATATTTCCGTTGTAAGGTACGCGCACCAGGATCTGCTCCGAAGGCACTGCATGAATGCGAGGAGCGACCGTAATCTTCAACTCGCCACCATCGATCCCGACCCGCACGTACTCGATCAGGTTATCATCCGCACAGATTTCGATATCGCCGGGCTCGTCGGTAAGCAGGACCTTCACTCCGCGCGAAGCATCGATGGTATGAAAGTTTCCGACCGCCACGGTGCGGGTTATCAGATTTCCGCTTCCCTTGATCCGGGTTTGACCGAAGATACTGCCTCCGCACGCTGTCGTACCGAACAGAACGGCCATCATTGCCAACAGGGCCATCATCAATTTTTTCCATCGTTTTCAGTTTTTTAATTAATCAATCGGTTATGCCGGGTCGTTTTCCCGGTGGCGAATCATTTGAATTTGTCCTACCAGTTCCTCCCACGCTTCATCCAGCGAAGCCAGGTACTCCCGCCCCTTGTCCGTAAGGGAATAGTACTTGCGGGGCGGTCCCTGCGGGGACTCTTCCCACCGGTAAGTGAGCAGGCCCGCATTCTTCTGCCGCGTCAGGATCGGATACAGCGTCCCTTCGACCACGATCATCTCCGCCTCCTTGAGTTCGGCGATGATCTTCGGAGCATAAGAATCCCCCTGCGAGAGGATCGCCAGGATGCAGTAATCCAGAATACCCTTGCGCATCTGCGCCTTTACGTTATCCTCAACCATATCATCGTTGTTTATACATTGAATTTCTTATTTCATGTTTCAGCTCCGGGTCCGGTCCGCATATCGGAAATACGCAACCCTTTCCCCGGGCAGTTTCCGGGCTGTCCCGGATTCGGCCTACCGGGAATTCCCTTCGAGCCGTTTGGGACCTTTGGGTACGACGATCCACAACAGGATATAAACCCAAATCGACAAACCGCCGACCAGTACCAGGAGCAGCGTCGCCAGCCGCACCTTTCCCGACGGGAGTCCCAAATAATCGGCTACTCCGGCGCACACACCGGCAATGACTACATCGTCCGACGAACGGTACAATCTCGCATGATTTCTTTCTGCTTTCATAGATTTCCATTTTTAGAAGCTGTTTGAATTTTATTCGAGATTATTCGAAAGCCGTTTTCGAGTAGATTCTTTTTGGGTAGTTGCCGTAAATTGCGGGCTATTTTCAAAACCAGCTAAAAAAGAAGATACCGAAAAGAGGCTCAAAGAAGCCGAAACACTTTCTCACAGCGAATGTTCAACTCATCTATAAAATTCAAAACAGATTCTTAGATTTCGAAGAGATACAATTCAAAGGTTCCGACGGAATCACGATCCACAGGATGATGTAAACCCACAGCGACAGACCGCCGAAAAGAATCAGGAACAGCGTGATAAGGCGCAGGATCGTCGAGTCGATCCCGAAGAACTCAGCGATTCCGCCGCACACGCCTGCGATCGAACGATTCGTCCGCGAACGGTACAAGTGCCGGGAACTGACGCACGAGGCACTCTCCGCATCCACGGACGCCTCGTCTCGCTTCTCCCCGGTCGGCAGCTCGCCGAATTCCGAAGGATCGCCCATTTGCGCCATCGCCCCCTGCACCATCTGAAGGGTAACGACCATCATCGGCGATGAAATCCTGGACCGGAAAATCTCTGCCAGTCGGGCTTCCACATCGTTGAGAATTTCCGGATCACCGGCCGGCAACCGCCGACGGATCGCATCCAGGTACTCCTTCAACCGACGGTAAGCATCCTTGTCGAAAGTAAATGCCTGGGAAGCCAAATTTACGCTAATAGTCTCTTTCATGGTCAATATCTATCATTAATAAATGAGTTGTATATTCTTTACAGTTCTATCACACTACAAATATAATGTAAAAGTAATTACCATGCAATACATAGTACTATTTTTTCAACAAAAAATTTCGTTTACCAATAATTTCACCTCTATAAATATAAAAAAAGCGCCAGAGGTAAACCGGACGCTTTAACATAAGATAGAAAGACTAAATATATAATATTTCCACGAAACTAATAAATGCCTCTTTCCTTTAATATCATCCCCCAACCACTTCCATCCTTATATTTAAATAATATAATTTGGGTAAGAGCATTCCCTTTACCAACTTCTATTGTACCATCAGAAAACACATAAAGATAAGACTTAGAAAATCGCTTCCTATAAATCTTTTTACCCGTATTATTATCCACAACAACTACTTTGACTCCATTGGTAAAATAATCACCAAGTTCTGCTGCCTTAAATTTAACAATCACATCTAAATAATTGTTCTGTTCTATTGCCGCCAATGAAACATTTCGATATAAAGTAATTCCCCCTATTGGCTTAACACTCTCGCCTTCACTTTGCGCAAAAGTGGAAACGGTTGAAAAAATAAACAAGAATACAACGAATACTTTTTTCATGATACCAAAAAACAATTAGATAAAGAACAAAACACAATCATTAGACCTCATTTCCATTAAAAATCATCAATATAAAAAAAGTGGACAATTCGAGAGAATTGTCCACTTTAGTAGCGGGAGGAGGACTCGAACCTCCGACCTTCGGGTTATGAGCCCGACGAGCTGCCAACTGCTCCATCCCGCGATATATCGTTTATTCGATGCGAATATTCCGCTTTTGTGACTGCAAAGATAAAACAAAAAAATGGTTCTGCCAAATATTTCGACAATAAACCCAAAAACAAATACCGATTAAGCAGGCCTTCAAGCCGATGAATCACTCCTCGCGCTTGCAGCCGGCACCAATCAATTCCGCCTGAAAGCTCGCATACTCCTCCGGAGTTACGAATTTGTCGGCACTGATCGTCAGCTGTCCGACCGGAGTATCGATCCGAATCCGAACATCATCGCTCGTAACGATCTTCAGGTTCTTTATCTCGACATTCAACCGTCGGGTCTCTCGACCACGGACCACGGAGAGGTGCAATACTCCCTCCTCGATCTCGATCGCTCCATTCTGAATAGACCACCGATCCTGATCGCGCATCTTCCGAAACACAGGATAGACCAGTACCGCAACAGACAACAAAAGAAAATAGCCGAATATCAGTTTCCAATGGAGCGAGGTAAATGGCAATTGCTCCGCAAAAAAGATTTTCAACAGCAAAAAGAACAGAAGCATTGCGACTCCCATTCCCAAAAGAAGCCGACGAAAACGCGTCTGTCTCGTATCGTCATAACCGTATTTACTCATGGCTCGATTTTTTAAATGCCGGATAAAAGCCATCCGACTCCATTCCCTACGACTCGAATATACGAAAAATTAGCGAATATACTTCCCCGACCCCAGAAAAATTCCGCAATACGGCTCTACAACGATGTTCTGCCACAACAGCGCCTTCTCATAGAAACCCTACTTCATACGCCTCCTCACCGCTCCATCCGGACATACCATCGGGAGCAGACGAACGTCAGACGCCCTTGTCGGGCACAGCCGCCACTGTCTTCGACACTAAAGCAGCCGCCACGACCTCGGCTAGATCCAGCACCTCCCGGCCGTCAGCTCCGCGTGCGATAGCTTTTTTACAAAGTGGACAAGCCGTTACGATCGTCCCCGCTCCCGTAGCGCTCAACTCCTTCGCCACGGAACGCGCCAAGCGAAGCTGCTGCGCGTCCGAAATCGCCGTATTGGCCACCGAAGAGCCGCAGCAGAGGGCGTGTTCCCGCGTCTGGGCCGGTTCGAGCAGCACGCCCACCGCTTCGATCACCTCGCGCGGCTGGTCGTAAATACGGCTCCCGCGTCCCAGTTCGCAGGGGTCGTGGTAAGTGAATGTCTGCGCCCCTCGGCGAAGCTGTAGGCGGCCGTCCCGGATCAATCGCAGCATATACTCGGAATGGTGCAGCACTTCGATTCCTTCGAGATGATACTCCTCCCGGAATACCTTCAGGCAGATCGGGCACGAAGTGACGAGCGTCGTAATCCGGTGCTTGCGGAAAAGCGCAATGTTGTAATCCATCATCTTGCGGGCCGAATCGGTTTCACCGGAGAGCTTCAGAGGCCGGCCGCAGCAAACGCCGCCCTCCTTGTCCGCCCACCAGACCTCTTCGCCCGAAGCCTTGAAAATCCGCTCCATCGCCAACAGGATACGGGGCGTCAGCAGGGTCATACACCCGGCGAAATAACCCACGCGGCCCTCGCCGGCCGAACGGTCCACCCCCTGAAAATACTCGTAGCGCTTCTCATCGGGCGTATTGCGCATCGTGTCGCGGGAATTCAGACGCAGCGTATTGAGTTCGATCCCCACCGGACAGCGCTGTTCGCAGCGGCCGCACATCAGGCAGTTGTTCGCCACCGACTGACGCAGGTGGTTATACCGCCGGTCACGCAGGAAATAGACCGACTGCACGTCGTCGATCCCCAATTCGCTCTGCAACTGACAAGGGTCGATGCAGATGCCGCACCGCGAGCAGGCATCGGTCTGAAAACGGTCGAACGATCCCTCCTTCTCGGTCGAATGCAGCTTGTAGCGGCGCAGAAAAATCAGGGGAATTTCGGTGAAGATATGCATATAACGCGAGAAGGGCAGCACTATGAAAAATAGCCCCAGACAGATACGCAATAGGCCCACCACAACGGCTCGTACAGCGTCTGCAGGACGATCGGATTGACATGATGCGCCATCCACTCGCCGATCGTACCCGTGAGAAATCCCCCGCCGCCGTGCAGAGCGCAGGTGATGCTTTCGGCCAGCAGGCGGGCCGGGAAGATCAGCCACAGCACCGACAGGGCGATTCGGTCGCCCAGTACGTGCCTGGTCGTGCGGTGCATGCCCATCGCCTGCGAATAGATACGCTTGCCGAAAGCCAGCGTCACGCCCGAAAGTACGAACAGCAGCAGCAGATCCATCAGGAAATCGAAGACCGGCTTGTGCGGCAGTTCCGTGGCGAAATATTTGAAAAAAGACATGCCCATGCAGCGGAACGTACCGGAACCCCAGGTAGGCGACCGTTTCGATCCATCCGACGACGATCAGCAGGAACCATCCGAAGGCCAGGCTCATGTGCATATAGCCCAGCAAGGGATTGACCTTGAAGATGCGGCGGTGCAGCAGCGATTCGCGCACCACTTCCCAGACCGCCAATGGCGTCTGCCGCGAAGGAATGCCCTTGACGATCCGCATGCGGTCGGCAGCCGAAAGACCGAAGATCCAGGAGCCGTATTTGACGATCAGAACGACGAACATCGTCACGACGCCCACGATGAACGGAATAGAGAATGTCGCGTAAAAATTCATCGTCAGAAATCCCCCAGTTTACGTTTGATGAGCATCACCACGGCCCGCGTATTGATTCCACGAGGACACACCAGGCGGCATTTGCCGCACAACATGCATTTGTTCATCTGTTCATAGACGCCCTGATATTCGCCCCGGCGCACGAGCGTATGGAGTTTGCGGAAATTGAAATCCGTAAGGTTGCCGGCCGTACAGGTCGCCGTACAGCCGCCGCAGCCGATGCAGGTCTGCAATTCGGGCATCTCGCGCAGGATCTCGTCGCTCTTGCGCAGGTTGTTGCTGTCGATGTCGATCACGCGCGGCTTGTTGATCGCATATCCCCAGTTGATCGCTGCCATGACTATACCCTCCCCAGATAAGCCGTCAGGGCTTCCACTGCCGCATCGGCCTCGTTCAATGTTTCTCCGATATTCTTCGGCGCGGTGACCGTACCGGCGTAAAAGATCCCGTCCACACCGCTGCGGGCGCTGTTCAAGAAGAGGTCCTGCGGTTCCATGAAGCCGCTGGGCGCCTGCCTCAACCCGGCCGAAGCCGCGAAATCGGCGTTCGAATCGTTCGCCCGCATCCCGACGAGCAGCACCAGCATATCGACGCTCATCCGCAAAGGACGCCCCGTCAGGGTATCTTCGGCCTTGATCTGCAACCGGCCGTCGTAGGTCGGGCTCGCTTCCGAAATACGTCCGCGCACGAAATGAATATTATAATTCTGTTGAGCCTCGCGGTACATCTCTTCGTAACCTGGCCCAAACATACGAATATCCATATAGAAATTAAAGACGTCGGCATCCGGAAACAGCCGCTTGAGTTCCATGGCCTGTTTGACACCCGTGATGCAGCAAACACGCGAACAATGCGCCTGGCACACCTTCTCGTCGCGCGATCCCACGCAGTGCAGCAGGGCGATCCGACGCGGACGGCGACCGCTGGAGGTAGTCACATTCCCTTCGTTGAGCATCCGCTCGATGTCGGCCGAAGTGAAAACATTGTCATAAACCCCGTAGCCGTATTCCTCCTTGAGCCGGGCATCGAAAAGCGTGAAGCCGGAGCAAACGACCACCGAGCCGCACTCCAGGGTGCGGCCGTCGGCCAACGTCACGCTGCCGGGGGTGATCGACACCGCTTCGGCGGAAGTCATCACTTCGACATCGCGTGCCGCCAGTCGGCGACGCAACTCGGAAAGCACCTCGGACGCAGGCGTCAGCGACGGGAACAGATGATACCATCCCCGGAGCTTGCCGCCCAGATCGGCTCTTTCTCGACGATCGTCGGACGGATGCCGCGATCCGCAAGCCGCAGTGCGGTCTGAATACCGGCGACACCGCCGCCTACGATTGATAACCTCTCTTTTCATTGTGCCTTGATATTATAGATCATATCCTGAACGCCGCAATTGACGGCCGAAGGTGCCGGTTTCCCGATGAATTTTCCGTGGCGCCCCAGGTATTTGGCCGCAGGATCGTAGTCGATGCCCATTTTTTCGAGCAGCGGCTCCACATCCACCTGGTGCATCTGCATACCCAGTTCCCAGGGATCGTAACCCAGCACCAGACCGGCCATCTCCTCGTACGTCAGTACCGGAATACCTCGTCCGTCCTGACCGTAGGTGACGCCCTCCATCTCGGCGATCGTATATTGCCATTTGTCGAGGAACATGGCGCATCCCGGACAGTTGGCCACGATGAAATCGGGCTTGTAGGGAGCCATGCTCTCGAGTTTCTTGTGCGAATTGGCCACCGAATAGCCCCGGTTGGCCTGCACCAGGTAGTTGCGGAATCCGAAACCGCAGCAATGGCGCCGCTCGGGATAATCGACGCACTGGCCGCCCCACGCATCGATCATACCGGCGAGCACATAAGGAAATTCCGAACCGCCGATACCCGCCTTGGGGAAAATCTTGGCGTAGTGGCAGCCGATATGTTCGACCACCCGCAGCGGCTCTCCGGTGGCAGCATTGACCAGCCGGTATTTCGCCTTGCGGGCGATCTCCTCGCGCAAGTGGAAAACGATGTCCGAAGTGTGGGCCAGGCTTTTCGGCTTGCGGAACTCGCGGCCGGTAGCCTTATAAAGGTATTCGCGCGTCTGTTCCTCCTTCTCGGGAAACTCCTCCCAGGTAGCCAGTATCTCGGTATAGATGCCGAACGAAGTGATGCACGAAGAGATGAAATTCTCATACCCCGCATCGGTCATCAGCGCGAACTGCCGGGCCACGACCGTCATGATCGTATCCAGCGGCACGATGTCCGAATGGTAGCCGATGCCCGTACACGAGGTGTGCAGCGGATCGTCGAAGACATCGCGTCCCAGATCCTTTTGCAACATGTTCAAAAACGCCTTCTCGCTGCCCGGAAAAAAGTTCTGACGGATGCAGCTGCGCACATAGTAATATTTATCGTCGGCGATCTCCTTCTGGTAATCGCTCCAGCTCGACCGTTTCATACGCTAATAATGTTCGTTGGAATTTTTGGTGTAGGTATCCATCATGTACTCGTCGTCCGCACCGTCGTATCCCATCTCGCGGGCCTTGCGGTCGGAATGCTTTTCGATCGTGTCGAAAAACTCCTTGCCGCCCGTGACGTCGAATATCCGGTGAAGTTCCTCCATGGACCGGTCGTCCAGCTTGCGCAGCGCCCCGGCACCGGGACGGTTGTAAGCGGCAGAAAACTGTCCGTAAATCTCCTCATCGTTCTCGTAGATCCACTCCCAAACCGTACCCTGCTCGGGATGCAGCTCGGGCTTCACCAGTTTCGGGGTCACACAGTAACCCGTACGGAGGATATTCTCCCCGATCGTGCGCTTGAGGGCCAGTTGCTGCCGCCCCTTCTCGCTCTCGACGAAGAAACCGAGCTTTTGGGAAAGCGTCCGCAGCGCCTGGATGACATAAGCGGGAGTATTGCCTCGGGGACAGCGGGGCCGGCACGACATACACTCGCCGCAATACCAGATCACATCGCTGCGCATGAGCTCCTCGATCGCATCGTCGTCCTGCGTCTGCACGATATTGACGATCTGACGGGGATCGTAATTGTAAAACTCCGCCGCCGGGCAGACACCCGTACACACGCCGCAATTCATGCACGAATGAAGGCCCTCCCTCATCCGCACATCTTCCATCAGCATATCGAAATACTTACCCATACAAAAAAGATAACTTCGCAGCAGCAAAGTTATCCATTCCCCAGGTACCGTACAGTAGTAGAAATACCTATTTTCGCCGTCTGTAATGTTCGAACGCAAAGGGGTAAGGAAACTCCTTCCCCGAAGCAAACGACTCGCTGTCAATAATTTCCCATTCCCGTTCATCCCACCTCGGAAAACAGGTATCGCCCTGGTAGGCATGGAACACCCGCGTCAGGTAGAACTCGTCGCACAGAGGCAGCGCCTGAGCATAGATCTGCGCCCCCCGACTGACGAAGACCTTCTCTTCCGGGCGGAAAAGCGCCAGCGCCTCGTCGAGCGAATGCACCACGTCGCACCCTTCGATCGAAATATTCTGCCGCGTGACGACCACGTTGCGCCGACCCGGCAGCGGACGTCCCAACGACTCATAGGTTTTGCGGCCCATCACCACCGGATGTCCCGTAGTGACGGCCTTGAAATGCTTCAAATCTTCGGAAATATGCCCACAAAAGGCGATTATCACCGCCGATCACTCCGTTTTCGGCCACTGCGACGATAATGGCAATCATGTCTAATCAATCGTTTTTTCTTTTAATATCAGTTCGAAGCCGGATACGGATGGCAGGATCCGCTGTTTCGCATCCAGCAAGGTCAGCGTATCACCCCCTTCTTTCAACAGGTTGATCGTTTCGTCCCCCTCTTCGGTCACGAGCTGCCAGACGGTCGCATCCGCATTTTCAGGAATCCCCCGTAACGTATATCTGCGGCCTCGCCTCACGGACACCTCTCTCCGGCAGGCATCGACTTCCGAATAAAACCGCTCGAGTGTGAACGTACCGTCGCCGCTGTGTTCCCGGCTTTCGATCGTAAGCTTAACACATGTTATTCCGTCGCCGGAAGCCGCCGGAAGAGTTCCTTCATATACCAGCACCTGCCGGCCGCCCAATCCCTCCGGGTCCATCGAAGTTCGAGGAACTTCCGTTTCGACCTTACCGCCTCTGTCCGCATGCGAACACGATGCCGAAAAAAACAGCGCTGCGACCGACAGCATATACAGAATTACCCGCATAGCTAAAACGACATCGGAGCCTTGATCGCCGGCCAGGGATCGTAATTCTCCAACGTGAAATCCTCGTAACGGAAATCGAAGACCGACCGCACCGCCGGATTCAGCCGCAGGGTCGGCAACGGCCGGGGCGTGCGGGACAGCTGCTCGGCAACCTGATCGGCATGGTTCAGATAAAGGTGCGCATCACCCAGCGTATGGACGAAATCGCCCGGACGCAATCCGCACTCCTGCGCGATCATCATCGTCAGCAGCGCGTACGAAGCGATGTTGAACGGTACGCCCAGAAACGTATCCGCGCTCCGCTGGTAAAGCTGACACGAAAGGCGCCCTCCGGCCACGTAAAACTGAAACAGCACATGGCAGGGCGGCAGCGCCATATCGTCCACCTCGGCCACGTTCCACGCCGACACCAGCATCCGCCGCGAATCGGGGCTGTGTTTGATCTGGTCGATCACCTGCCGGATCTGGTCGATGCACCCTCCGTCGGGACGGGGCCAACTGCGCCATTGATACCCGTACACATGGTTCAAATCGCCCGGACGGTAACCGTCGATCGACGAAGGCTCTTCCCGCCGCACGGCATCGAGAAAGGCCTCCCGCTCCAGCGGCAAAACCCCGTGACGGACACAAAGTTCGTTGTAATAGCGGTAAGCGTCGTTGTCCCAGATATGGACCCCGTGATCCAACAGGTATTTTATATTGGTATCGCCCTGCAAAAACCAGAGCAGTTCGTAAATCACCCCTTTCAGGAAAACTTTCTTGGTGGTAAGCAGCGGAAACCCAGCCTCCAGGTCGAAACGCATCTGGTAGCCGAAGATGCTGCGCGTACCGGTTCCGGTACGGTCGCTCTTCACAATGCCGTCCTTTCGGATCTTACGGAGCAAATCGAGATACTGTTGCATGGTCGAATCAATATTTTTTCAACGAGGCGTTGCCCTCGGAGTCGATGACCGCATAGACCGGATCGGAGTGCCACTCCCCAAGGCACAGCACCGGGAAATTTCCGTTCGGAATAGTCGCGCGGCTGGTGCATATGGCCGAAGATGAAATAATCGGGGCGTTCGGCACCGGCATATTCGCGGGCATATTCGATGAGCGGGTCGGTAATATGGTCGCCCATCTCGCTTACCAGATGGCTTTTGCGGGACTTGCCGCTCC
>ENA-OQAB01001397-OQAB01001397.1-human-gut-metagenome-genome-assembly--contig:-NODE-1397-length-11462-cov-2.455668_pt1 | contig 11462 bp, 10 predicted proteins | sample MGYA00242490_ERZ504517 | MGnify/ENA primary metagenome ERZ504517 (study PRJEB26092, sample SAMD00036298) | human gut metagenome | host: Homo sapiens | study: EMG produced TPA metagenomics assembly of...
CCCTCCGCGGCGGCGGACTACCCCGCCCCCTCCGGCGCCGTAGCCGCCCTCACCCGCACCGTCCAGGCCAGGAGCGCCTGCTCGGCCTGCTACGCAAGCCTGGTGCGCGCCCTCCACACCAGCGGCGTACAAGGCCTACCCATCGCCATCGGCCAGGGCTGGCGGGGGATTCCCTTTGACGGCCTTGGGGTCGGCGCCTGCTGCAACTACGCCAAAGAGCGCGTCCCGGGCTGCCCGCCCCCGGCAGAGGACATCCTGCGCGTCCTCTCCGCCCGCTGCTGAGCCCCACGGGGAATGCGCACCTGATTTCCCTCCGAAGTCAGGTGCGTTTCTGCGTACAGGCGGCGAACCCCCTCCAAATCCGGTATTTACACCGGCTCCTTTCTCCCGTACAATAGAGGTGATTTCCCGGCCCGCCCGGAGAGGAGCACCGCTATGGATCTTCTGCAATGTCTCATGGATTCCTCATCCCATGCCATTTTCACCCTGGATCGGGATGGCATCATCACCCATATCAACCAGCAGGCCAAGGTGAGGTTTCGGCCTCTACCACAACAGCCAGCACCCCCACCCCGCCGGGCGGTTGGAGCCGGGCGACCGGTGCTGATCGCCGACACAGCCATCGGCGCGGACGACGGGGCGCTGCGGCCGGAGGATCTCGCCCGTATCGGCATCCGGGAGCCCAGGCTCCGCGTCAACGACCGGCTGGTGGCGGCAGGCGTCTTCGACATGCCCGGCCGGCGGCCCGTCTACAAGTTCCTGCCAGACCAGGACGCGGACAGCCTCTGTCTGGAGACCGTCTGTGAGGGGATCCCGATCCGCCTCTCCATCGAGCGCCGCAGCGTCACCGTTACGATAAGGGACACCGTCTACACCATCGGGTATTTCCGCTGCATTGGACAGATGGTGGTTCTGGACGGGGCGACTGGCCGGGTGAAGTTCTGGCAGGAGAAGGGCTACTCCGCCCGCAGGGAGGGCATCGGCCACCTGCTCCGGGGCGGCTCCTACAGCGAAAAACGGGCCGGGCTGTCCCTCCAGGTGGAGGGCTATCACTTCCGCGACTTCTTTGAGGGGGCGCAGTTTGAGCGGGATCTCGCCCGGGTGCTCAACGGACAGGCGCCGAGGCTTGAGGACCGGGAGTACGAGATCAACGGCTTTGAGCTGGTGGCCACCCTTCTCCCCGTGCCCGGGGCGGAGGGCGGACGCCCGGACGGAGTGATCGTCAAGTTCCGGAACATTGAGGATATCCATGTGACCATCCTGGAGCGCAACAATGCCATCAAGATGGCCGAGCGGACCTACCGGGAGACCGCCCGCAAGGACGCGCCCCAGGAGGCGTCCGTTGCGGAGCGCTTCGGCTTCGACACCCTGCCGGCCTCCGTCCGGCACCGGGTCTACAAGCTGTCCCAGCTGGACTGCGGCATCCTGATCACCGGCGAGAACGGCACCGGAAAGTCCTTCCTCGCCCAGGCCATCCGTCAGGCCCAGCCCCGCCGCGGCCCCTTCGTCACGGTGGACTGCGCCACCATCTCCCCCACCCTGTTTGAAAGCGAGATGTTCGGCTATGTGGGGGGCGCCTTCACAGGGGCGAACCCCCAGGGCAAGGCGGGCTTTTTTTGAGGCGGCCGACGGCGGCACCATCTTCCTGGACGAGATTGGCGAGATCCCCCTCCAGATCCAGGCCAAGCTGCTCAGTGTAATCCAGAACAAGGTGGTCTGCCGGGTGGGCTCCACCCGGTCCGTGCCGGTGGATGTGCGCATCCTGGCGGCCACCAACCGGGATCTGAGGGCGGAGGTGGCCGCCGGGCGCTTCCGCCAGGATCTCTACTACCGGCTCAGCGCCTTCTCTGTGGAGCTGCCTCCCCTGCGCAGTTGTCCCGAGGACGTGTGCTTCCTCATCGACCGGCTGATGGAGAAGATTCCCCAGAAGTACGGCGTCCCGCCCAGGAGCCTGTCCGGCGAGGCCTTTGGCAAGCTGCTGGCCTACAACTGGCCGGGCAACATCCGGGAGCTGGAAAACGTACTGGAGAACGCCGTGGCCCTCTCCGAGTCGGAGCTTATCTATTCCGAGCACATCCACCTGGAGGGCACAGCGCCCGCCCCGCTCACGCTGAAGGAACGGCTCAAGCGGGAGGAAAGGCAGATTCTCCGGCAGACCCTGGCCCAGTGCGGCGGCAGCCGTGTGAAGGCCATGGAGCTGCTGGGCCTGTCCAAGACCGTGTTTTACGGCAAGCTGAAGGAATACCAACTGGACTAAACACGTCCTGTTTTTGGGAAAGGGAGTTCGGAAATCCGAACTCCCTTTCCCGTTTTTTTCACCCAGGTTCCGGGGATGCTGGATCTTGCGCCCCATGTTTTGCAGATTCTGTCTGAATTTGACGGCCATATTTTGTTGGAACCGCTGAACTTCGCCCCCCTTGGCCGCCTGGCATGCAGCTTGCATAGGCAATGAGACAAGGAGCACGTTTAATGGGAGGGAGCCTTCGATGCAGTTTTGGAAAATGAACGGCGCAGGCAACGACTTTATTATCCTCAACAATCTACAGGAGGGGCTGTCGGCGGATTGCTTTCCCGCCCTGGCCCGGCGGCTGTGCGAGCGCCGCCTGTCCATTGGGGCGGACGGTCTGATGGTGGTGGAGCGGCCGCAGTCCGGCGGGGACTACCGAATGCTGTTTTACAACTCCGACGGCAGCGCGGGCGAGATGTGCGGCAACGGGGCCCGGTGCATCTGCCGCTATGGCTATGAGATCGGGCTGGCCGGAGAGCTCCAGAGGGTGGAGACCACCGCTGGCCTGGTCACCGGCCGGCGCATCACCCGGCGGCAGTATAAAATCGAACTCAACCGGCCCACCACCCTCCGGCTGGACTACCCCGTGGAGGTGGACGGCAAGACCTATCCCTGCTCCTATGTGGAGCTGGGATACCCGGGTCTGCCCCACGCAGTGGTTCCGATTCCGGGACTGCGCGGCCGGCCGGAGGCGGAGCTGTTCGCCCTGGGGCGGAAGCTGCGGGCCCACCCCGCCTTCCCCAAGGGCGCAAATGTCAATTTCTTCGATGTGGAGGGACCGGGACGGATCTGGGAGCGCACCTTTGAGCGGGGCGTGGAGGGCTTCACCTACGCCTGCGGCACGGGCACCGGCTCGGTGGCCGCCGTGCTGACCCTCCAGGGCGCGGTCAGCGGCCGGGCGGTGGCCGTCCAGATGACGGGGGGCGAGCTGGTGGTGGATGTGGAGCGCTGCGGCTCAACGGTGGAACACCTCTTTCTGACCGGGCCCACCAATTTGGTTGCAAAAGGGGAGCTCACCGACGAGGAACTGCCCCTTTGAGTGATAGAGCGGCCGCCGGTGCGGTACACTGAGAGAGGAGGTGACGCCGCATACCCCACCGGCAGTTCTGTGTGTTAGAAGAAAGAGAGGTATTGTTATGGACAAATCCACAGTTATGAAGAACTACCGCTTCCTGGCCCTGATGCTGTTTGCCATGGTAGCCGGCTGCGTGGCCGGCTGGTTCTTTCCTGAATTTGGTCACTTTATCAAGCCCGCCGGCACCGTGTTCATCAATATGATGTTCTGCGTGGTGGTGCCGCTGGTGTTCGCCTCCATCTCCAACTCCGTGGCCAGCGTACGCAGCCGGAAACGGGCAGGCAAGATCATGGGCACCACCGTGCTCACCTTCGTGGTCACCGGCGCCGTTGCCGCCGTCATCATGTTCATTGTCATGAAGCTGGTTCCCCCGGTGCTGGAGCCCTGGACCGACATGGCCACCGAGGCCATCGGCGAGCACGCCTCCCTCGCCGACATGATCGTGAACTTCTTCACCACCGACGACTTTGTGGGCCTGCTGAGCCGCAGCGCCATGCTGCCGCTGATCGTCTTCTCCATCCTGTTCGGCTTTGCCACCAATCTGGTGGGCGGCCCCGACCACGTCATCGGCAAGTTCCTCGACGGCCTGACGGAAGTAATGATGGCCTTTGTGAAGATCATCACCTATTACGCCCCCATCGCCTTCTTCGCCCTGTTTGCGGATCTGGTAGCCACCTACGGCTCCAGCGTGGCCTCCGCCTATGGCCGGGCCATGGTGGTGTACTATCCCCTGTGCTTTATCTACATCTTCACCGCCTTTCCCCTCTTCGCCTATATCGGCGGCGGCAGGCACGGCATCAAGACTATGTTCCAGCACATCGCAAGGCCCGCCATCATGTCGCTGGGCACCTGCTCCTCCTCCGCCACCATCCCCACCAACCTGCGTGAGGCGGAGGACACCGGCATCCCCCAAAGGATGTGGCCCGATATGGTCGTGCCCATGGGCGCCACCATGCATATGGACGGCTCCTGCTTCTCCTGCGTGCTGAAAATCGCCTTTGTCCTGGGGGCCATGGGCGTGGATATGCCCTGGACCATGCTCCCGGCGGTGGTGGCTGTGGCGGTGCTCTCCTCGGTGGGCATGTCCGGCGTGCCCGGCGGAGGCTACATCGGTGAGTACATCATCTGCTCCATCTTCTTCCCCCAGCAGATTGAGGTTGCCTTCCCCATCCTGGTGGCCATCGGCAACCTGGTAGATCCCCCGGCCACAATGATCAACTCCGCCGGAGACTATGTGGTGTGCTACATCGTCGCCCGCGTCACCGACGGCAAGGACTGGCTGGACAGGGCCATTGCGGCCAGACACGCCAAATAGCATCCCCCCGGGGCCCCCCTGCGGGGCGGGATATCTTCCAGAGAAACAGAAAGGAAATGAGACATGATCTGCGACAACCTTACCGTCTCCAACAGGCGCCTGCTCTTTGCCGGTCAGGACACCGTGGAGCTGGCCCGGCAGTACGGCACCCCCCTCTACCTGATGGACGAGGACCGGATCCGCGCCAACTGCCGGGTGTATACCGAGGCGTTCCGCAGGCACTTCGGCCCCGGCGCCGCCCTGTACGCAGCAAGGCCAACTCCTTCCAGCGCCATCTATGAGATCATGCGGGAGGAGGGCATGGGCATTGACGTGGTGTCCTCCGGCGAAATTTACACCGCCCTCCGGGCGGGCTACGACTTGGGCCAGGCCTACTTCCACAGCAACAACAAGACCGATGAGGATATCCGCTACAGTATGGATCACGGTATCGGCTATTTTGTGGCGGATAACGTGGAGGAGATCAAAGCCATCGAGGCGGAGGCCGCCCGGCGGGGCATTAAGCAGCGGGTGCTGCTCCGCCTGACCCCCGGCATCGACCCCCACACCTATGAGGCCATCGCCACCGGCAAGGTGGACTCCAAATTCGGCAGCGCCATCGAGACCGGCCAGGCCGAGGAGATCACCCTCTTCACCCTCCGCCAGCCCCATGTGGAGCTGGTGGGCTTCCACTGCCACGTGGGCTCCCAGGTCTTTGCCGAGGACGTATTTGAACGGGCCGCAGTGATCATGCTGGAGTTCGCCGCCCACATGGAGAAAGCCCATGGCTACCAGACCCGGCAGCTTGACCTGGGCGGCGGCTACGGCGTGCGCTACGTCGAGTGCGACCCCGTTCTGGACGTGGACGCCAAGGTGGCCCAGGTGGCCGCCGCGGCCAAGGGCGCCTGCGCCCGCCTGGGCATCGCCCTGCCCGAGATTCACATGGAGCCCGGACGCAGCATCGTGGGAGACGCGGGACTGACCCTCTACACCGTGGGCACGGTCAAGGAGATCCCCGGCTATAAAAACTACGTCTCGGTGGACGGCGGCATGCCCGACAATCCCCGCTTCGCCCTCTACGGGGCCAGCTACACCTGCCTGCTGGCCAACAAGCTGGACCAGCCCGCCGAATTTCCCTGCTCGGTGGTGGGCCGCTGCTGCGAGAGCGGCGACATCATCCAGGAGCACGTCCTGCTGCCCGGGAGCGTGGGCCGGGGAGACATTCTGGCGGTATGCACCACCGGCGCCTACAACTACTCCATGGCCTCCAATTACAATCCGCCTTGCCCAGGCCTCCCATTGTCATGCTCCGGGCGGCAACGAGTCCTATGTGGCCAGTCCGCCGGGAGTCCCTGGAGGATCTGTGCCGCAACGACCTGTAAAAACGCACAAGGGAGCGGCCCCACCGGGGGCCGCTCCCTTCCTGCCTGTCGAAACCGTGTTTCCGACAGGCTGCCGGACTTTTGGAGCCTTTTGAACGGTTCGAAAAGTCGTTTGATCCGGCGTGAAAGACAACCCGGACGGTTTTCTTTCACACGATCTTTCCCTTCGAATCCTTTTGCGGGGAGGGTTTATTGGCAGCTGCTCTCATCCACTCAGTTGAGCACCTGCTCCAGCTCCAGGGTGACTGTGCCGTCCTCCCGCACGAAGCAGGGGATGCCCAGGGAGCCCTTGGCCTTGGGGCCTTCGAAGACGGGGCTGCTCTCCCGCAGGGCCAGGTAGGCCTTCAGGTCGGGCAGGCTGGCGGACAGGTTCTGGAAGGTGATATCCGCCTTGGCCTCAACCAGCTTGTTGAGGGCGTACAGGGTATCCGGGCACAGGTGGCTGCCGATCACGGTCACTTTCATCTTGTCTCCTCCTTACTTTACGGCAATGGCTTCAATCTCGCACAGGGCGCCCTTGGGCAGAGCCTTCACCGCCACACAGGAGCGGGCGGGCTTGGAGGTAAAGTACCTGGCGTACACCTCGTTGAAGGCGGCAAAGTCGGCGATGTCGGCCAGGAAGCAGGTGGTCTTGACCACCTTGTCGAAGCCGGAGCCAGCGGCCTCCAGAATGGCGCCCACATTCCTACAGCTCCACTCGGCCTGGGCGGCGATGCCCTCGGGCATGGCGCCGTCGGCGGGGTTCACCGGAAGCTGGCCGGAGGTGATGACAAGGCCGTTGGTCTCGTAGGCCTGGGAATAGGGCCCGATGGCGCCGGGGGCGTGCTTGGTGTCGATGATAGTCATGGCAGATTCTCCTTTTATAAATGGATCAATGGATGGAACAGACAGAGGTGAATGGAGCTCAGACCCGGCTCTTTTTGGCGGCCGCGGCCTTGGCCAGCCACTCCTTGCCCTCCACCAGGCGGGTGACCAGCATGGAGGCGATGGTGTCGCCGGAGGCGTTCAGGCAGGTGGCGGCGGGGTCGAACAGGAAGCCCAGGGTGGCGATGATGGGGAAGGCCTCGGCGGGGAAGTTGAACATGGAGACGATCAGCATCTCGCCCACCAGGCCGCCTCCGGGGGCGCCGGAGAGGACGAAGGCGGACAGGATAGCCACCACGATGGCCATGCCATAGGTGCCCGCGCCGGAGAAGTCCATGCCGAACACGCCGTAGAGGAAGGCGATCTTGGTGATGGAGCTGAGCACGGAGCCGTCCATGTGCATGGTGCAGCCCATGGGCAGCACCAGATCGCTGACGTCCTTGGGCACGCCGATGCTGTCACAGGCCTCCTTGTTCACGGGGGATGGTGGCGGCGGAGGACTGGGTGGCAAAGGCGGTGACGGCGGGGCGCAGGATGTTTTGACCATGGCCGCCACACCGCGCCGGCCGCCGGCCAGGAAGGCGTAGAGGGGGAAGAAGATCACCCCATAGAGGGCGCACAGGGGGTAGTAGACCAGCATGGAGCGGCCGTAGTCGCCGATGATCTCGGGGCCGTAGGTGGCCACCAGGTTGGCGAAGTAGGCGCCCAGGCCGATGGGGGCCACCAGCATGATGATGCCCACGAACTTCATGATGATGTCGTTCAGGTTGGCCAGCAGCTTGCCCATGGGGCTCTGCTCGCCGCCGCAGGCGGAGACGCAGAAGCCGAAGAGGATGGCGAAGATGATGAGGGGCAGCATGTTGGACTTGTCCCACAGGTCGGAGAAGTCGGACACGGTGAGGGAGCTGACCAGCAGCTCGCCGGCGGTCTGTGCCTCGCCCACCTCGCTGGCCACCAGCTCGATGGTGGTGCCCGCTGAGGGGCTGAACAGGTTGACCCACACCAGCACGCAGACGCCGGCGATGGCGCCGGTGAAGATGAAGGTTCCGATGGTGCCGCCCAGAATCTTGCCCAGGCGCTTCATATTGGCCATGCCGCCCACGGCGGAGGCGATGGACACGAACACCAGGGGGGACCACGATCGTGAACAGCAGGTTGAGGAAGATGTCGCCGATGGGCTTGATGGTGGTGCCGGAAGTTGGGGGCGACCACGCCGATGAGGGCGCCGATCAGGATGCCGCTGAGGATGAGAATCAGGTTGCCGTACTGCTGCCAGAAGCTCTTCTTTTGGCAGGTTCGCCATATGGAATTTACCTCCTTTTACCAGTCCTGTGTGGGCTCAAAGGGCCTTGACCGCCGGCTTCGAGCTGCTTCATCGCCCGCTCCAGCACGCTGCGGGGGCAGGCGGCGTTGAGACGCATGTAGCCGTTCAGGCTGCGGCCGAAGGAGCAGCCGTCGTTGAGGCCCAGGCCCGCCTGCTCGATCATGAAGCGGCGCAGGGCGTCGTTGTCCAGCCCCAGCGCCCGGCAGTCCAGCCACATGAGGTAGGTGGCGTCGGGGGCGCAGGTCTTGATCTGGGGAATGTGCTCCCGGCAGTAGTCCGCCACAAAGTCGAAGTTGGCGGACAGGTAGGGCAGCAGTTGCTCCAGCCACTCCTCGCCGTGGTTGAAGGCGGCCTCCATGGCGGTGAGGGAGAAGGCGTTGTTGCGGTGGATGTCCATGTTCATCCAGAACTGGTCAAAGACCTGCTTCATGTGGGCGTTGGGGAACACCACAGTGGAGGCCTGCAGGCCGGCCAGGTTGAAGGTCTTGGTGCCGGAGATGCCGGTGACCACATACCGGGCGGCCTCGTCGGAGACGGAGGCGGTGGGGGTGTGGCGCTTGCCGTGGAAGATCAGGTCGGAGTGAATCTCGTCGGAGAACAGGACCACCCGGTGTTTGATGCACAGCTCCACCATGCGGCGCAGCTCCTCCGGCGTCCACACGATGCCCAGGGGGTTGTGGGGGCTGCACAGGAGGAAGAGGTCGGCCTCGGCCAGCTTGGCCTCGAAGTCGGCCCAGTCCATCTCCCACCTGCCGTCCTTTTCCACGAAGGGATTCTCCAGCACCTTCCGGTTCCACGCCTCGGTCATGTCGTAGAACTCGGAGTACACCGGGGTCTGGATGAGCACGCTGCCCCCCTCCGGGGTAAAGAGCTTGACCATGGCGCTGATGGACTGCACCACACCCAGGCTGAAGCTCATCAGGCGCGGGTCGATGTCCCAGCCGTTGCGGCGCTTCTGCCAGCCCCGGATGGCCTCAAAATAGGAGTCCGGGCGGCTGGTATAGCCCCAGATGCCCTCCTGGGCCCTAGCGGTGAGGGCGTCGACGATGGGCTGGGCGGTCTTGAAGTCCATGTCCGCGATCCACAGGGGGATCACCTGGTCGGTGCCGAACTTCTTCATCCGCTCGTCGTATTTGGCGGAGCGGTTGCCGCCGCGGTCCACCACGGTGTCGAAATCATACTTCATAGGGGATCATCCTTCTTTCTCTCCTGGCCTGGGCTTCCCGGCCCTGTATTCTGTCCGACCATAAAAGCAATCTATGTGCCGAATCGCTCCGGGCGGCAAAACATTGTTAAATAAGCTTAAAATTTAGTCTGCTGTTTATGCATAACAGAAGAAACCCGCCGGGCAGTCCAGGACCACCCGGCGGAGAGATGCAGCAGGGCGCGTTTAAACTGGTCAAGAAAGAAAAACGGTCAAATTGGTCAACCATTTCCGCTCCGCCCTCCACCGCCTGCCGGCGGCACAGGGCCCGCCCGGCCGGGGTGAGGCGGGTGCCGCCCCGGCCGCGGCTCACCCGCACCAGGCCCGCCCGGTCCAGCCCGGCCAGGATGCGCCGCACCTCCTGCTGGGAGCAGGGGAGCCCCGCCTCCCGGGCGGCGGCGAGGATGGCCTCCCGCCCCAGGCTGCGGCCCTCCTGGTCGGCCTCGTAGAGCCGCTCCAGCACGAAGCGGGCGTCCTCCCGGGGGCAGTCGGCCAGGGCGGGCAGCTCCGCCGGGGGCGCGGCGGCGGGGAGGTAGTGGAAGGTGGGGGGCAGCTCCTCCACCCCCACCACAGTATGTCCCAGGTAGCTGAAATACTCTACCACATTGCGCAGCTCCCGGATGTTGCCCCGCCACTGGTGGGCCAGCAGGAGCCGCTCCAGCTCGGGCGAGAGGGTGAAGGATGCCCCAATGTTGCGGCAGAAGTGGTCGATGAGCAGCAGCAGATCCCCCTCCCGCTCCCGCAGGGGCGGGATGAGGACGGGCAGGGTGTTGAGCCGGTAATAGAGGTCCCGGCGGAAGCTGCCCTCCTCCACCCGGCGCTCCAGATCCTCATTGGTAGCGGCCACGATGCGCACGTCCACCGAGATGATTCGGTTGCCCCCCACCCGCATGATCTCCCGCTCCTGGAGCACCCGCAGCAGCTTGCACTGGAGGGCGGTGCTCATGCCCTCCACCTCGTCCAGAAAGAGGGTGCCCCCGTGGGCAAACTCAAACAGCCCCGGCTTGCCCCCTTCCGGGCGCCGGTGAAGGCCCCTCCTCGTAGCCGAACAGCTCGCTCTCCAGCAGGTTTTCCGGCATGGCGGCGCAGTTGATGGCCACGAAGGCCCCGCCGGCGCGGGGGGAGGCGTTGTGCACCGCGTGGGCAAACAGCTCCTTGCCGAGTGCCCGTCTCGCCGATGAGGAGCACCGGCAGGGGGGTGAGACTCATCTTTTTTGAATATGGTGATGCACCGCAGCAGGGCGGGAGACTGTCCCACCACGTCGTCAAAGGTATACTTGGCCCGGTAGCCCTTGTGGAGAAGCTGGCTGCGCAGCTCGTTCTGCCGGTTCTCCGCATCGTTGAACCGCTGCACCGTGGCGAAGGCGCCGATGCAGGCGTCCCCCCGCAGCACCGGGGCCACGGCCACGTTGATGTTGACTCCCCCGGCGCTCACCACCCGGGCGGGCTGGGGGGCCTTCTCCTTCAGGCAGCGGGCAAAGGGCAGGAAGGGGTACACCGCGCCGGCGGGCGGTGCAGGGCCTCGCCGCAGGGGATGCCGGTGATCTCCTCCAGCTTGCGGTTGCAGGCAAAGACCTCCCCCCGCTCGTTGACCCCCACGATCCCCTCATCCAGAATCTCCATGAGCATCTCAAACTGGCTCTCCAGCCGCAGGCCCCGGGCGAACACCCGGTCAAAGCTGTAGGTATTGGTGGCCACCTCCCGCTGGTACTGCTCAAACCGCTCGCTCTCCAGCAGCTCCTCCAGCCCCAGACGGAGGGCCGCCTCGATCATGGTGGAGCTGTCGCACACCCGCTGGCCGATGTCGATAATCTCCTTCGCCCCGGCGGGGACGTAGCGGGTCTCCTGGGGGGTGATGACGAAGTCATACTGGCCCATATCCGGCTCCGGCGCGCCGGGGTGGTAGAGATCGAACACCAACTGGTTGACCCCCAGTTGGTTGAGGCGGGTCACCGCCTCCCGGCACATCTTGTCGCTCAGGTTGACGAAGAGGGCCCGCTTGCCCGCCGGCAGGCTCTGGAGGCGGCGCACC
>ENA-OQAB01001398-OQAB01001398.1-human-gut-metagenome-genome-assembly--contig:-NODE-1398-length-11457-cov-3.548102_pt1 | contig 11457 bp, 7 predicted proteins | sample MGYA00242490_ERZ504517 | MGnify/ENA primary metagenome ERZ504517 (study PRJEB26092, sample SAMD00036298) | human gut metagenome | host: Homo sapiens | study: EMG produced TPA metagenomics assembly of...
TAGTGCTCACGTTGTTCGCGGCGGTGCTTCTATCGGGCGTGATGGTGCCGAGCATTGCCTTTGGTGAAGAGACGGGCGTTGGGCATGAGGCTGGAGCAGTCGATGGCGGCACGCAGGCTTCGACGGAGGCCCACGGGGCTGCTGATAAGGATGAAGATGATTCTGGCTCCGGAAATCCACATGATCCCGACGCTCCTTCTGACGAGGGTGCAGGTTCGGGAGGGGTCTCTCCTTCGCCTGCATATGTCCCTGGGTGGAACACTGTCGATGGCAACCGCTATTTTGCCGACGAGCAAGGAAAGCTCAAGAGCGGGTGGTTGATTGATGGAGGGAAGCGTTACTACCTGGATCCTGGCAACGGCAATGCGATGGCGCGCGGCTTCGTCGCTATCGAAGGCAAGTCTTACTATCTCGATACCGATGGGGTTCTGTTCTCTTCGGGATGGCTGCTGGTCGATCGCGCCTGGTACTACGCAGCTGCGTCGGGCGAGATAGAAACCGGCTGGCTGAAGCTGGGCGGGACCTGGTACTACCTCGATCCTTCGCGAGGTGGTGCCATGTTGACCGGCTCCTACCGTGTGGGATCGACGCTGTACCATGCACGTCCGAGCGGGGCGCTCGTCACCGGCAACGGTTGGGTGCGTACGGATGGCGCTTGGTACTATGCGAGTCCCTCGGGCGCTTTGCGCACCGGCTGGCTGAAGCTGAGCGGCACCTGGTACTGGCTCGACCCGGAAACCGGAGTCATGGCAACGGGTTGGTATAAAGATGGATCGACCTGGTACTATTCTGACGGGTCCGGTGCGATGCTTGCCAATCGCTGGATGAAGCAGGGAGGAACGTGGTACTACCTTAGGGCATCCGGTGCGATGGCTACCGGTTGGTTGAAGCAAGGTGGTATCTGGTACTGGCTTGATCGTTCTTCGGGAGCTATGGAGACCGGCTGGTATCGTGATGGGTCAACTTGGTACTACTCTGACGGATCAGGTGCGATGCTCGCCAATCGCTGGTTGAAACAGGCTGGGACATGGTACTATTTGAACCCATCGGGCTCTATGCGCACGGGCTGGTTCAAGCAACACGGAGTTTGGTACTGGCTTAATCCCGAAAGCGGCGCCATGGCTACTGGATGGGCGAAGGCGACTGATGGAAAGTGGTACTACTTCAACGGATCCGGCGCGATGCTTGCCGATCGATGGCTTAACCTGGGCGGCACATGGTATACGCTCAGCGCATCAGGCGCCATGCGCACCGGTTGGTACCAAGAGGGATCGGCGCGTTATTGGCTTGATCCGGAAACCGGAGCCATGGCTGTCGGTAGGCGCACGATCGATGGACGCGAGTACGTGTTCTCTGGCAGCGGTGCTATGGTCAACAACGTATGGGTGTCGCTTGGGAACGGCTCCTGTGGCTTCATCGATGGCTCGGGGGATGCCGTGCTCGTCGCCTCGTACGATGCTCAGGGCAGAATCGTATGTGCTGATGGGAAGACGGGCTGGCGCACAGCCGCTGGAAAGACCTTCTATTTCGATCCGAAGGACGAAGGCGCCTTGCGTACGGGCATGTTCGACGTCGATGGAGTTCGTTACTACGCCGACGCTTCGGGCATCAGGCAAACGGGATGGGTCAAAGTCTCCGGAACGTGGTATTACCTGGATCCCTCGAGCGGGGTCATGCGCACCGGTTGGGTTTCCGTGGGCGGTTCTTGGTACTATCTCGATCCTTCGACGGGGGCTATGCAGACCGGTTGGCTGCAGGAGAGCGGTGATTGGTATTACCTGAAGAGCAGCGGCGCGATGGTTTCCAACGCAAGCGTGAAGGTGTCGGACGGCACCTACTGGTACATGAACGGGTCGGGACGCCATGACAAGCAGGCGGGCATCGATATCATCATGCGCACGGCGCGCTCGCTTCTTGGCGTGCCCTATGTATGGCTTGGCGTGTACCCGCAGGACGGAGGCATGGATTGCGCTTCGTTTACGTGGTATCTGTATAAGCAGCTAGGGATCGATATCGGTTTCGAGACGTATGATCAGATGTACAGCGGCGTGAGAGTGTTCGGCGATCCCCAACCTGGCGATATCATCTTGATGTATTACGGTGCGTGGCCGAACTACAATCCTATGCTGCCTGAGCACGTGGTGCTGTATGCCGGCGGCGGAATGATTTACGAAGAGCCGACATTCGGCGGTCGCTGCCAGTACGTGTCGCTCGCCTCGAAGGGAGCATCTACGACGACGGCGCAAAGGATTCTGTCATAGAACGGATCGTGGAGGGTCCAGAGGACCCTCCACGTGTTTTCAAGCGGCTTTCTTGATGCGATTTACAAGATGGGTTGGTTTCGCCGTTCCTGCGCCTCGGCGCAGGCGAGGGCAGTTAAACGAGCTGTTTCGCTCCAAGAGAATTTATCGATAACCAGTTGATTGATGTTTTGACCCATGATGAGGCATCGTGTGCGATCGCTATTGAGTTCGAGTATGGCGTTTGCTATCGTTTCGCCGTCTGCCGAGGGGAGTATGATGCCGTGTTCGTTGCTCGGCACCAGCTCTTGCACGCCTCCTACATTTGTGACGATGGGCGTTGCTTTGCATGCAGCTGCTTCCAGCAAGGAGGTCGAGAATCCTTCAGAGCGCGATGGAAGGCAGAACACGTTTGATTCTGTAAGCAGGGCAGAAACATCCGGCGAGTCCAGACGGCCGAGAAACGTTGCATTGGGAAGCGATGCCCGGAGGAGGCTGTCTTCCAGTGGACCCTCTCCTGCGATGAGGAAATGAATCGATTTTTCATCGGCCAAGATGCGCATAGCTTCGATGAGGGCCGGTATTCCCTTTTCAGGTATCAGCCTTCCGGTGAAAGCCACGAGGAGCGTTTCGTCGGATAGGCTGAGTTCTTTCCTGAACGATCGGCAAGACGAGCCTTCAGCGAAGGCCCGTGCATCGATGGAGTTGTTAAGCACCCCGCGGGCTTCGATGCCGAAATGCCGGAGCCATTCGGTTCCCGCGAGGGAAACCGCGTAGTAATCGGCGGAGTGGCGCTTCACCAGCTCGGTGACTGCGTGTTCGACTGTTGCCACGAAGGGGTCGACGAGCTTGCTTCCCATGGTCAAGTGAGCCGATCCGTGGTCGACGATGATAGGGCGAATGCCCTTGGCCTCCGCTAGCGCGATTCCTTCCAGCGTATGGCGGTAGAACCGGGTGTTAATGGCAACGTAGTCGATATTTTGGTTGTGAAGGTACGCCATGATCCGTTCGTATGCCTTATCGTGGCGCGTAACGGGGTATCTGTCGCCCAAAAGCTTATAGCAGGGGAGACGAACTATCTCGACCCCTTCTCCCAGGTCTTCCCTCTCGGCGAGATCGTAGACGTTCGATGTGACGATGATGACGCGATTACCCTGGTCGGCCAGTTGGCGCGCAAGGTTCTGGGTGTACTTTTCAACGCCTCCGACGTGAGGGAGGTAGTGGGCGGAAAATATGCAGAAGGTGTCGTTCTTGTTCGTCAATGTGTTACCGAACCTGATCTTGAACGGTGTCTGCATTGGAGAGCCCGCTTGGGTCAGAGTCGCTTGGGCTCCGATCGTCTTTCTCCAGCTTTTTCGCGAGCAGAGCCTGCTCTTGCACGAGGTTCTTGATCATGAGGGCTTGCTTGCTGGCGATTGAGCTAAGCGAAAGGGATATGGCCAGCAAGAAGAACAATCCGATGAAGAAGATGAAGTTCGAAGGGGTTTCGAACCCGAGGAAGGACGAGATGGAGTACAGGGGCTGAGGAAACAGGGCGCATAGCACGATGACGACGGTGAGCGCCATCCACAGCAGCGAGTACTTGAGCAACAGTCGTTCTCGGGCGACCAGATGGACGACGTACGCGAAGAAGGCGACGCATAGGATGATTGCGACAATTTGAAGAACGAACACGAAACCCTCCGCTTTCTAGACTCGCTTGCGCTTGTGTGAAAAGCTGACGATCAAGATGGCCAGCGACACTTTGATCATGTAGTACAGGCTGGAAAGCCCTCCAATGGACGATTTTCCGCCCTGGCGCTCGCGCATGGTTACCGGAGCTTCGTTCACGGACAGACCCGATTTGATGGCGAGCATGATGGACTCGGGCTCCGGGTAGTCGGTGGGGTAGTTCCTTGCGAACAGCGCCATGGCTTTCTTGCTTGAAGCTCGAAAGCCGGACGTCGGATCGGTGATGCGCTTGCCGGAGAATGCTTTTATCCAGAATGACAGCCAAACGATGCCCAGCCTTCTGAGGGCGGTCGATCGGAATCCGTCGGTGTCCTCCACGAAGCGGGAGCCGATGGCCAGATCCGATCCCGACTCGATCAGCTTGACGAGACTGGGAATGCAGCGGGCATCGTGTTGGCCGTCGCCATCGAACTGGATGTCAACGTCGTAGCCGTTGAGGAGCGCGTACTTATGACCCGCTTGCACGCAGCCGCCGATGCCGAGGTTCTGAGGCAGGTTCAAAACGTTGAACCCGTGCGATTCGCATAACGACTGGGTTTCGTCTGTCGATCCGTCATTGACGACGACGTAATCGCATCCTGCGGACACTACGTCGTTGACGACCGAAACGATGCTCTCCTGCTCGTTGTAGGCGGGGATGACGACGAGGACGTTCAGGTGCTTGTTGTTGGGATATGCATTCGAGGTATCCATATATCGAAGTATACCGTAGTTCGAACCCTCTTTCGCGCGTATGCTTCCTTAAACCCGCATTAAGTCCCGCAATGGATCGATGGGTCGATTCTCAAGCTGGGCCGAACGTCTGCATCTTTTTCCTGCTTATCCTCCTTGCTCCCTGTATCATATGATTCGGCATTTTTTGGTTTTTGTCCCGAGCTCGCCACCGTGACCCTTGTTGCGGCAAAAGCGGATTGGGTCGTTGCCGTAAAGCCGCATGTGAAAGCCATCGTATTGTTTTTCGTTTGAGGAGTTTTGATGATTGGGAAGCTGATGAAAGACTGGGCGGGTAATTTGAAGCGCGGTGAAGTTTGCGCTTGCTTTGTTTTCGCCGTCCTATTTGCCTGGGCCGTCTTGCTTCCCGAGTTGGGGAAGTTCGGTCTCAAGCAGGTCGCTCTTTTCTCGATCGGGCTATCGATCGTCTCGGCTTCCGTTCTTGTTGCGATTTGCGACCGAATCAAGCAGATCAACCGGAAAGAACGGGTCGCCGCTCGTAGGTCTTCGAAGCAGGTGAAGATCGCGTTCTTGCTCTGCTTTGCTGCTTTGGAGGTTTCGTTTCTTGCGGTGCTGCTGTCTAATTGGCCTGGCTTTTGCTCTACGGACTCAAACGACATCGTCAACCAGGTCTTGGGCGTTTCCGAGTGGAGCACGTGGCATCGTTACGACGGGTTGGCGAACCACCATCCTATTTTCTACACCTTCCTTGTTTGGGTGGTCTTTCAGGCTACGGCGTTCTTTGGCAGCATCGATCTGTCGATAGGCATCTTTCTTTTCCTTCAGATGACCGTGGCCGCCCTTGTGCTCAGCTGGTGCATCTCGGTGTTTGTCAGGCTTGGTTTTGGAAAAAGGTACATCCTGGCGGCTTTTGCCTTCATGCTGTTCAACCCGATTCTCGCAAACTACTCGGTGACCATGTGGAAGGATGTCTTGTTTAGCTGTTGCGCCCTGTTTCTGATTGTTCGCCTGTATTCGCTTTTGTTCCATGGCGAGAAGAAACACATTGGAAGAACCCTGCTTGTCGCTTGTCTGCTGCTCACTTTTTTGAGGAGCAATGGGTTCATGGTCGTGGGAGCTACCTTGCTTGTCTTGTTCGTGATCGAGCCCGATCTGAGAAAGAAGGTCGCGGCTGTGGGCGCCGCAGTGTTTTGCGCTTTTCTGGTTGTCCAGGGTCCGTTGCTCTCGATCATGGGAGTGCAGAAGGGGCATTTTTCAGAGTCCGTGGGCATTCCGCTTCAGCAAATCGCAGCGACCGTGCACAAAGGCGGACATATCAACGAAGAGCAAGAGGAGTTCATCAACAGGGTTCTTCCTATGGAAGCCATGAGGGACTCTTACAATCCTCAAACTCCCAATCCGATCAAGTTCCACGAGTCTTTCGACGATGCCTTTTTGGAGGAGCATAAGATCGAGTTCTTGGTCACCTGGGCTTCGATGCTTCCCAGCAATCTTGGAATATACGTCAAAGCCTGGATCGATGAAACGCAAGGATACTGGAATCCGGGCTATCCGTCGTGGCTTGTGACAAACTCCACTCTTTACGAGCAAGCCCCGCGCGATTACCTCGGATTCGATTGGGATCCTGGTTTCTTGGCGCAAAAGCTGATCGCGGCTTTGCCTGTTCCTTTCAGTTCCGGCACGCTAATTTGGGCGGTGGCTGCGCTTGTTTTCGTCGGATGCGTCGGACTTGAGAAGAAGAAGCGGGCAAGATGCTTGGTATGCGTTATGCCTCTCATTGCGCTGCTTGCGACGCTGTTCGTTGCGGCTCCTGCAGTCGGGGACTATCGCTACATATTTGCTTTCAATCTGGCGTTGCCCTTCGTTTTGCCGATTGCCGGTTTGGTGAAGGCGGGCCGACCCAAGGCGTAGCTTTTTCTGTTTCGTGTTGACGAGTAACGGGTGAACGTTTCGAATCTATGAGATCGGTTGTGAGCTGCAGCAGGTGCGCACATTCTGTTTTGCTTCGGGAAAGTTTCATTTCGAGGTTGGGAATGCCTTACACTTGTACATTCTTGATGCTCTGCAATACGAGTGGTTTTGCTCGTCTGCGTTATGGTTCGATCGACAGGAGAGGCGCGGATCGCTTCCGCCAAGCAAGTTATGCAAAAGGGATTTCTCGAGGTTTTGCACAGGCACAGAGTCGATATGATCCTGATCGCCGTCGTTGCGGTCATGACGATCCACGCCCTGTACTGTTACTCGTTCAGCGATTCGCGGCTCGCCCTTGCTTTTTCGTGCGTTTCCGTGATCGTCGTTGCGTTTGCGTACCTGTTGATACGGGCGCTTGAATCGAGGGTGCGCCATCGGGTTGAAATGGCGTTCTTGGTGGGTTTGATAAGCTGCGGCCTCTTGTATTCTGTGGTTTTCGCGCCGGGGACCGTTCCTGACGAAACCTATCATTTCGAGGCGTCGTACAAGCTCGCGGACTACATCATGCTGCAAGGACCCACCGTGGATTCCCTGCCGGTGAGAGCAGACGATTCGGCCCTGTTGGACGGCATGCTTCAATCATGGGCTCTCGGATACGACAAGTACCGCTCGGTCATAGACCAGTTCGCCTTTTTCGTGAACGACGCATCCCGTGTTGCTGTCGAGCCCGTCTCTTCGTTCGACTGGACTGCGAACCCTCCGTACATCAAGCTTCCCTCGGCTTTGGGCATCGTGTTGGCCACGCTGCTCAATCTCGGAAGCTTTCCGCTGTTCTATCTGGGAAGATTCTTCAATTTGCTGATGTTTGCGGCGTTGGCGTATTTCGCCGTTCGCATTACCCCAGTTGGCAAGAACGCCATGATGGTTGCAGGGCTTCTTCCCATGACGCTGCATCTGGCGTCTTCTTATTCGTACGATGCCGGAATCATGGGTTTGGCCTTCCTATTGACGGGTATGTGCTTGCGAGCCGTGTACGGAGAGGGCCTTATGAGCCGAAAGGAAAAGGCGGGGATCGTTGTCGTTGCGGTTCTGCTTGCTCCGTGCAAGGTGGTGTACACGGTCATCGTGCTTCTCGTCATCCTGATACCGAGAAAGCGGTTCTCCTCGACTGCCGCTTCTGCACGGTTCAAAGCCATCGCGATCGGATGTGCTCTACTTTCCGTGCTCGTGTTCCGGGCTGCGGGCTTGCTGCAAATGGCGGGAGTCGCATCTTCGTCGACCGCCGAGGGCTCGCGTGGCGACGAATACGGCACGTTTTACAGCCTATCCGGGCTCGTCTCGGATCCCTTGAACACGGTCTTGCTTTTTCTCAGAACGTTCGACGTGCAGGGTTCTTTCTACCTGGACACCCTCGTCGGCGGGTCTCTTGCTTGGTTCCAGGCCGATCTCAAGGCACCGCTCTACATCACGGTAGCCTTGCTGTTCATCGTGGTCTTGTCGGCGCAACGCTCCGAAGGCGATAACGCCGTCATTCCCAGTGCGCACAGGGTTTTGTGTGGAGGTTTGGCCTTGGCTGGGGGTTTGGGCGTGATCCTTTCGATGCTGGTCGGGTGGACGTTCACCAGCGAAAGCGTCGTGCAGGGCGTGCAAGGGCGCTACTTCCTTCCGTTGCTTCCCATGGCCGCATTGATTATACGAAGTAAACATATGAGTATCGATATCCCTCTTGGCATGGGGTTCGTCTATATCATGATCGCTGTCAACGCGATGTACCTTGCTCGCACCTTCTCCGTTGCCGTGGGGGTGTAGCGACCGGTTGAGCGGCTCGGGCTCGACGGTTTTGTCTTGGTTTGCCGTATTCTAGGAAGGCGTGTTCATGCAGGTTTCGTATTGCGGCTTGTGCCGCGGGCATGGGAAGATATTCGTCGCCTTGCGCATTTCCTCGGTCGATGATGCTTGCCTCGTGCGGTTTCGCTCGGAGGGCGAGGCGTTCGGCCGATTGCCTTGCGACTCGTACGAGGAGAACGGGTTGCGCATCGCGGCGCTGCCCGTCGTCGACTTCGACCAAACGCTCGTCGTCGAGGAGGTGGATTCTTCGGGTGCCGTAAGGGACGCATTCAGAAAGAAGCTCTCGACTCGGAGGGCGAAGTGGGAATCGCGGTTCCGCTACCGCTTCGACCGAGAGCTTGTCGACGTCATCCGCAACTACGACGGTACGTTTCGCTTCTCCGAGAACCACCTGGAGTTCGTCGCGGCGGTTCCTGATGACGATCGCTTCCTCGTGCGCGCGGCGCTGGTCGTTTCGGGAGCCTCCTCTCCTGAGGATCTGTCGATAGCCTGCATCGGCGCCGACGGTAGGAGCGTCGATGTCGGGGTCATGCGCTGCGGAGGGTCGGTCGTGAAGCCCGTCAAGGGATCCGGGTTCTCGTACGCCTGCATCCCGGTTTCTATCAGCGTTCCCAAGTCGCTTGAGAACTACTGCTTCGAGATCCGCGATGTGGCAGATCCTTCCGCGACGCGGTTCAGCGTCCTCGAAGCGTGGCTGCTCGGTTGCATGTTGGAAGATTTCGGCGCATTGACCAGAAACGCCCAGATCGATTCCCGCTACCCTGCGTGGTTCGAGAAGCATCGCGCCGACGAGGCCGTGCTTCGCGTGCAGCGCGAGACGGTGTTGGAGAGCGCCCCCGTTTTCAGCATCGTGGTTCCCCTGTACAAGACTCCGCGCAGGTTCTTCGACGAGATGGTGCTGTCGGTTCGGGCTCAGACGTACGCCCGGTGGGAGCTGATCTTGGTCAACGCTAGCCCTGAAGACGAGGAGCTTGCCGGGGCGGTTCGAGAGGCGAGCCGCTCCGACGAACGAGTCAAGATCTTGGCTCTTGAGGAGAACGGAGGGATATCAGCGAACTCGAATGCCGGCATCGCCGTCGCGTCGGGCGATTTCGTGAGCTTCTTCGATCATGACGACCTCATCGAGCCCGACTTGCTGTATGAGTACGCACTTGCCGTTCTCGAACGTCCTGACACTGATCTCCTGTATTGCGACGAGGACAAAAAAGGGGAGGACGGACGGTATTTCGACCCGTTCTTCAAACCCGATTTCAACCTCGACTTGCTGCGGAACAACAACTATATCTGCCATATGCTCACGGTGCGACGCAGCGTGCTCGACCAGGTCGGCCTGCTTGATCCGGCATGCGACGGAGCTCAAGATCATGACTTGACCTTGCGAGTGAGCGAATGCGCTCGGCATATCCATCATGTGCCGAAGATTCTGTACCATTGGCGCGTGAGCTCGGGGTCGACGGCGGGGGGCATCGAGGGAAGCAAGCCGTACGCCACGCTTGCCGGCATTCGAGCCGTCGAGAACCACTTGAGTCGCCTCGGCCTTTCGGCGACGGTCGATCAGGCGAGAAGACCTGCAACGTATCGGGTTAAGTACCGTGTTCCGGAGGACGAACCGCTGGTGTCGATCGTCATTCCCAACAAGGACAGCCTGGCCGTGCTCAGGCAGTGCGTCGACTCCATTCTAGACAAGTCAACCTACGATGCGTACGAGATCGTCATCGTCGAAAACAACAGCACCGAGGTGGAAACGTTTGCCTATTACGAAGAAGTCGCGAAGGATTCGCGCGTGCGATGCGTGTTCTTCGACGGTCCCTTCAACTTCTCGAAGATCATCAACCAGGGCGTCGAAGCTGCGAAGGGGGAGTATTGCATCCTCTTGAACAACGATACGGAGGTCATCACTCCCGACTGGATCGAGACGATGCTGGGACTGTGCGCTCGGCAGGACGTGGGTGCGGTCGGCGTGAAGCTGTACTACCCCGATGACACCATCCAGCATGCGGGCATTGGCATAGCCCCCTCCGTCGCCGCCTGTCTGCACCAGTCGCTTCCGCGAAGCGATGCGGGGTATTTCGCCCTCAACGACGCGCAGCAGGACCTGAGCGCCGTCACCGCTGCATGCATGATGACGAAGCGCAGCGCCTTCGAGCAGGTGGGCGGTATGACGGAGGATCTCGCGGTCGCGTTCAACGATCTTGACTACTGCCTTAAGCTGCGGGAGCGCGATTATCTGGTCGTGTACACCCCTGAGGTTGAGCTCTACCATTACGAATCCCTCTCGCGGGGGTCGGAGGACACGGTTGAGAAAGTGACCCGCTTTCTCAGGGAGGTCGCCTACATGAACGATCGTTGGGTCGAATATTATGCCGCAGGCGACCCATACCTCAACATTAATCTGAGTCGCAGGGAGCCGGGATCGTACTATTTCCGCCTCCCCGACAAAGAGTAGGGCGCGGCAGGCGTTGTTCTTGCGCGATAGGGAGCGCGTCTTTCATGCTTTTCCTGGAACGAACCGGAAGCTTCGACGTGTTGCATTACAATAAGATTATCTGCAACAGCAAAGGAGAGCATACATGAAAGGCATCATACTGGCGGGGGGTTCCGGCACGCGCCTGTACCCGCTCACCACGGTGACGTCGAAGCAGCTGCTTCCGGTGTACGACAAGCCGATGATCTACTACCCGCTGTCGGTGCTCATGATGGCGGGCATCCGCGAGATCCTCATCATCTCGACGCCCGCCGACCTGCCGAACTTCGAGCGTCTGCTCAAGGACGGCTCGGACTACGGCGTGAGCCTGTCCTACGCCGAGCAGCCCAGCCCGGACGGCCTGGCGCAGGCCTTCGTCATCGGCGAGGAGTTCGTGGGCGGCGACAGCTGCGCGCTGGTGCTGGGCGACAACATCTTCTACGGCAACGGCCTGGGGCGCCACCTGCGCGCCGCCGTCGAGCGCGCCGAGCGCGAGGGCGGCGCCACCGTGTTCGGCTACCACGTGGACGACCCCGAGCGCTTCGGCGTGGTGGAGTTCGACGAGGAGTTCAACGCCGTGTCCATCGAGGA